>Ga0126314_10000811_pt1 | contig 14873 bp, 24 predicted proteins | sample Plot105B_FD_92535 | JGI IMG/M metagenome (GOLD analysis project Ga0126314, IMG submission 92535) | Serpentine soil microbial communities from UC McLaughlin Reserve, CA, USA - Plot105B | ecosystem: Environmental > Terrestrial > Soil > Grasslands | place: USA: UC McLaughlin Reserve, Lake County...
CTCCCGGCTGAGATCGCCGCGGCGCTGGACGATGTGTCCGGCGGCCCGCATTCCGGAAGAGTGATCCAGGCCGATCCGAAGCGCGTCAGCCAGCAGTGATCGGCAGACCGTGGCGGGGCATGCGGATGATCTTGCGTCGAATCCAGACGTCGCGGGTGCCGTCTCTGTAGCGACGGAGCCGGGTAAGCTCCCAGCCGCCATACTCGGCATGGTCGGTGAGCAGCTGCCGCACGGCGTGGCGCGACAGGTGGTGTCCCAACCGGACCCGCTCGATCTGATATTCGACGCCTCGAACGTTCATGGCCGACCAGCGTAGCCGTGGCTCATGCCACCGCAAGGAACCGGTCGAGCACTCGGGCACCGAACTCGAGTGAAGCGACTGGGACGCGCTCGTCGACGCCATGGAACATGCTGGCGAAGTCGAGATCCGGAGGCAACCGCAGCGGTGAGAAGCCAAAGCAGCGGATGCCGAGCCGGTGCCACGCCTTGGCATCGGTGCCACCGCTCATCAGGTACGGCACCGCTTTGGCATATGGATCCTCGGCCGCCAGACAACTCTGCATGGCTTCCACCAAGGCGCCGGAGAACTCGGTCTCGACTGCCGGCTGCTCAACGGCAACGTCGTAGGTCACCCGATCCCCTATCAAGTCCTTGATCGTCGCCAGGAACTCCTCCCGTCCGCCTGGGACAAACCGACCATCGATGGCCGCTGTGGCGGAACCCGGGCAAACGTTGTGCTTGTAGCCGGCAGACAGCATTGTCGGATTGGCCGTGTTGGACATGCTGGCCCTAACCATTCGCGAGATGTTTCCCAGCTCGTCCAATGTCTCGTCCGCCTGATCCGGATCAAAATCAATGACCAATGCCTCGGAGACGGCATGGAGAAAGGCTCGCTGGGCGTCGGTGATCTTGGCTGGCCATTGATAATCCCCGATGCGGGCCACTGCGCCGGCAAGCGCCGTGATCGAATTCTGGTCGTTACGAAACGAGCCGTGACTCGTCTGACCCCAAGCGATCAAATTCAACCAGAGCAGGCCCTTCTCCGCAGTCTGGATGGGATAGAGCCGAAGATCATCTCGCAGGGTAAGTGAGAACCCACCGACCTCACCAATGGCCTCAGTGCACCCCTCCAGCACCTCGGGATGATGATCGACAAGCCATTGGGCCCCGAGGCCGCTGCCGGCTTCCTCATCAGCTGTAAATATCAATCGGATGGGCCGCCGGGGTGCGACACCGGCGCGCGCGCGGGCGCGCACGACGCTCAAGATCATCGCGTCGAAGTCCTTCATGTCCACCGCGCCGCGACCCCAGACACAGTCATCAATTATGTCTCCGGCGAATGGGTCCGCCGACCAGTCGGCGGCATCGGCCGGCACGACGTCCAGGTGTCCGTGAACCAGTAGTGGTGAGACAGTGTCATCGACTCCCTCCGGCTCCCAGTGAGCGATCAGGGAAGTCCGCTTCGGCGCCGACTCGAACAGTTCGACGGAAATGTCCACCTCGTCGAGCAGCTCGGCAACGCGCTCGGCGGCACGTCGCTCGCCGGGCCCCGGGTCGGGTCCGAAGTTGGTGGTGTCGATCCGGATCAGTTCCTGGCAGATCGCGACCACCTCAGTCTCAGGCGCATATGACTGGGTCACCAACTCATCTTGTCACGCGGCTTGAACCCGCCTTGGGCACTGCTGGGGCCATCCAGGGCGGGTGCAAATCGCGCCAGGTCAAGCGCTTCGAGCTTGATATAGTTTCTGCGCTGTCCGGGGCGACCGGGCGGACCCAGGTCCGGGTGGCGGAATAGGTAGACGCGCTAGCTTGAGGTGCTAGTGCCCGTATAGGGCATGGGGGTTCAAGTCCCCCCTCGGACACAACGTTTCCCCTAATCAGAGTGCACATTCGCGGCGCCTCAGGTGCTTCCTGCTAACGGATTGCTAACCGGCGCTCGGAACAGCGCCGCCACCTGCTCCGCCGCGTCCTCATGCAACCCGGCGACTACATGGCTGTAGGTGTCCAACGTGATGTTGATGGTGGCGTGCCCTAACCGCTCCTCGGAGGGACAGAAAGCGACAACGTCCGAGGATTCCGGCAGCTCCGCGGCATCGACCAGGCCATACTTGCTCGGCGCATGGAAGGACTCGGTTACGACTGGCGTCAGGTCACAGTCTCCGAAGTTGAGAATGATCAGCGCAACGTCACAGTGGCCGAGCTCCTCGGCCTCGCGCTCGCGCTCGAAATCCAGCATTGAACAACTACTCGACCCGCGCGGACCGGAGCGTACCCGCGGGCCATGGTTGTCGTTTGGCAAGGGCCGGGGCACTTACGCGATACCGGGAACTCATGTGGTGAATCTGGTCTGCACCCATGGGCTCTATCCGATAGTCCAGTGGGACGACGACGAAAAGGTCAATAGCCTCACCTGGGCGACGGAGGACCAACAGCGCGCTTCGGATGTCCATCTCCCTAACCCGGCGCTGGACCAATGAGAGGCAGCGTCGTCAAACGCGGTGACAGCTACTCAGTCGTTGTCGAGCTTGACCGCGACCCGGTAACCAACAAGCCCTAATACCTCACGACGCGAGGGCCTTAGTGCATTTGTTGCAATGCTGATTGGCCTGAGGGCTGTGTTCCACTGGCGTGAAAACTGGACTCAATGCGCAATCTCCGCGGGGAAGGTGGACAACGAGATACGGGCTCTACCGCTCAGGCGCGGACCCGTACAAAGACCCAGAGACCAGGGAAGGTGTGCTGATGAAAAGGCTCAATGAAATACAGGTGACAGAATCGCAGGCGTGGGAATCCCTGCCGGCACCGACGACATCAGCCGGCAAGGGCCGAGCGCTCGACGATTCGCCCGAGTGTCTGTCCCATCGACACCCCTTCCAGAGAAGGTGCCCAGGGCTGCGGGCTTCCCGCCTTGGAAGTTACAGCCCTTGCCGCAACTCCTCAGGTATCGGAGAGCATCGGTGATGCCCACTCGTCAGCGGAGAATGTGAGTAGCTTGGCTGGTGGCTGCGCAGTAGGCGACCTTCGAGCGTCGCCATTTATGTCACCCACCGGGCGCTGTCCCGCCTAACTTGCCTTTCAACTCGCAACACATCCAACAGGTCACCGAGCACGGAATCTGGGTGGCGGTCGACCCAGTGGTGGCGGGCAGTCTTCCAGCGTCTGAACTGGTCGTCCCAACTTTGAGCATCGGGCGCTGCCCATTCGCGAGCATCGAACTTCAGAAGTTCGGCGGGTGGTTGCGCAGTCGAGGGTTTACGACGCAGCGCCACGGAACACCCTTTGTCGTTGTTGATCTGCTAGGCGGCGTTCTTCCTGCATCGCTTGCAGCACGTTGCCGATGGGTGAATCGGAGTGCTGCTTAGCCCATTGGTGGCGGGCATTCGACCACCGCTCAATTGACTGCCACCACTCACGAGACGGCCACTGGTCGGGGTCGAATGTCAACAGTTCGGCTGGTGCCACTGCACCCGGCGTCCGTCGCCGCATCGCCAACTAGGACACCTCCTTGGCGTGCCAGGGGTGCTGTTTCCCCCAGCGGGCAAAAGCTGCCCTCTGGGCGTGTTTCTGGCCGGGGCGTAGCCCGACGTCCTCACCTTCACCGGGGAGGGCAAGGGCGCCTGTGAGCGTTCGAGTAGCACGCGGTGTCGCCGAACTTCTTCGAGCAACGGATGCGCCTTTGGCTGCCCCGTACTGCCGGCCGCGACAAGGTCAGACAATTGCCGAACAGCCGTCTCAAGACGATCAAGCTCATCAGTCGTGCGGCACGCCTCGGCAAGCATCGCCATCTCGGCGGGGGTGAGGACGTAGGTCGATGTCACCGCCGTCCATAGCCGTCTACCCGGCGCCTTCAACCCGGTCGGCGGCTTTTTGTTCAGGCATGTCTGAAGTTTAAGCCCTAGTCAGGGTATTTGTCTTAACAAAGAATAGACTGGCGTATGGGAGATGCGAGCGACGCCGCCGCCGCTCTAGCGCAGAAACGTTGGGGCAGTCAGCGGCCAAGGCGACTTGCGGAGGAGTTGGCGCAGCGGGCGGATGAGCTTCCCGCCGACGACCGAATCAAGCTGCTCAAAGCGTTGCAACGCAAGGTGTCGCAGGGATGACGCCCAAACGTCCTGGCGGGGGTGGCGTCAACGTCACCGGCTGGCTTTACATGGGGGCCAGCCCGGATCGAAGGCGGCTCAGTGTGTTCCCTTTCTGCGCGCGTTTCACAGCCGCCTGCGCGCCCCCGCCAACACATCAACAACCGACTGAAGGGCAGAACCTGAGATGTTCCGCACCGTGCACGCCGTCACCGAGCCGGACACTGACGACCTGATTGTCCCGACCGACAACCTCATCCCGTTGTCCGTACTTCAACTCGATCTGACCCCGCACGACGGCTGGGAATTGGACCTGGCCGACGTCACAGTTATAGCCGCTGATGTCGGGCCTGCATCCGTTAGCCGCGTCGACGCCGCGCGGCTTATCGCCGCACACCGGGCTTCCCAGACCCGGCTGACCGAGCGTCTCAGGCGGCACCGGGGGGCCATCGACCGGCAAGCCATCGAACGCGATTAACAGTTTCGGGTGCAGCTACACCCCGGCATCCCGGCCGGCACGTTCGGTGATCTGAACCCGATCGCTGCGCAGATAGCAGCCGACAGGGATAACGACCCGCGGCGCAAGGAAATGGAAGCGGAGTTGTGGAGTAGGAAGTTCGGCCGGGGTGGCGCCGACGAAATAGTGACCATCTACCACCCGCTCCCGCATGACGGTGACGAGTCATGACGGCTGTATCTGTCACCGCTCCGCTCGCGATCCATGCCCCGGTCACCAACGATGTTGATGCGCGAACTTTGGTTGTGCGGCGACCCGAAAACATAGGCGGGTATGCAAAGCTGATGTGGCGAGAAAGCCATGAGGCGCTTGTACGGGCTGAAGAGGCCGGGTGGCCCCTTGGGTACGACTTCGTATGGGGTGGTGCATTCGGGGACCGTCAGATTGTCCACGCGGCGCCCGGCGCAAACCTGACGTTGAGATTCCATTTTCCGCTCGGTGTGAGGGTTCCAGTCGGTGGGAACGTTTACGCGAAGCTGATTTCAAAACCTGGCTTATTCGGAATTGTCACGATGGATCGTGAGCGGCGCCGGTTCCTAAGCTGCCGGTTCAACAATCGACTTTGACTCGGTGGCGCCGTTCCTCACCGACCGGTTCCTTACCGACCCTGATACGCTGAGTAATGGTTCTGCCAATGTGAACCTCAGCCTCCCGGGCCCGGAACAGGACACGGCCTTTAGCGTCTCGGCCAGTTTCGCGGAGATGTCCCCGTTCTTTCCAGGTTCGGATCGTGGATTCGCTGTAACCGTAGGCTTTGGCAATTTCAGCGCCGGTATCCAGATAATCGAGGTCAGTCATTACGCTCCTGGAATCGTCGCCGGGCTTCATAGAAGCTATCCTCATCAGGGTTCAGGGACGACAGGGAAGGTCGGCCTCGGTTTGTGCCGTGGGATGAGCGTGTCCTAAGTCTTAACGGGCCTCCGCACGCTCAGAGCGACCCCTGATGTCTTAAGGCAGGAGCTACCGTGCCTCAGCTCCTAGCCTTCTTTTTGCTCCTCGGCGTGGCAGGGCTTCTCGTGCTCTCCGTGATCGTCATGGACCGGATCGATGACTTCTGGCGGAGGCGTTCCTGGCACTAGACCGGCTCCAGCTCCTCGGCCGGTGGCGCGGGCTGTGAAGCCTGAGCCTCCTCCGTGACAGTTGGAGTTGTACCGGCCGCTTTACCGGCTGCGTCCTCAGCCACCTAAACCGTGCCAATCTGAGCCCTGCTGAGGCTATTTCCGAACCTGCCGCGGCTAATGCCATTGTGGAGGCCCCCACGGCCACACAAGGCGATGCTGTGTTGCTGGTTGGGGTGGTAATGCACGTTGATGTTCAGGTTTGGCGTAGCCGCGGCTGGCTTTGGCGGAAGGCATGTCGCTACTGATCGGCGGCCACAAGATCGGTAGATCAGTCCGGAAGATGCCACACGCAGCGCCCCATCAGCCGGTCCGTTGGTCGGTCAGTACGACTTCCACTCGAAGGTGCCGGCGTCCATCACTATTCCGCCCACATTGATCTGAGTCCCCCGCGGTGCGGCGGCGGCGATGATTAGGGCTCCGGTCCGGACGCCATCCTCGTGACTCGCCGCGTCCTGTACGACGAAGGGGGGGACCTTCCGAAACTCCGGTGACATGAGGGTTCCTTCGATTCGCACGTCCATGGGTGCAAGCCTCCGTTCTTTCCCGTTCGGATAGGTGATCTTGTAAACCACCTTGGCCGGGTCGGTTGCCATGTCGCACCGTATCGCGCAGCGACCAGGGCTGAGTTCTCGAGTTGCCGAAAGGCTGGGCTACGGCCAGCTTGCCGGGAGGCTACTTGTCGACCCGCGCCGACGCTCCCAACCCACCCGAACCCAGCGGTCAAGTTCGTCAAGATCGACATAGCCGGCGAGCATCAGCAATCCGGCGGCGATGAGTTCGTGACCTTGCCGGACCGGGCTAGCGAACCACCAGCCAGCAATGATGCCGGCGCATTCGGTCCTGATGTCATCGCGGCCCTGAGCGACCTCGCGAAGGTGGTCGATGAGCGGTTGAAGTTCGGAACGTTGCGCGGTGAGGAGTGCTTCGCCGTGTAGTGCTGGACGATAGTTTTTGATCTTTGGTGGACACGCAGTCAGTATGCGACCCTCGGCCCTCAAAGTTGGTTGTTGTCGTTGGCTTGGATGACGGCCGATTTGCCGACCGCTTCAGCTAGCACGGCCATGACCCGGTTTGCTACGGCGGGCAGTTTGGCGGGGTCGCACGGGGTTGTTTCGCGGGGCCAGCGGACGAAAACGATAGGCGGGCTGTCGTCGGACTGCTCGGTGTAGGTGATGGTGAGGATGTCGTCGGCGGCAGTGACCCGACCGGTAGACAAGATGACAGACTTGCTCATGGGATTTCAGCTCCTGGTTAGCTGGGATTCCTGGCCCGGCCGGTGTTCCTGCACCTGTCGGGCCGCTCACTTGCGGCGGGTTAGTTGATCTTGGTCTGTCCTCCTCTCTGCAAACCGTTTGCTAACGGACCCGTTAGCACGGGGTTAGACGGGATGGCGCGACGAGGGGTCGGGGTACGGGTGAAACGCTTAGTTAAAGCTGGTTTGGCTGGACTCGCCGACACTCGCCGATACGGTCGGCGTCGGTGTTCAAGTCCTCCCTCGGACACAAGTCTTAGCCACATGTGCTGGACGGATGGTGACCCTGACACGCGAGTCTCGGCGTCGTACACCGCCTCCATCCGTAGCGCTTCGTAGAGCGACCCGAGCATCGTGGGTTCCGCGCGATTGCGGGCATCCCCGATGTCGCCCAGGGCACCGACCATGGCACGGACGTCCGCCTCGGTGAGTGACATGGGCGCCGACCTGCAATCCAACTCATTCTGCGCCGCCGTGCGCAGGGCTAGCGCCTGGTTGATGGCGATGGCTGCCTGGAAGCGCCGAAGCCGGGTCTCGGCTTCTTTCAGACGCTGCCCAGCAGCTGTCCGACCGGGGTCGCCTCCTTGCGAGGCCAAGAGCGCCGCCACAGTGCGGTCGAGGTTGTCCGGATCGAACAGGTCGCCGAGCCATTGGTTGACTGGCCCGAGGACGGCCACCTCCGGCAGGTAGACGCTCTTCGGTTGACCAGCGAAGACCGGCGAGCCGGATACCAGCGTTCGCGCGACACATCGGTAGTAGGTGCCCCACCGACGTGCAGCGCCTTCCATCCGTCGTTGGCAGTAGCCACAGCGAACACGACCCCCGAGGGCGTACGGATGCGAGGTGTTCGTCCGGGACCGCTCGAGAGTGGGGCGGGCCGCTCCACCCCGTGACCGGCGGAGCAACTGCACGTCAACGAAGTTCTGCACACTGACGATCGCTGGATGGGCCGGCACACGCGAACGCACAATCCGGTCGGATCGGGCCCGACGTAAACGCAGGACATGCCCGGCGCTGACGTCATCGGGGTCGAGCAGGGTCTCTTGCTTCGTCCAGCGACCGAACACTGCGTAGCCCGTGTACCGAGGATTTCTCGAGGATTGCGCGTACCGTGCTGCCCTGCCACCCGTCGGCTGATCGGTGCCGGTTCTGCTCCGGGCGATGGGCAGACGGGCAGAGGATCCCGTCGCGATTCAGGCCGACCGCGATTGCCCGGTCGCCTCGACCGTCCAGGTACTCCCCAAAGATTCGCCGAACGACTTCCGCTGACGGCTCGTCCACGGCCAGTGGGCGAAGACGATGGCCCTCTGCCGCCTTTCTCGGATTGGGATGCGCACCGCCGTCGACCACGGTGTAGCCATAGGGCGCGCGCGCCCGCCCTGATGACGGCCCTCGTTGACCACTTGCGCATCCATCGCGGCTCGAACGCGAGCCTGGACGTCTTGCCGCTCGGACTCACCCATCCCGCCCAATACGCTCATCAGCATCTTGTGAGAGGCGTTGCGACTATCGAACCTGCCACCGAGCTCAGTAACCCAGACATCGAGGCCGTACGCCTCGAAGCGCGGTGCAGTGAGCGAGAATTGGTTGCCGAACCAGCAGCGGGTGCCTTCTCCGACGACGACACCAGTCAGCCGCGCCGTTCGTCGCGGAGCTGGCTCAGCAGGGCTGATGCCGCCTCCCTGCGCTCCCACGGCACCGACCGCGACTGTCCGATATCAGAGAACTCCGCGGCGATGTGGCCGCCGAGCGGTTCCACGAACTTCGTCGCGTTGCTGAGCTGCCAGGCTCGGGGAGGTCTCAAGGTCCTGGTTGTCTTCGGTGGAACACCGGCCGTAGAAGGCCAGCGGTCCGATGTCAGCGCCAGACTCGTCGACCGCGTCGACGCCCATCAAGGCGTCGAACGTGGCCCAGTCGCTCGCCTGCTCCACGTGCCTATACCCTCGCTAGGCGACCACGGACGTCTTGATCCATTCGCATCTGACTCTGCCACAGCCCTCAACAGCCTGAAGAGTTCACGTGCGACACGTGTGTCCAGTTAGGCTGGGTTGCCGGCACGACAACCGATACCTCAGCAACCACGCGTGCTCGTAGGTCGGCAGTCTCAGGGCACTTCCTTACGGGTCCATGTCGATATAAGCGCGATCGCAGGCTAACGGCGGTCGCCCCGACCCGGGACTTCGGCGACGAGACCACCTTCGCGTTGGCAGCCCAGACCGTCTCGTTGCGAAGGCGTGGAGTGCCTGTCTGCCAGCGTCCGCGCGGCTCAGATCGAGTGCATGGAAGGCGTGCTGACGTGTCACGTATCGACAGCGGGGTCCGCCGGGGTCCGTGCGTACGACTGCTTCCGTGTTAGGGGTAACGGCGACAGGTCAGGCGCCCCCGTGGTCACGCGTGGCAGCCCCAGATGCCGATGGCCGGTCCGGAGGTCGGTAGGTCGTGCATACCGTCGGACCCCGCCGAAACGTCGGCGGTGCCGGCCAGACCGGCTAGGTGGTCGCCGACAACCGACGCCGGTATCCGAACCGGATCGTGATCGCCGCGGGACGCGTGCACGAGTACCGACTCACTCTGGGCTTCGCGGAGGAAGGTCACGGCATCGTCGGTGACGGCCAGCCAGCGCAGCCCGCCGTGGCGCAAGGCCTCGCTGCCGGCACGCACCCGGAACTGCGCGCGCATCGTCGCGAGGCGCTGCTGGTCCCACTTGGGCGGGTCGTGCCACGGGAAGGGTCGGCGTCCGTCCTCGCCGTTGACGCCCTCCTGCCCGATCTCGTCACCGGACCAGAGCATGGGGATGCCCGGCATGGTGGCTAGGAGACCGAAAGCGACGGTCACTAGTGACTCGTCGCCGAGCATGGTGCGGATGCGGACGGTGTCGTGGGATCCGACGAGGGTCATCGCGTGAGCGGTTGCCCGCCACGGGGACGCCGCCGCGAACGCTCGCATCGCGGAGGCCATCGATGTGCCGGGCATACGCGGGATGGCGGTGAACGGCCCTGGCTCGAACGGGACAGGCCCGGCCGCCTTCAGCCACTGCCACAGCGGGCGGGTGAAGCCGGCGTAGTTCATGACCCCATGCCAGCCGTCGCCGAGCAGGTCCGGAGAGCCGTCGTGGCTGTGCTCGGCGAGCAGCAAGGAGTCCGGCGCGACGGCCGACATCGTGGCACGGATGGTGGTCGCCACCATGTGGTTGAGGTCAGTCGTGCCGAGTCGCGCGGTCATGTTGGCAACATCGATGCGCCAGCCGTCAAGGCCGCCTGGACCAAGCCAGCGGGCGACGATGGAGTCGGGTCCCTCGTACAAGGCTCTACGCAGCCCTGGGTTGCGGTGGTCGAACTTCGGCAGGGAAGGATGCCCGAACCAGGAAACATACTGATCCGGGTGGTCAGTGAAGGTGAAGTAGCGGGCCTCCTCCGCACTGGCATCGGCGATGGCACGCTGGAACCACTCGTGATTGTCACCGCAATGGTTGGTAGTTAGGTCGCCAACCAGGCGCATTCCCCGAGCGTGGAGCGCGTCGGACAGCCGGGCGAGCGCGGAGTCGCCCCCGAGCAGCGGATCGACATGATCGAACGACCATGCGTCGTAGCGGTGGTTGGAGCGGGCCGGGAAGATCGGCGTGAGGTAAACGACATTGGCAGCAAGGGACGCGATGTGGTCCAGGTGGGCCCTGATGCCGTCCAAGTCGCCGCCGTAGTACTGGTAGGAGGTCTCGGGGCCGGCGCCTATGACTGGGTCGTCCCAGCTGTGCGGCATTGCCCACGGCGGCGCTTCCCGCTCGATCGACTTTGCGAAGCGATCAGGGAAGATCTGATAGAGCACGGCATCGGTGGCCCAAGTCGGAGGTGGCGCGTGCGTAGTAATGCGGAAGTCGGAGGCATCCGTAACGTCGTACCGATGGAGCCCGGTGCCGTTGAGCCACTGGTAGCCGCAGGGAATTCCGTCGAGCAGCCAGCGATAGTTCACGACGGGATTCTCGACCCGGAACGACGCCCGAAGCCAGAGCTCGTCCTCATCCTCACGGTCGACCACCGTGGCGATCAGTTCCTGCTCGCCGTCGATGTAAACGCGCAGCAGGCCCTGGGTGACCTTACTCGCGCGCGGCACCCGTAGGCGGACGGTGACCTCGTCGCCGAGATTGGGCGCCAAGTCGGACACATAGGTCGCAGAACCGTCGTGATGAGGCTGTTGCCAGCTGACACGAGCCATCCGGACCTCCAACGCTGCGCTGCGTGCCGGTGGTTGATCCACCCACCGGTGACTCTCCCACACCGGCGACCACGGCTGCCGGTGCGTGCGAGCCGCCCTGGGCGTCACGGCAATCATGTTGACCGCGCCGGCTGCAGAATGGCGCTGCTCCTCTCGGCAGACGAGACTCATCCGAGCGGTCCCCGGATCTGCGGCTTTGCGGCGGCTAGTCGGCCACAGCGGGACGACCGTCACCGAACTCGTCTACCGGCATCAGCTGCGGCCTGTGATCCAGACGGGCGCGAAGGTGATGGACGAGCTGTCCAAGCGCGACGGAAACCCGGCTCGACTGGCAGTTAGACGGGCAGCGCGAGCGATGCACCGTCTGGCGATTGCATCGCCCCTTGTCACAGCCGTCGGGGTGACAGTGACAGTGGTGGAGCTAAGGGTCTAAAACTGACGGAGGTTGTTGACAGTCAATCTCCTGATCCTAGGAGATCTCTGCATGACCGAACGTGATCTAGAACGACGGGCCCAGCGCCGGCTGGCCGTGTTGCCGGCGCTCTATGGCTGTGTCTCTAGCCAGGGGTTCTGCCCTACTGCCCGCGGCTGGCGACGGCTGACGACGATTCTTCGGGGGCACGACGGGGGGCACCGCTGGACGCTTTGATGGCAGTCGCGATGACTACCCCGGAAACGAGTTGTGCCGACTCTGACGCGCCGCCTGCCAAACGTCTTCCCATCCCGGTGCCAGGTCCGCGGCTCGCTGGCAGGACAGCACCAGGCTCGCTTCGCGGGCGATGCCACGGCCGGCGATATCGAAGGCTGTGCCGTGGTCAACCGAGACGCGGACCACAGGCAGGCCGACGGTAATGTTGACGCCGTCGTCGCCGTACACCGCCTTGAACGGCGCGTGACCCTGGTCGTGGTAACAGGCGATGATCATGTTCCACCTCCCTCGGACGGCGGCTGGGATCAGCGCGTCGGCTGGAATGGGGCCGTGAGCGTTGATGCCTCGCTCACGCGCCCGTGCGACCGCTGGCTCGAGAACGTCGGCGTCCTGGTCACCGAAGATACGATTTTCGCCGGCATGGGGATTGAGACCGCAGATCCCGATCGCTTCGTCCGGCTTGCCCAGCGCATGCACGAATGCGCCGACCAGGGTGAAGATGTCGTCGGCTCGTTCCGCGGTGCAGTTTTGGATAGCTTCCTGGAGCGACATATGAGCGGTCAGGTGAAATACGTATAGGTCTCCGGCGGAGAGCACCAAGCTGAAGTTATCTACGCCGAATTCGTGCGCGAGCAGTTCCGTGTGGCCAGGCCATTTGTGTCCGCCCGCCTGCATCGCGGCCTTGTTCAAGGGTGCGGTGACGATCCCGTCGACCGCGCCCTCGCGCGCCAGCCGGCACGCCTCGACCACGAACCGATAGGCCCCGTCGCCAGCCCTGGCGCTAAGCTCGCCAACCGGCACGTCGGCCAGCGAGCCCCCCGTCTGGATCACTTCAATGATGTTCGGTTCGTTGAACGCTGACTGGGGGTCGCCAATGAGCCGCACAGTGTTCGGGTCGAGGCTGGCTTGCGTGGCGCCAAGGCGCATGGCATCGGCATCGCCGATGACGATGGGGACGCAGATATTCCTGAGCTCGGGATGCTGCAAAAGGGTCTTGGCCGTGATCTCAGGGCCGATGCCGGCTACGTCGCCGAGAGTCAGAGCCAGGACAGGTTGACTGGTGGAGTGCGCGATCATGGTGCTTCCGTTTGTTGGGTCGGCTCAGGGCTGAGGTCGGGCAGGGCGTCTGAGGGTGGGCGGTCTACGGCTGTGGGCGGTCTACGGCTGGGGTATCGGCCGCTGCGTAACCGCTCGACAATCCTGGTCAGCGCGTCGGGCTGACCAAAGCCGCCGGACTTGGTGATCAGGCGGAGTCCGTCGGCTGGTCCGCCGACGACGGAGCCGGTGGGACATCCGGTGCTGATCATCGAGTCGACGACCACGCGGTCGGCAGCGAGGCGGCGCAGGATGGCGGCGGCCCCGTCGCCGCCGACCAGCACTGCTGCAAGGTAGTGACCGGTTGTGAGCTCGGTCGCCACTCGATCGGCGAGCTCGCCGGCGGCTTCGGCGGCGGAGACGTTGACGGCCTGGGTGGCTGTCATGATCTTGACCTGATCGGATGGCTGTTCGCGCAGGTGGGCCACCTGCTGCCGGGCAACCGGGTGCAGCGAGCTTACGGCCACGAGTACGCCGGAGACTGCCCGCCTCGGGAGCCAAGTTGGGGGGCTGGTCGGTTCGACCGGCCAGAGGCGGCCTAGCGCGGCCGAGAGGCCGCCGGAGCCGACCATAATCACAGAGTGGTCGGCCCCGGCCAGCCTGGCCGCGAGCATGTCGAGGTCGCTCGTCGTGCGGGCATCGACGACGACTATTCGGGCTGAGCCGACTGTGTCGAGCGTGCCGCGGACACTGCCGGGAATGATTTTCAGCAGGTCGCTCTCGGTCCGCGGCGTCACTGGATCGATCCCGGCGGCAGTGTTGCCGACCGGCACCCCGTCGACCAGCACCACACCATCGACGACCGTGCGACCTAGATCCGGAAAGGCCGGGCAAACCACGGCGATGACGTTGTCATGGGCAGTCGACCAGGCGCAGATGGCACCGTCCACCTGAGCGGCGACTGAGCCGCGCACCGTGGAGTCGATCTTGATGTACAGGCGTTCTGCACCTGCGGTGATCAGCTCATTGGCGGCAGTGAAGGTCTGCTGCGCGGCGTCGGTGTCGGGAAGCGCTCGCGACTCGGTCGTGAGGGCTAGCACAGTGGCGATCGACAAGTTGAGCATACGGGGAGCAGCCGATCGAAGGGCCAGTTCGACGCGCCAGCCGTGCTGGGCGAACCCGACGGCGGAGTCGGTCGCGCCGGTGAGGTCATCAGCGACCAGTCCAAGCACACGGGGCGGTGCTGTGGATGCGGTCCCGGTCATAGCGACGCTCCCGCGCAGATGACGAGCCGCTGGCCCGTGATAGCGCATCCGCTCGGCCCGAGGAGAAATGCCACCAGGTCCGCAACCTCCTCGGGCTGGACGAACCGGCCGAGCGGGGGGAGCTTCGGCGGCGGGGTGGCACTGCGGGCCGGGTCGGCCAGCATCGAGGTCTCGGTTGGGCCGGGTGCGACGACGTTGACAGTGATCTGGCGGCTGGCAAGTTCGATTCCCGTGGAGCGAGCCAGCCCATCCAGCGCAGCCTTGGTCGGCGCGTACTGGCTTTTGCCGGCCACCCCGAACCACTGTGTGATGTCGACACCCGGTGCAGTGAACTCGATCTGGCTATCGCCGTTGCGACCGCCGTGAAGGATGTGGAAGAACGCGCCGAGCTGGCCGTCCAGCTGGATCTCCATCACTCGTTTCGCCGTTGTCCGGCCACTCGCTGTCCTTGATCGGCCAACCAAGGTTCGCCGCGTGCCACCTCGGAACCTTCTTGACGAGGCGTATGCGCTCTTGACGAGGCGTATGCGCTGCTCCCACCGCCGGCCCAGGTGCTGGGCGTCGTCTGGCCAGCGAAGCGCGGGTACGCGGTTGTTGATCTTGATTTGCCATCGCTGTATTTGGTGCCAAGCGATCTCAGAACGGTCGCGTGCGATCCACAGCGGCCGACTGCCGGCCTCCGCGTTGCTTTAGATCGAAGGCGCAACAACTACTCCCAAGCGCGATGATGATACTGAGGCTAGTTC
>Ga0126314_10000812_pt1 | contig 14869 bp, 11 predicted proteins | sample Plot105B_FD_92535 | JGI IMG/M metagenome (GOLD analysis project Ga0126314, IMG submission 92535) | Serpentine soil microbial communities from UC McLaughlin Reserve, CA, USA - Plot105B | ecosystem: Environmental > Terrestrial > Soil > Grasslands | place: USA: UC McLaughlin Reserve, Lake County...
GACCCCGCGAGCATGCAGTACGTCGACGGCTCGACCGTCGACTTCACCGAGAGCTTCATGGGCTCCGGCTTCGAGGTCTCGAATCCGAACGTAGTCGCCTCCTGTGGCTGCGGCTCCTCCTTCCGCGTTGCGGAGGAAGAGCCGAGCTGCGGCGCCTCGGTCTGACGGCCGAGCGCGACCTCCACTGGGACGGCTGCGTAAACGCCCGCGACCTCGGCGGGCTGCCCACGGCTGACGGCCGTGTGACCCGCCGAGGCGCACTCGTCCGATCCGATGCGGTGGACCAACTGAGCGCGGAGGGCTGGGAGGCACTGCGCGCGTACGGCGTGCGCACGATCATCGACCTTCGAAACGACGACGAGCGGGCCGACGAAGCCAAGGGCGTCGAGACGGTCCACATTCCGCTTGACGGCCTGGACGAGGACCCCGAGTTCTGGGCCGATTGGATTTACGGCCCCCAGTTCGGCACGCCGCTCTACTACGGGCCGTTCCTCGAGCGCTTCCCCGAGCGCCTCGACAAGGTGCTCGACGCGATCGAGCACGCCGAGCCGGGCGGCGTGCTGTTCCACTGCGTGGGCGGCAGAGACCGGACGGGCCTGGTGGCGATCGCGGCGCTCACGGCCGCGGGCGTGGAGCCAGAGCTGGTCGCGGACGACTACGTGCGCAGCGCCGCGCGAGCGCAAACTTACGACCCACTGCTGGAGGAGTTTCTCGCCGCCCGCGGCACGTCCGCGCGGCAGCTCGTCGTGGAGCTCGTCGCGAACCTGAACCTGGACCGGCCCGCCCTACGTGCCCGGCTTGTTGTCTAGCGAGCTCCAGAGGTAGAGGCAGGCAAGCGTCCGGTATGGGCGCCAGGGCCTGGCGATCTTCTCGAGCCGCTTCGGATCCGGCAGCTTGCGCAGTCGGTACTGCACCTGGACGGCTCGGCGGATGCCCTGGTCGCCGACCGGCAGGACGTCGGGCCGGCCGAGGTGGAACATCAGGAACATGTGCGCGCTCCAGTCGCCAATTCCCTTCACGGCGGTGAGCTGCTCGATTACGTCCTCGTCGGGGAGCTGGTCGAGGCGCTCCAGCTCGAGCTCGCCATCCTCGACGTGCTGGGCGAGGTCGCGCAGGTAGTTGATCTTCGGGCGCGAGAGGCCGGCAGCTCGAATGTCATCCGGGTTCGCTGCCAGCAGCTGGAGCGGGCTGGGCGCGTGGCCGTCGAACAGCTCGAGCATGCGGCCGTAGATCGTCCGGGCCGCCTTGGTCGAGAGCTGCTGCCCGACGATGGAGCGCAGGAGCGCGCCATAGGCGTCCCCGGGCCGCTCGTCCTTGAGGTCCTTGCGAACGATCGCTCCGTGCTCGTCGATCAGGCGTGCCATCACGTCGTCGGCCGCGCGAAGCACGCCGACCGCCTTCGGAGTGGCACGGACCGCCATCGTCAGGCCGCGGCCCTGGTGTGGAAGGGCTCCTCGAGCTCGCCCAGCTCGGTGGAGGGCGGGTCGCCGAACAGCCACTCGCGCGCGATCCGGTGCCAGTTGGCGGTTGCCCCCAGCTGGCCGAGCACCCCGAGGGTCAGCGCCTCCATCCGGCGCGCCAGCATCGCCTGCGGCGGCATCGTCTCGCGGCGCATCAGCTGCCAGTGGCGCGACCGGGGGTCGCCGAAGTCGATCAGAACCTGGGTCACGAGCCCGCGGTCCACCGTGAGCTCGCGGTCCTCGACGTACCAGGCCGTGACGTCGTGGAAGTGCTCGAAGACGGCCCGGGGAGTGATCTCCTCGTCCGATGGGTCGAAGAAGCCCATAGCGCCGAGCCGGCGGTGGAGCTCGTCGACCTCGCCGTCCATGGCGGCGCGGAGCGCCTCCACCTCCGCCTCGATGTCCTCGCGCGCAACGCGCTTCGTCATGCCGAAGTCCATGAACGCCACGCGACCGTCCGGCATCAGGCGGTAGTTGCCGGGGTGGGGGTCGCCTGAGAAGTGGCCGTTGCGATAGAGCGAGCCGAAGAAGAAGCGGAAGATGATCTCGCCGAAGCGGTCGCGCGTCTCGCGGTCGAGCTCCCTCACCTCCTCGAACCCGATCCCGTCCACCCACTCGCTCACCAGCACGTGCTCGGTCGAGAGCTCGGTCACGACCGCCGGCACATAGATGAACGGGTGGCCGCGCCACGTGCGCGCAAACGCGCGCTGCTGCTGCGCCTCGTGCTCGTAGTCGAGCTCGTCGGTCAGCCGCTCGCGGATCTCGGCTGTCATCGCCTTGGCGTCCATGCCCGGCGCTATGCGCTTCGCCACGCGCATGATCAGCCCCAGGTTCTGGAGGTCGGCTCGGACTGCCTGCCCCACGCCGGGGTACTGCACCTTCACCGCCACGTCGCGGCCATCGTGCAGGCGCGCGCGATAGACCTGGCCGATCGAGGCAGCCGCCACGGCATCCTCATTGAACTCGGCGAAGACATCGCCGAGGTTTTCGCCCAGGTCGTCCTCGATGACCTTGCGCATCTTCCCGAAGGGCACCCGTGGAGCGGCGTCGCGCAGCTCGGCGAGCTTGGCCTGGATGCGCTCCTGGAACTCGGGCGGGAAGGCGCCGGTGTCGATGAACGACGCCACCTGGCCAACCTTCATCGCCGCGCCCTTCATCTGACCGAGCACGTCGAAGATCTGCTCCGCCGCCTCCATCTGGCGGCGCTCTGCCGCAGTGCGGCGTGCCTCTTCCCCGCGGGTGAGGTTCGCGGCCTTCGTCGCATAGCCGCGCGCCGTCTGGCCGCCCGCGAGCCGACCGACCTTCGCGGCCCTTCTCACCCGGCTCTTGGGGAGCTCCTTCGCCATCGGTGACCAGAGTACGCGTAGGCTCCCGCGCCGATGAGACTGGTGAGCTTCGAGGCGAACGGCCATCCGCGCGGCGCGCTGCTTCGCGGCGACCGCGTCTACGACATCTGGGGAGAGGCATTCGCTCACGTTCGCGCCGACGACCGCACGCTCGAGGCGATCCTCGAGGAAGGCCTGCTCGACGAGATCGAGCCGGTGGATGACGACGATGGCGTGCCGGTGGATGGCCTTCGGCTCCTGTCGCCCGTCACCCGCCCGGAGAAGATCATCTGCATCGGCCTCAACTACCGCGCGCATGCGCAGGAACAGGGCGCCGAGCCACCCGAGACGCCGACCTTCTTCGCCAAGTTCCGCAACGCGCTCGCGGCTCCCGGCGCGGCGATCCCGTTGCCGCCATGGAGCCAGAGGGTCGACTACGAGGCCGAGGTGGCGTTCGTGATCAGAGACCGCTGCCAGAACGTCCAGGAAGCGGACGCGCTCGACCACGTGGCCGGCTACACCCTCCTGAACGACCTCTCGGCGCGGGACTACCAGTTCAAGACGCCGCAGTGGATGCCCGGGAAGACCTTCGACGGCGCCGCGCCGTGCGGTCCCGCGCTCGTGACCCCGGATGAGGCCGGCCCGCACGACGAGATCGAGATCGAGCTGACGCTGAACGGCGAGCGGATGCAGAAGAGCTCCACGGCCGACCTGTTCCACTCGGTGCCCGCGCTGATCGCATACCTGTCGAAGCTGATGACACTGGAGCCGGGCGACCTGATCTCCACCGGCACCCCCGCGGGGGTCGGCAGCCTGCGCGAGCCGAAGGTGTGGCTGAAGCCGGGCGACGAGGTCGTGATCAGCTCGCCGCAGCTGGGCGTGCTCGAGACCCGTCTGGCGTAAGGCGGCTAGGCGGTTATCTCCACCTCGCGGCCGAGCGCCTCGGCGAGCAGGTCAGCGTTTCTGCGGGCGGCCCAGATCGGGACCGTGGCATCGAGTGAGGGATCGGTGCTGGCCTCCAGCGTCACGGTGCCGTCGCGGGCCGACACGTGCACGTCCGTGATCGCCTGATCGCGGCTGCGCTCCAGTTGCTCGGCCAGGCGGATCACGCCGCAGAGCACGCGGAGGCGCTCGTCGTCGCCGGGCTGCGCGATGTCGCCCAGCTCGGATACGTCCGGCTCGCCCTTGCGGTGGTAACGCGCAATGAGGCCGATCAGTATCAGCTCTCGGGGGCCGAACCCCGGCAGGCCGGCGTTCAGGGTGAGGTAGTGGGAATGACGGTGGTGGTCGTCGTAGTTCACGGCCACGCCGATGTCGTGCAACAGGCAGGCCGCCCAGAGCAGCTGGCGCTCCGACGCGCCAAGGTCGTGGAGACCCGCGCTGGCGAGCCCATCGAAGATCGAGCGCGACAGCGTCCACACGTGGAGGTCGTGCTCGCGGTGGTGCTCGAAGCGGTGGGCGAGGTTCTCCACGGACTCGGCGCGCACGTCGTCGAACAGCTCCCGCTCGCCGAGCAGACGCTCGAAGAAGATCCCCTCTCGCAGGCCCGCCTCCGTGACCTCGATCGAGTCGAATCCGCCCTGCTCCATGGCGGCGGCGAGCACCAGGGCGCCTCCGAGGATCACGTCGGCGCGGTCGTACTTGATGCCCTTCACCTGGGCGCGCTTCGAGGCCGGCCTGGCGGCGAGCTCCTCGAGCAGCGCCTCGAGCGCTTCGCGCGTGAGCTCGAACCCCTGCACGTCTATGTCGGGGAGCTTCAGGCGCTTCATCGCCGCGGCCGCGAGGTTCCGGATAGTTCCGCCGATGCCGACGATGCGACCGCCGCCGCTCCACCAGCCGAGCCGCTCGAGCTCGCCGGCCACGTGGGCGCGCAGCGCCTTCATCTGCTTGGAGCTCACCTTCTCGTCGGGCAGGGCGTGCTCGCTCACGCGCACCGCCCCGAGCGGCAGGGACTCGGAGTCGGCCAAGCGCCGGCCCTCGATCCGCAGGCCCTGGATGCTGCCACCTCCGATGTCGAGCCCGAAGCCGTCATCGATCGTCGTGGAATTCGCAATGGCGAGCCAGCCGTAGCGCGCCTCCTCGTGACCGCTGATCACACGCGCCTCCAGCCCGGTGGTGCGCCGAATGTCCGAGAGCAGCTCGCCGCCGTTGCGGGCGTCGCGGATGGCGCTCGTGGCCACCGCGACGACATCGTCGACGCCGGTGGCCTCACAGAACGCCGCGAATACGGCCGCCGTGTGCAGCGCGCGGTCCACCCGGTCGGGACTGAGCACGCCCTTCTCACCCAGCCCGGCTCCGATTCGGACCGCCTCGCGGATCTCGTCGACGAGGCTCCACCACGGCGTTCCGGGCTCGTATCCGAAGACCACCAGCCGCCAGGAGTTGGACCCCATATCGATCACCGCGACCCGCTCCACACGCGGGATGATGCACGTCAGCGTTAATTTGAGGGACGCCGGTGCCGATGCTGTTGTTGATGAACGCCACCGCACAGGCATCCGCAGCCCCAATCAAGGGCCCGAGGCTGGACAACCGCCGCGTTCTTGCGGCCATCGTGGACCTCGCGGTTGTGGTCGCAGGCGCCATGGTGATCCTGTTCGCCGCCGACGCACTGTCGAGCGACACGGGCGACGTGCGAGGCGCGCTCAGCGCGGTGACGCTCGGATGGGCGCTCTATTACTACTTCGCCCTGGAGTCCGGCCACGGCCAGACACTGGGCAAGAAGCTGCTGAAGCTGCGCGTGGTCCGCGCCGACGGGCGGCCGGCCGGGATGGCCGAGATCGCCGTGCGCACCGTGCTGCGCGTGATTGACGGCGTGGGCGGATACATCGTCGGGCTGATCGTGATGCTGGCCACCGGCCAGCGCCGCCAGCGCCTCGGCGACCTGGCCGCCGGCACGATCGTCGTGGATGCCTCGGCTCCGGCCCATGTTCCGCAGGCAGCCATCGTCGCTGCGGTGGACGAGGCGTCGATCGAAGATGAGCCGGTCGAGGACGAGGCCGAGCCCCAGATTGCGTCTTACATGCAGCCGCCGACCATCACGCTTCCGTCACGTCCGGCAGCGCCGGCCACGGTGGACGACCTGAGCGCTCCCGAGGCACCGCCAGTGGCCGACGAGGCCGTCGATGAGCCGATCGCCGAGGAGGCGCTACCTGAGGTCTCCACGCCGTCGCTCGAGGAGCTTGCGCACGACGTCGAGGCCGCGCGGACCGAGCCGGATCAGGACGACGCTCTCGAGGATGAGCCGATGACCGTAAAGTCGGTGGAGACCGTCTCCGCGATCGACCTCGTGATGGGTGGCGGCCCCGAGGAGGATCCCTCCTCGAAGCAGGATCACGACGTCGAGCCCCCCGCCGCCTCCTAAGCCGCACTGCGCTATGCCTACACTCGTGGGCTGGCGATGGCAGCGATCGGGACATCCGAGCAGCCGCTGAGAGTGGCGATCGTCGGCTCCGGGCCGGCGGGCTTCTACGCGGCAGGGCACCTGCTCAAGAGCAAGTCGCACCCCGACCTGTGCGCGCAGGTGGACATGTTCGACCGCCTTCCCACGCCATGGGGCCTGGTGCGCGCCGGCGTGGCCCCTGACCACCCGAACATCAAGGCCGTCAGCCGGGTCTACGAGAAGACCGCCGAGCATCCCGAGTTCCGCTTCTACGGGAACGTGGAGCTCGGACGCGACCTCTCACACGAGGACCTCACCGGCCGCTACCACGCGGTGGTGTACGCGGTCGGCGCGCAGACCGACCGGCGGATGGGCATACCGGGCGAGCAGCTTCCAGGGAGCTGGGCCGCCACCGAGTTCGTGGCCTGGTACAACGGCCATCCGGACTACCGCGAGCTCGAGTTCGACCTCTCGGCCGAGCGCGCCGTGGTGGTGGGCAACGGCAACGTTGCGGCCGACGTGGCGCGCATGCTCGCGCTCACCCGCGACGAGCTGGCCGAGACCGACGTGGCCGACCACGCGCTCGACGTACTCGCCGACTCGAACGTCAGGGAGATCGTGGTGCTCGGCCGGCGTGGCCCGGCACAGGCTGCCTTCACGAACCCAGAGCTGCTCGAGCTCGGCGAGATGACCGACGCCGACGTGTTCGTGGATCCCGGCGATGCTGAGCTCGACCCGCTCTCGAAGGCGTTCATCGAGAGCGAGGCCGCGCACGCGACGGCGAAGAAGAACGTGGACATCCTCAGCGGCTACGCCGCCCGCGAGCCGCTTGGCAGGCGCCGCCGGATCGTGCTGCGGTTCCTGGTCTCGCCGGTGGCGATCCTCGGCAGCGAGCACGTCGAGGGCATCCGGATCGTCCACAATGAGCTGGTCGAGGAGGACACCGGAGCCGTACGCGCGCGGCCGACCGACGTGGTGGAGGAGCTGGACTGCGGGCTCGTGTTCCGCTCGATCGGCTACCAGGGCGCGCGCATCGACGGCGTGCCGTTTGACGAGCGGAGCTGCACGATCCCGAACGAGCGCGGGCGGATCCTCGAGCGGACGGGCGAGTACGCGGTCGGCTGGATCAAGCGCGGTCCCACCGGGATCATCGGAACCAATAAGCGCGACGCCCAGGAGACGGTCGCCACGCTGCTCGAGGATCTGGAAGCCGGCAACCTGCCGGGCCCGGGCGACCCCGACCGCGACTCCATGGAGGCGCTGCTCGCGGAGCGGCAGCCCGAGGCCGTGAGCTACGCGGGCTGGCAGGCGGTGGACCGCGCCGAGCGCGAGGCGGGCGAGCCGCACGGGCGCCCGCGCGTGAAGCTGTGCTCGTTCGAGGAGCTGCTCGAAGCGGCGAAGGACGCTACGCCGGCGTCCTGACGGCTTCCCCATCAAGCGCGTCCAAAGCGCGCTCGACCGAGCTTCGAATGCAGGTGAAGATCGGCGTCTCCGACTCCGTGTAGGCGCTCGACTCGGTCGCGCGCAGCTCATGCACGAGATCGAGGAAGTCGGCGGGGTCGTCCGCGTCGAACGCGACGACGAACTCCTGGTCGTCCAGCCCGAACGAGTACGCCGTGTTCGTCTCTATGCCGGTGAAGCGCCGCGCGACCTCGATGTGGTCACGCATGACGCGCATCCGCTCGTCGGGGGCGAGCCGGTACCACTCGCGCTTCTTCCACATCGGATACACGATCAGGTACTTCGAGTCCGCCCCCTCGCGCGGGCCGAGCGGCTTGTCGGGCTCGTCCGAGTATGGCGACTCCTTGGTCATCGCCAGGAAGGAGTGCGCGATCGTCGAGAAGCGCATCAGCCCGCTCTGATTGAGAAGCACGTGCAGCTCGTGGATCGGCTCGAGCGTGCGGGAGATGGCACGGACCATCAGGTCGCAGTCGCCGCGGGTCCCTACCAGCGAGTAGACGCGCAGGTAGTGGTCCTCCCCAAAATCCCTGCAAGCCGCGGCGAACTCGCGCTTGTCGCCCGCGCGCTCCTCGCTCGAACGCCGGCGCCAGGCCGAGTCGATCTGCAGGAACGTGTACTTGACGTAATTGCGCTGCTCAGTCACATGTCTAGTGTGGCCGATAGGATGGCCCGGTGCGTGTAGCGCTCGTCTCGCCCTATTCCTACACGTATCCAGGTGGCGTCGGGCGTCACGTGGAGGCTCTGGCCGAGGAGCTGACCGGGCTGGGCCATGAGGTCCGGCTGCTGGCGCCGTACGACCCCGACGACCGCCTGGCACGTGTACTGCACCGCGGCGCTGCGCCGCAGCCCCGGCCCCTGCCCGACTACGTGGTCCCACTGGGGCGCACCTTCGGGCTGCCGATGAATGGTGCCGTTTCGAACCTGTCCGGCCCGTTCGGCCCGACGATCGGTGTGCTCGGTCGCGAGTTGCGCAGCGGCAACTACGACGTGGTGCACGTGCACGAGCCGAACGCGCCGGTGGTGTCCTGGTACGCCGCCGAGGCGGCGCGAGCGCCGGTGGTCGGCACCTTCCACACCTATTGCACGAGCATGCTCGTGAGCAAGGTGGCCGCCAACGTCGTCGGGGCTCGTCGGATCTACGCGAAGCTGAGCGCGCGCATCGCGGTCTCGGAGGCGGCCCGCTGGACGGCCGAGCGCTTCTACGGTGGGCGCTACCGGATCGTGCCGAACGGCGTGGACCTGTCCGCCGCACGTCCCGATCACGGGCGGCCGAACGAGCAGCTGAAGATCCTCTTCGTCGGCCGCGCCGAGGAGCGCAAGGGTCTCCCGGTGCTGCTGCGCGCCTTCGAGGCGCTGCGCGGTGCAGGCGTGGATGCGCGCCTGACGGTGGCCGGGCCGACTCCCGAGGAGGTAGAGCCGTTGCTGCTGGAGCCCGAGGGCGTGGAGATCGCCGGCCCGGTGGACGACGCCGAGAAGTGGCGCCTCCTCGGCCAGGCCGATCTGCTGTGTGCGCCGTCGCTCGGCCGCGAGAGCTTCGGCATGGTGCTCACCGAGGCGTTTGCCTCCGGCACGCCGGTGGTCGCGTCGGACATCGCGGGCTATCGCGACGTGGCCCGCGACGGGCAGGACAGCCTGCTGGTGCCGGTGGGGGACGCGGTGGCGCTCGGCGAGGCGCTGCGGACGCTCGCCTTCGATCCCGTCCGGCGTTCGGCGATGGCCGCGGCCGCGCGCGAGCGCGCGGACCGCTTCGCCTGGCCGTTCGTGGCCCGCGAGGTGGCGAAGGTCTACGAGGAAGCGCTCGCCGTTCCGGAGCCGGACGGCCGCATCGCCCGGCTCGGGCGGCGGACCGGTCTCGCGCCTGCGGAGCCCGGCCCGCGCGTGCGCCCCCAGCGCCTGCCGTCGCTCGAGCCGCAGGACCCCGCCGCGGGACGCCGTCGCGCGGCGCGCACAGCGCGGCGCGTCCTGGTGGGGGCAGGCGCCGTGGCCGGCGTGGGGCTGACGCTGCTCGCGCTGCGCCGGCTCGGGATCGAGTCGCTCGGCCGCGCGATCGTCGCGGCCACGCCGGTCTGGGTGCTGGTGGCGTTCGGCCTTATGTGCGCGTCCATGCTCGTGCGGGCCGAGGCGTGGCACGCGATCCTGCGCGCAGCGCTGCCGGGCGTCCGCGTTCGGCGGCGCGACACCGCGCGCGGCACGATGATCGGAGTGCTGATGTCAGCAACGCTGCCGGCCCGCCTCGGCGAGCCGTCGCGCGCGCTGATCGTTGCGCGGCGGGTGGGGCGCGTGCGCGATCGCTTCCCGATCGTGCTCGGCACGCTCGTCTCGCAGACGCTCCTGAACATCCTCGCGCTCGTGGCGCTCGGGACCGTGATGTTCAACACCGTCGGACTCTTCCAGGGCAACGAGGACGCCCTCATCGTCGCCACGCTCGCGCCCGTGGTCGTCCTGGCACTCGTGCTCTCCGCTCCCTGGCTGCTGCGTCGCGGCAAGCCATCCCGCTTCCAGCGCGTGCAGCACGCCGCGGCGCTCGTGCGCGGCGCCATGGTCCAGGTGCGCTCCGGCCTCCAGGTGTTCCGCAAGCCGAAGCTGGGAGCCTGGGCGGCCATCATGCAGCTCACCGCGTGGGCGATTCAATGGCTTGCCTGTTACCTCCTGCTCGTGGCGCTCGGACTCGATGAGCAGGCCGGCATCGGTGCCGCCGCAGCCGTGCTCTTCGCCGTGAACGTGACCGCGGCGCTGCCCGCGACCCCCTCGAACCTGGGCGTCTTCCAGGCGGCCTGCGTGGCGGTGCTGTCGGCCTACGGTGTGGGCAAGACGAACGCCCTGGCCTACGGGATCATCCTTCAGGCGGTGGAAATTGCGACCGCGCTGGCAATGGGGATGCCCGCTCTGGTGCGGGAGGGCATGACCTGGCGTGATCTGCGGCTGCGCGCGCTGCACGCGGCTCCAGTGGAGCTCGGCCACGCCGCCCGGAGGGGCGACGCGGCTGAGGCGGAGGCCTAGCTCGTTACTGTCACCCCGAACGGGGACTCTCATTAGTCGTCCAGAGGGGTTCAGTAGGGCCCTTCAGATGACGACAACTTCCCTGAAAGCCCATGGAGAGCGGGAATTTTGCCGACGCGCAGTTGCGCGCCCTGATTGACGTAGCCGCGGTGGCTGCGGGGGCATTCCGGCTCGAGGAGGTCCTCGAGCTGTCAGCCGAGCGCGCTTTGGAGGCGCTCGGTGCGTCGTCGTTGGCGATCTCCCGTTGGGAGAAGGATGCGGGTCTCGTTCGGACGCTCGTGAACGTCGGCGAGCTGGGCCCGGGCGAGGAGCGCTTTCCGAAGGACGAGACCTACTCGGTGGACGACTATCCCTCGATGGGGTTGGCCATGCGCGAGGGCGGAGGCTCGCTGGGCGCGATCGACGACCCCGATAGCGACCCGGCTCAACGCAGGCTACTCAGGCGACTCGGCAAGGAGTCCAGCCTGAGCGTGCCGATGATGCTCCACGGCGAGCCCTGGGGCGAGCTCGAGGTGATGACCGCACCTGGGCATCCGCGGGTCACTCGCGAGGACGAGACCTTCCTTCGAGCCATCGCCGACGTGTTGGTTGGCGCGATCCACAGGGCGGAGCTGTTCACTCAGATCGAGGAGCTCGCCTACACCGATGCCCTCACCGGGCTCGCCAGCCGGCGCGCGGTCGAGACCGCGCTCGCGGAGGCGTGCGACGCACCCTACCGTCCCGGCTCGCCGGCGCTCGTCCTGTGCGACATCGACGACCTGAAGCAGGTGAACGACAGCGGCGGCCACGCCGCCGGCGATCGCGCGCTGTGTCGCGCAGCGGACGCGCTCGTGGCCGCGGCGGTGCCGTACGAGGAGGCTGTGGTCGGTCGCTTCGGCGGAGACGAGTTCTGTGTTCTGCTCCCGTCGGGATCGGCGGAGGATGCCCGCGCCCTCGCGCTCGACGCTGTGAACCGGCTCGACGCCGAGGGTGGCGAGCGCATCTCGTGCGGGGTGGCCGCGAGAACGGACCAGGCGAACCGGCCCGCCGAGCTGCTGCGCGCCGCCGACGAGGCCCAGTACCGCGCCAAGCGGGCGGGACAGGGCGTGGAGGTGGTGGTGGCCGGCGAACTGACCGAGGAGTCACAGCCGATCCCAGGCCAGGACCGCGCGTACCGCAGCGGCGACGCCAACGCCGAGCTCGCCCGCGCGCTGCTCGACCTGCTCGACAACATGAACAGCTCGCCGGCGGAGGAGCGAATCGCCCGCCTCCGCGCGCGGCTCCAGCGCGAGGCCTGACCCCGCTCAGTACCCCCAAAGGGTGGACGCTCCGCCGCGCTTCGGGTTACCGTTTCTGACCACTTGATGGCCCGCAAGCTCATCGCCGTGCTGTCCGTGAGCGTCGCCGGGCTGGTTGCGGCTCCGCCCGGATCAGCAGCCGTCGCCGGGGCCGAGGCCTTCCGCATGGATCTGACCGGTTGGAACGAGCGCCATGTCGCCGGCCAGGCCATCGTGCGCTTCGAGCGCGGCACGAACGCTGGCGAGCGTCGCACTGCGCGCGACGCTGCAAAGGCACGCTTCGGGCGCTCGCTCGAGATTCCGCGTACGCAGGTCGTGAAGGTTGAGGGACCCGTCACCGCGGCTGTCCGCCGACTCGAGCGCCAGCGCGGTGTGGCGTATGCGCAGCCGAACTATCGCTACCACGCACTCGCCGCGGACCCGTTCCTGGGCAGTCTGTGGGGCCTCACGGATCCCGCTCCGCCCGAGCCGGGCGTGAACGCGTTCACCGCGTGGAACACCACGCGCGGCGTCGGCCAGGTGATCGCGATTGTCGACAGCGGCGTCGATCTGACGCACCCCGACCTGTTTCCGAACCTCTGGAGCAACCCCGGGGAGGTGGCTGGAAACGGGCTCGACGACGACGCGAACGGCGTGGTGGACGATGTGCGCGGGGCTGACTTCGTCGATCGCGCGGGCGCCGTTCCGACCGGGAACCCGGATGACTTTGAGTTCCACGGTACGCACGTGGCCGGTACCGCGGCGGCGCAGGACGACAACGGGCGGGGGGTCGCCGGCGTCGCTCCGGACGCACGGATCATGGCCGTTCGCGTCCTCGACGGAAACGGCGGCGGCTCCAGCGCAGACATCGGGAACGGAATTGCCTATGCGGCCCGCGAGGGTGCGGATGTGATCAACCTCAGCCTCGGTGGCTCGGGGGCGTCCGACCAATTCATGTCGGATGGGGTCGACGTAGCTGCCCAGCAGGATGCAGTCGTCGTTGCGGCAGCGGGGAACGAGGGCAGCAACAACGATGATCCGGCCACCCCCGTCGTCCCCTGCAACCTCCCGCAGTCGAACCTCATCTGCGTGGCGGCGGTCAACGAGACCGGCGACCGCGCCAGCTTTTCGAACTTCGGGCCCACGAGCGTCGACGTCGCCGCGCCCGGCACGAACATCCTGAGCGCGAAGACCGACTGGGGCGCGCCTGTCTTCTCAGACGACTTCAACGCATCCCTCGCCGCGTGGGACCAGTTCGTCGACACGGGGTCGGTCGCCTGGGGCCAAACAAATGTGCCCGGCACGTTCACCGAAGGCACGCGCTCGGTCACGGACAGCCCCGGCGGCAACTACGCGGTCAACTCGGACTCGGAGCTGTTCGCGCACAGCGCGCTGAATCTGACCGGCCGGCGCGGCTGCCGCATGCATTTCGACCTGCGTCACCAGATACAGGGGCCCGCGTCGAACGGTGCGATACGCGATGCGCTCTTCGTCGGCGCCTTCACGAACACGACCGGAGTGGAGCAGTTCCTTCCATTCGACGGCAGCAGCCCCTTCTTCAGGGCCGAGGCGTCGATCTCCGACGTCGGCGCCCGGAGCGACGTCTTTCCGATCTTCGCGCTCGTGTCCAATGCCGACGCGGTCGTGGGAGACGGCGCCTATGTCGATCGCCTTCGCGTCTTCTGCCGCGACAGCACGTATGTCGAGGGCATCACGTCGGTCGCAAATTACGAGCAGGCGGCGTCGGGCAACTACGTCGAGTTCGACGGCACGTCAATGGCGGCCCCGCACGTAGCCGGCGTAGCAGCGCTCGTGCGAGCGGCCGACCCCGGCATTCCCGCGACGCAGATCGTGCAGTCTCTGATTCAGGGCGCGCACCCGCTGTCGTCGCTCAACGGAGTTACGGTCTCGGGGGGCGTCGTGGATGCAGTGGGCGCGCTCAACCGGGCCCTCGGGGTGCCGAACGTGGCTCCGCCTCCTCCGGCTCCTCCTCCGCCACCTCCGGCAAGCCCACCCGCCAAGGCGCGCTTGGGTAGGGTCTCGGTCAACAACCGCGGCGTGCTGAGCATCCGCGTGTTCGGCAACCCGAACACGAGCGGTGTCATCACCCTGAGGGCCAACATCGTGCGTCCTTCGGCCGGGCGGCTCAGGCGGGTCGCCAGAAAGTCGTTCCGAATCGGGAGCGCAGGGCGGACCAGGGTCAGGCCAAGGTTGGGCAGGGCGGCGCGGCGGCAGCTGCGGCGCGTTCGGCGGATGCGCCTGCGTGCCAGGGTCGTGCTCAAGAACTCGGCCGGGCTCACGAGCACGGCGAACGCCAGAATCCGGATCAGGCTGCCCCGCAGCTAGCGGGGCGTCGCGAGCGGCGGTGCAACCCTGACACGGCTGTGTCAAGGTTGGTAGTCTTGCTCTCTTGGCCACGCGCGACTACATCGAGGCCGTCCGCAGCCGGGTCGTGGTGTTCGACGGTGGCATGGGTGCCACGCTCGAGCAGTTCGACCTGACCCCGGAGGACTACGGCGGGCTCCAGGGCAAGTGCCACGAGGCGCTCGTCTTGAACCGGCCGGACGTGATCCAGGGCGTGCACGAGTCGATGCTCGACGCGGGCGCCGAGGTGGTCGAGACAGACACCTTCCAGGCCAGCCGCCTCAAGCTCGACGAGTGGGGTCTCGGCGAGCACACGCCTGAGATCAACCGCAAGGCGGCGGAGATCGCCCGCGCGGCCGCCGGCGAGGGCCGCTTCGTGGCGGGCTCGATCGGCCCGACGGGACACCTCCCAGCGAGCGACGACCCGACGCTCGGCAAGATCACCTTCCGCGAGCTGGTCGAGGTCTTCACCGAGCAGGCGCGGGGCCTCATCGACGGTGGGGCGGACCTGCTCATCATCGAGACGGCCCAGGACATCCTCGAGGTCAAGGCGGCGATCTTCGGCGCGCGCGAGGCCTTCAAGCTCAGCGGCCGCCAGGTGCCCATCCAGACCAGCGTCTC
>Ga0126314_10000813_pt1 | contig 14861 bp, 14 predicted proteins | sample Plot105B_FD_92535 | JGI IMG/M metagenome (GOLD analysis project Ga0126314, IMG submission 92535) | Serpentine soil microbial communities from UC McLaughlin Reserve, CA, USA - Plot105B | ecosystem: Environmental > Terrestrial > Soil > Grasslands | place: USA: UC McLaughlin Reserve, Lake County...
CGAGTCTTCGGGTTGTTGCCCTTTGCGGCAGGCCAGCGGGCGTAGACGGTATAGAAACCGTCTGTAGGAATCCTTACCTTGAACCACGCGGGGGTCACATCCTTCGCAGGCCTGACGTATCTGTAGTTTTTGCCGTAGCGGGTCAATCTATTGTTGTTCTTCCTCCATTCTCCGCGCGCCGAGTAGAAGTGCCGGGGCGAAGCGTTGTCGACGACCTGCGAGTAGGGGGTAGGAGGCTCCATGATAGAGAGCGCCCTCGCCGGCGCTTGTGCCGTGGGATCAGACCCCTGTGAGGGCGTCCTCACCGAGAGCGCATCTGTTGATGGGGTAGCCTCTTCCTTCCAGCGATCGTAGAAGCGGTAGTAGCCTGGACCTGGGCCCTTTTCGGAGTCTGTCGATATGGTTCCCTGGCCGTTATACTGCGCCTCGCTTGCGCTGTCCTTCTCGCGCGTGGGCAATGCACCCGCCGACACGACGAATAAAGAGACCACCACTGCTACACCAGCTAACAGAGATATCGCCGATAGAGCCGATTTTAGCCGAACCATTGTCCTGCCCCCTCCGAAACCCTTGTTCCCCTACCTCGCGGCGAACATCTCGAGCGGCTCTACCTCACCGCATCTCGTTATGTCCCGCAACAAGCGTACATCCCCTCCAACGGCTAAACCGGACCGGCTCTTGACCGCACCGGGTAATTATGCCTACCTTTTCCTCCACGCGCTACCTAGCAAGTCAGCACGCGCCCTAGCGGGTGCTAGGCAACATTTCAGCACGCCGCTTCGCGGCTCTCAGCACTTCAGCCGGGTGGGTAGGACTCTCGCGAGGCTCGGGAGAAACACCAAGGGTTGCTCTCACGCGACGGGACGCGGCCCAGACCGGACAAAGCTGAAGTGCTGACAAGAGAAGGCGTTAGCCGGAGCGTGCTGAGTTGCCTACTTGCTGACTAGCTCTCGGGCAAGATCACGTCGTTGACCTGGACGTTCACCTCGGTTACCTCGAGGCCCGTCAGGTTCTCTACGCGCTCTATTATCCGCTCGCGGACCGCCTGGGTCAGCTGCGGGATCGGACGCCCGTATTCCACGTTAATCGTTATATCCGCCGCCGTCTGCTGCTCGCCAACGTCTACGGAGAGCCCGCGGGTGCGGCTGGCGCCGCCAGTGATGTTGTCTACGAACTCCCCGACGGTGGGCGACGTATCGCCCGGCAAGCTTACGCCTCCGTGGGACGTCGTGACGCCCTCTATCTCCTCGGCCGCCTGTGAGATGATGGCGGTCACTACGGAGTCCTCTATCGTGGTGGTGCCGAGATCGGTATGGAGTGGGCTCTGCCCTGTACTCTGCGTGTCTGTACTGCTCACCGGCTCTGCTCCTTTCCAAGGCGTCCACGTAATGCATTATCGGGTAGCATAACCGCTGCCGGAGCCAGCCGATAGGGGGTACACACATCCCCTGAGAAATCCTGATGCCTGTAACCTGCTACCTGGAACTGTGCTCAGGCACCGGCGCCTAAGCACTTTCAACTTCGGGCACAGGGAGTATGGTGGCTTCGATCTTCTTAGTGAGATCTTCCAGTCGGCAAGGCCAGGGTAAAAAGACAGACCTGTCACCCAGGGCTTCTTTGAGGGTCGTGGACAACGTGAGCACCGGAATATTCGCCGCGTCGAGCGTGCTGCCCATATCCGCGAGCAGAGTCTCCCTCGACTCTGCGCTCAGGGTGGGAGCGAGGAGCAGGAGCCTGACCCCTTCGAGGAGCTGCTCCGGCAATCTCTCCGGAGGATCTTCAATAAGGCGGGTATCGTACCCAACACCCTGAAGCAACGCCTCCAGGGCGCGTCCGGCCACCGAATTCCCCCCAAGAATCGCGATTGTCGTCGGTACAGTAACCACATCTCCTTACTTGTAGAGAAACCGTTCCTTCATCTCCTGACGAGATTATGGGCGAGAGAGGGGTCCGAGCAAATATGCCACATGGCCAAATTTCACCATTTCAGCAAGCTCCAGCCTTCGGCTGTCGCATGTCAGCAATTCAGCCTGTCATACCGAGTTCGATTGAACGGGAGTGCGTTCGGGCTGCGAGCGGATACGCTCAGATCCACCTATACATCATAAGTGCGCAAGCGCGAATCCACTGCGCCAGACGCCTCCGCGCCGGACTACTCTGGGCCCGTCCTGATCCTGGAGGTTGTCCGCCTGCTCTTCAAATCCTCTCCTTCCGCGACTTCTTCGCGGCCGAGGGAGTAGACCATCAGCTTGAAGTCCTGTGGGCGGCTGGAGATCCTGATGGCCTCCTCGTAGTCAACCCTATCCTCTTCGACCAGTTTCAGTAGGGCCTGATCGAAAGTCTGCATGCCGTAGTATTCGCCCTCTGAGATGGCCTGCTCGATCTGGCCGGTCTGGGCCGGGTCCATGATGAAGTCCCGGATGCGTCCTGTGGTGACCATTACCTCGCAGACGGCTGCTCTGTATCCGCTTTTAGTGCGGACCAGACGCTGCCCAATGATGCCCTTGAGCGTGCCCGCTATCATGGTGCGCACCTGATTCCGCTCGTGCGGTGGGAAGAGGTCTATCAGGCGGTTGATGGTCTCGGTCGCGTCCAAGGTGTGGAGCGTGGAGAGGACCAGGTGTCCGGTCTCGGCCGCCGAGAGGGCCATCTGGGCGCTTTCGGCGTCTCTGATCTCCCCTATGAGTATCACGTCGGGGTCCTGCCTCAGCACGCGCCTCAAGGCCCGCGCGAAGGAGGCTGTATCCGTACCCACCTCGCGCTGGTTTATGATGCTCCTGTCGTCTGTATGAATGAATTCAATGGGGTCCTCGATGGTGACCACGTGCTTGGCACTGGCATGATTGACCATGTTTATCATCGAGGCGAGCGTCGTCGACTTGCCGCTGCCCGTGGTGCCTGTGATCAGGACGATACCGCGCTCCTCGAAGGCGAGCGTGCGGATCACCTTGGGCAGACCCAGCGTCTCGAATTCAGGGATCTCGAAGGGCACGTAGCGCATCGCAATCGACACCGCCCCTCTCTGCCTGAAGGCGTTGACCCTGAACCGGCCCTCCTCCGTCTCGTAGGAGAAGTCCGCCTCTCCGACCCGCTCGAACTCCTCGACCAGAGGCTCGGGGATGATCTCCGCGAGGAACGCTTCGGTGTCAGGTAAGTCCATCACACCGTATCCCTCAACGGGGGTCAACAGACCCTGAACCCGTGTAACGGGCGGCGAGCCCACCTTGAGGTGCAAGTCACTGCCCCCCTCTCGAACCAGCAGACTGATAAGATCTTCCAGCTTACCGCCCCTCACCATCTCCTCTTCCCACCTTTCCAAAGATGGGGACGCAAGTCCCCGAACACCATATTTCTCCCAAGTATCTTAACAGCCAGGCTTAACAGCCAGGCGTCCCCGTCCGATTACCTGTACCAAGAGCTGACAAGCGGAAGCCGGAGGCTGGAGCGTGCTGAAGTGCTGACAAGCTGAAATAATGTCCAGATGGCATATAGGCGTAGCTCCTGACCGCCGCCATACTCTATAGTAGACAATGTATCCGAGGAGAACCGGTCCATCACGCATCTTTTGAGGAGATCAGACAGGTGAGTTACGAGATAGAAGGTCGGGAGATCGAGCTCAGGCGGAATATCCCTTATCCCGAGGTCCCTGACGGCAAGAGGGTCGGCGTCGAAAAGGTCACCGACGTCCTCCTCTACCAGGGCAAGGTAAGCGAGGAGCAGATGCGGCTGGCGCTGGATGCCCAGAAGGACCATCCCCGGAAGGATCTCGGCAAGATCCTGCTCACTTTGGGGTTCATCTCAGGCGCAGACCTGGCCCAGGCCCAGGCCCAGCGACTCGGGCTGGACTTTGTCGAACTCACGGAGGGGGACTTCGATCAGGACGTGGTCGCCCTCGTACCCGAGAGGTTAATGCGCAAGCACGGTGCCATCCCGCTCAGGATATCGCGTACAAGGCACCTCGTTGTGGCGATGAGCGACCCGGGCAACCTCTACGCTCTAGAAGACTTGAGGATTGTCTCCGGCTACCAGATAACCCCCGTCGTGGCCGCCGAGGACGAGATCCGTAACTTGCAGTCCAAGATCTTCGCCACAGGGGAGCGGATCACCAAGATACTGGAGGAGGCGGGCGGTGACGGCGCGGAAGACGACGTCGAATTAGACCTCGGGATCGCCGCTAGACCCGACGAGAAGCCGATAATCCGCCTCGTCAGTTCCATCCTGCAGCACGCGGTCGGCGACGGCGCTTCGGACATCCACATCGAGCCCCAGGCGCGCGAGGTGACGGTCCGTTTCAGGGTGGACGGCGTCCTGAGAGAGGTTATGTCTATCCCTTCCAAGCTCCAGCACAGCGTAACGGCCAGGGTCAAGCTGTTGGCCGAGCTGAACATCGCGGAGAAGAGGCTGCCCCAAGATGGGCGCTTCTCCGTCAAGATCGACGACCAAAGGGTAAACTTCAGGGTCGCCTCATTGCCCACAGCCTACGGTGAGAAGGTCGTGCTGAGGCTGCTCGACACGGCCAACGTCGAGGTGGATCTAGGGAAGCTGGGTTTCGAGCAGAGGGACTACGAGCGTTTCGAGCCCATCTTCCGCAGGCCTTACGGGGCCACCCTGGTTACGGGGCCGACCGGATCGGGCAAGTCCACGACGCTCTACGCAACCCTCAAGGAGTTGAACTCCCCGGAGAAGAACATCATAACCGTCGAGGATCCTGTTGAGTACAAGATACCAGGCCTCAACCAGGTACAGATCAACCCCAAGGTCGGCCTGACTTTCGCATCCGGCCTGAGGAACATCCTGCGCGCCGACCCCGACATCGTGATGATAGGCGAGATACGTGATAAGGACACGGCCAAGATCAGCGTCGAGGCAGCCCTGACGGGCCACCTCGTCCTGGCCACACTGCACACCAACGATGCTCCCGGGGCCCTGAGCCGCCTTACCGACATGGGCGTGGAACCTTTCCTCACCTCCTCGGCTGTAGATTGTGTGATCGCCCAAAGGCTTGTCAGGAAGCTCTGCGATCGGTGCGAGGAGCCCGTCGAGATCGAACGCGAGATCCTGGAGGGGATGGAGTTCCCGTTCGGGTTGGCCTCGGATGGGCTGCACTTCCACAAGGCTGTAGGCTGCCGCCGGTGCGGCGGGAGCGGCTACCGGGGAAGGACAGGGATCTACGAGGTGATGGTGGTATCCGATGAGATCAGGAAGATGATCTTGCAGCGGTCATCTGCTGGTGAGATCAGCCGCGTCGCCGAGAGCCAGGGGATGGTACGCCTGAGAGACGACGGCCTTTTGAAGGCGGCAAAGGGCATAACGACAATCGAAGAAGCGTTGAAAACTCTGTAGACACTGTGCCATCGCGTGAATCACACCTACGGGGATGAATCCATGACACATTTCCCTAGAGAGATCTCGTGGGTGGCCACCGGAGGATAAAATGATAACTCAGAGCGGGTTGGGCGATTACTTACTCGACGCCGTAAGTATGGGGGCAAGCGACCTGCATGTCACGGCCGGTTTGCCACCCATGGTGCGGATCAGCGGCAAGGTCGAGCCACTGGATTATCCGACCCTGACGGCCAACGCGACGCGCGACATGATCTACGATCTTCTCTCCAACGAACAGCGCCAGCGCCTGGAGAACGAGTGGGAGCTCGACTTCAGCTACGCGCTGCCGCGCAGCGCCCGCTTCAGGGTCAACGTCTACTTCCAGAGGGGGGCTCTAGGCGCTGCTTTCCGTACCATCCCGAGCGAGATAAAGAGCATCGGCGACCTCGGGCTGCCAGAGGCCGTCGAGGACCTTACGGAAAAGCCGCGCGGGCTCGTCCTGGTCACGGGTCCGACAGGGAGCGGGAAATCGACCACCCTCGCCGCCATGATCGACAAGATCAACGAGACCAGGCACGAGCACATCATGAGCGTTGAGGACCCGATAGAGTTCCTGCACGAACACAAGCAGTGCATCGTCAACCAGCGCGAGGTCAACCAGGATACCAAGAGCTTCGCCCAGGCTCTCAAGCACGTCCTTAGGCAGGACCCCGACGTGATACTCGTAGGCGAGATGCGCGACCTCGAGACCATCGCGCTCGCCATAACGGCGGCGGAGACCGGACACCTCGTCTTCGGTACGCTGCACACTCAGGATGCCCCGCAGACCGTTGACAGGATCATAGACGTCTTCCCTCCGCACCAGCAACATCAGATCCGCGCGCAGCTCGCAAACGCCCTGCAGGGCATCATCACCCAGACGCTCATCCCCACCTACGATGGCAAGAGGCGGGTCGTGGCCTGCGAGGTGCTGATCCCGACCCCTGGGGTGAGGAACCTCATCAGGGAGGGAAAGAACCATCAGATCTACTCAGCCATGCAGACCGGCGGCAAGTTCGGGATGCAGACCATGGATGCGGCGCTCGTAACCCTCGTGCGCCGAGGACTCATCTCTCGCCAGGAGGCAGAGAGGCGTTCCAGCAATCCTGATGAGCTCCTCCGCCTCGCTGGCGGCTCGCTCGAGAATGTATCCAGTGGCCAAACCCGCGAGCGCATGGCGTACGGGAGGAGATAGCGGATGGCGCTCTACACCTACAGGGTCCTCGACAAGCAGGGCGAGATCATCCAGGACAAGTTGGAAGGGTCGGGCACGCTGGCCGTGGCCGCCGAGCTCCGCCAGCAGGGGCTGCTCGTCATAGACGTAAAAGAGCAGGGCGCCGCCCAGAAGGACATTCTTGAGCCGTTCAAGAGGATCAAGCTTGTCGATATCGTGGTCTTCAGCCGCCAACTGGCGACGATGATCAACGCCGGCTTACCAATCGTGCGGGCGCTCTACGTCCTCTCCGAGCAGACTGACAACCGCAAGCTCAAGGACGTTGTCGTCGCCGTGCGCAAGGACGTGGAGGCTGGCCTCGCCCTCTCCCAGGCTCTCGAGAAGCACCCCGACGTCTTTTCCCGCATCTACGTAGAGATGGTTAAGGCTGGGGAGATCGGGGGAATGCTCGACGGCGTCCTGCTGCGCTTGGCCGACCAGCTGGAGAGGGATCAGGACCTCAGGCGCAAGGTCAAGAGCGCGATGACCTACCCTGTCGTGGTTTTGGTCTTTGCAATCCTGGCCGCCTCGTTCATGCTCATGTTCATAGTGCCCGTATTCGCCACGATGTTCCAGGACTTGGGGGGAACGCTCCCGCTGCCAACCCGGATTTGCATGATCATCTCCGACATCCTGACCAGCATATGGGGAGTGTTCGTGTACGCCGGGATGGCGCTCGCCGTGGTCATGTTCTTGCGATGGAAGAAGACCGAGAAAGGCAGGAAGGTGTGGGGACGGGCCGTGCTCAGGATACCGGCCAAGATCGGAGACGTCGTGCGGAAGGTCGCCCTCGCCCGCTTCGCGCGCACCCTCGGCACCCTGAGCGCAGCCGGGGTGCCGATACTCCAGGCCATAGAGATAACCGCAACGTCCTCGGGTAACTGGGTTGTTGAGAAGGCCCTCTTGAAGAGCAGGGACGCCATCCGCGAGGGCATCCCCCTCTACAAGCCGCTTGAAGAGGAGCCCGTCTTCCCGCCGATGGTGACGCGCATGATCGCCGTGGGGGAGGAGACTGGTGACGTAGACGGGATGCTGACCAAGATAGCGGAGTTCTACGAGTCTGAGGTGGACGCCGCGGTAAAGGCTTTGACCTCGATCATAGAGCCTCTTATGGTAGTGGTGGTGGGTGGCATAGTCGGTGCCATCGTGATCTCGATGTATCTGCCCCTGTTCGAGATCTACAACCTCATCGAGTAAGCCGCGATGCCAGTGGCGATGGAGGCCGACATCTCGCCACCGGTCTTTGCTGGAGCGCTCCGGGTTCCCGTCCGGGGACCAGTGCGTCGTCGGGGTGCAAGGGGCCCTGGCTGCGGAGCGATGACTTCCGGGAGGAGGCCTTGATAATCGGTGTCGCCGTCCTTTTCGGGCTTGTGGTCGGCAGCTTCCTGAATGTCGTGATCCACCGCGTGCCGCGCCGCGAGTCGGTGGTGTGGCCCGCCTCCCACTGCCCGCACTGTGGGGAGCCCATCCGGCCTATAGACAATGTGCCTCTCATCTCCTATGTACTACTGCGCGGGCGGTGCAGGAATTGCAAGGGGCCCATATCGGTGCGCTACCCCGTCGTGGAGGCGATCACCGGGCTCCTCTTCGGAGCAGCGGCCTACGAGTTCGGGGCGAGCCTGGCTCTGCTCCCCGCGCTGGTCCTCATCTCAGCCCTGATCTCACTGGCTGTCATCGACCTCGAGCACAGGCTGCTCCCCAACGCGATCGTCGGCCCCGCCGCGCTGGCCGGACTCGTACTCTCGATCCTGGCCGACCCGGCGGGCTGGTGGACGTACCCTCTCTCAGCCGTAGCCGTAGCCGGGGCCCTGCTCGGGCTTGCGCTCATCTACCCCTCCGGGATGGGCATGGGCGACGTCAAGATGGGTGGGATGCTAGGGGCTTTCCTGGGTCCCTACGCCGCCCTGGCCGTGTTCCTTGGCGCCCTGATCGGGGCCGTCACAGGCGGGCTGCTCATGGCCGCCGGAAAGGTGCAACGGCGCAGCGCCCTGCCTTTCGGACTCTTCATGGCCCTGGGAGGCATCATCAGCCTCTTCGCAGGTCCGCAACTCTGGGAACTGTACATGAACCTGATGTGGAGATAGAGCTAACAAGCTGAAATGCTGAGAAGCCGCCTGCAGGGCGGCTTGCTGGCAGGCTGACAAGCAGAAATGCTGAAAATAACCGTCTGGCCTATTCATAAATGGCCGCATGGCATATAGGCATGTCCCGTGGCTTTCGCGATACTGGGAGAACTATGACTGCTACGACAGCCCCAACCGCGAACCGCGCCGCAGGCGAGCCAGTCGTTGGCCTGATCGAGGCCTACAGGGAGCGGGGCGACCGGCGGGCTATTGAGCGAATCCTCTCCATGAACGTCAAGATCCTGAACCACATTGTCCGCAGGTACGCTTCATCTTCGGACGAGCCCTACGAGGACCTCCTCCAGGTCGGCTACATCGGTATGATGAAGGCCGTCAACGGCTACAGGTTGGACTCGGAGGCGAAGTTTAGCTCTTATGCGTACTCGATGATCGAAGGCGAGATCAAACACCACCTCCGCGATGCGGCACTCGTCAAGAGGCCCCGTTGGGCGCGCAGCCTGCACGCCAAGGTCTCCGATGCGACCAGAAGGCTCACTGCCGAGCTCGGTCGTGAGCCGCTCATCGAGGAGATCGCGGGTGAGGTGAACATCACTCCTGAGGGCGTGTCTGAGGTGATGAAGCTGTTCTGCGACACCGATACAGTGTCGCTGGACGGCGGCGAACATGAAGGGGTCGATGTCTCGGCCATCAAGAGCCTCCGCTACGAGACCTTCTCCCTCCCTATCGAAGACCGTATCCTGCTCGAGCAGGCGCTGGATTCCCTGAGCGAGCTCCAGCGCAATGTGGTCTACCTCTTCTTTTACAAGGACCTCTCGCAGACCGAGATCGGCCAGATGCTCAGCCTGCCACAGCGCAAGATCTCACGCATTGTCGCCTCGGCCACCAGGTCAATGAGGGACCGTCACCTCGCCGACGACCGGGGTGCCGGAAGCAGGGAGGTGTAGTGCTTGGACGGCTCCGCAGGGTCCGGGGTGATGAGCGCGGCTTTACCCTGGTCGAGCTGACGATCGTTATCGTTCTCATGGGCATAGTGTTCGCGATAGCCAGCTCTACCTGGTTCGATGCGATCGATAGCCGCAATGTGGATTCCGCGACCAACCAGGTCGCCGCCGACCTGCGGTTGACGCATACCCGGGCGACCAACCGGTTAGCCGACTACACTTTCGAAGTTCCATCCGATAGCAGTTCGACCTACCAGATCGGGCCCACCGGAGGAGCGCTTGTCACACAGCCTCTGCCGGAAGGAACCCAGATCGCCACCGCTAGCACCATAGTCTTCAAGGCCAACGGGGAGGCTGAAGTCACCAGCGGCGCTCCCAGCCCGATCAGGGTTGAGTTGTCAAAAGATACCACAAACTATCATGAGATAGAGTTCAATAGCGTGACATCGAGGATAAGGGTATGCACCGCAAGCTGCTGAAGAGAGAGTCTGGCTATACGCTGGTCGAGGTCATGGTCTCGATTATTGTTCTGACCATAGCAATTCTCCCGATGGCCGGCATGTTCGACATGGGTATGACGTCGGCGACCGCCGGTAGCAACTACGACAAGGCGCGCACCCTGGCGAATCTGAAGATGGAGGAGGCCAAGAGCCTGCCCTTCGACAGTACCGATGCGACAAAACGGGATCTCAAGGACAACTTCCCCGAGCTAGCGGGGACCACGACGGGTTACGATGGCTCAGGCCACTACCAGTCAGCCTTGAAGACCGTGACGGGGCCAGCGAGCGCCGACTTTACGGGCTTCCAGTATAGGGTCGATAAACAGTACATGCAGCAGCCAACCGCTTCTTCAGTCCAGTTCGACCCAAGCCCTTCGCCTACTAAAAAACTGATCAGGGTGAAGGTAACGGTCGAGTGGGGAGATGGTAATACGTTCACTACATTCGGGCTCGCAGCCGAGTGAGAACGCTAGCCACAAGAGAGCGCTTCCTGAAGGACGAGAGGGGCTTCTCCCTGACCGAGATGCTGGTCACGATCATTATCATGACGGTCGTCCTGATGGCCCTATCCAGCATCTTCGACATGAGTATCAAGGTCTTCAGCTTCGGTAACAACAAGGTCGAGGCTACGGAGAGTGCCAGGGTCGGAATGGAGAAGATGGAGAGGGAGATCAGGGCTGCGTATCCGGTCGACGTCAAAAACGGAAAAGCGTACTTATTCTTCAACGCTGCTGGTTCGACTGTCAACCCGCCGCAAGCGATGCCGACGGCCAACCAGATCACCTTCGGCAACGAACGCGGTGCCGAAGGTGCTGGGAACGGGAAGATCGACTGCCTGAGCGTCGCCAATTGCGAGTACATAACCTACAAGCTGAGCGCACCCAGCAACGCCGCGCCGTGCACCCTCTCCCCGTGTAGCACGCTTCTCAGGGTCAAAGCGGCCGACTCAACCGGTGCCGGAGATCCCGTGGTGGAGAACGTTGTCCCCGGCGGGCTCACCTTCACGTACCTCAAGAGCGACGGCGCCACCCTAGCCACAAGCGAAAGCGATGTAGGTGTCGTATTAGTGAGCTTGGATATTGCTGTGCACCCAGGGACAAACAACGAGGGCACGCAGGAGCTTACCACCGCGATAGATCTGAGGAACAGATAATGAGTACAGCACGACGGTTTGTGGATGACGAATCTGGTATGACGCTACCCCTGGCGATGATCATGATAGTCCTCCTCGGCGTGATGGGCGCGGGACTCCTGACTTTTGTCATGAGAGATTTGAACACCGTGACCGAGCAGAACAGGGGGCAGAGGGCGTTCGAGGTGGCGGACGCCGGGATCGGGGTCGCCAAGCGCCAGCTAGCGGCCAACGTCGACAGGACGAAGTACGACGACCCGACCGGCGCACCGGTCGACGATTTACAGTGGTCGGTTGCGCGAGGCGGCGTGACCCTGAACAATCTCGATGGGGACGGCGCGACATCGGACAGCGTGAATGTCACCATCAAGTACAGGGGGAGTACGACGGATGATTTCAGGGTCGTCTCCACGGGCACCTACGGAAGCGACCCCGTCGGAGTCGCCAAGCGCAGGATAGAGGCCATCTTCGCGGGTATACAGACGGGTGCCGGGTCGGGTGAGACCATCGGCCACCCGGTCTACTACACGCCAACCAATATCAAGATCACGCAGGACTCGATTGCTAACAACCCCGTGTCGCTAAACCAGGTCAGCCTGTTCACCCGCGGAGACATCCTCATTCCGGATCATCCAACTTACCATGTCAGAAACCGTACCGAGTTCGTAACCGACATGACAGATTCCCAAGGCTCCGTCACCAGATCGGGCGGCGCCGACGAGATGTGCGACTGGAACACGAAAATCCCCCTCAGAGGTTGCTTCGAAGATGGCACAGATGGTGGCTGGAATACGATCTCTCGCACCATCCAGACCCCCGGGATGGCCGCCGAAGATAAGATATGCAGCTATGATTCTGCTACCTCTACTAGCGAGTGCGGCGATGTTTCCGCGAGTATTGCCGACGGGGTGTACGGGTTCGACAGCACCACAAATCCGAGGTTCGTTGTGAAAGCTTGCCAGTTGAGTGGCTCAGCGACTTGCCCCGACAACGCTACAGGCACTATGAGCTTTCCCTTCCCGCTTCCCAGACCGATTCCTTCGGGACTCAAGGCGGCGGCATGCCACCCTCCCGGTACAAACACTACGGTGTGCCCGAAGACGCCGCCTCCAGTCAGTTATTTCGAAGGCAACCCAACGAGTTCTACTTGGGGCCTCAATAACAGCAATGCGAGCAACACCAGGGTTGCCTTCATAGACGCACAGAACAAGACCCTCGTTTTCCAGCCCTCCGACAACAGGCTCAAGGGCATAATAGCGGTCTGGTGTGGAAGGGTCGAGTTGAACCAGGATTTCGAGGGCATCATCCTGAACCTTTTTGGTAACAGCCTGGCAGGCAACACCAGCTGTGAGGCCAACACACCCACCCTCAACAGGACCACATCGCTCCCGGATGGGAAGACCGTTGGTACCTTCGAAAATAGAGGTTACCGGTGTCAGTGTTGGGTGTACGCCGAAGGTGGCACGCCTACCGTGGCGGGCATACAGCTCGACCCCAGCAGCATCGTGCAGTTCCGTCCGAGCTCCGATTGGAGTTTTGAAGACAGCCTCTTCCAGGGTCCCCCCCCGACAAGTTTCAAACTTCAGAGCTGGCGGGAGCTTTACCAAGCAAGCCCATAGGGTCCAGCTTCCCGCCCGGGATGAAGAGGGTTTTCTCGTGCTCCCTTCGAATACTCTCCGGAGGTGTCGCGGGCGAAGGAGCGTAGTCATGAGACGCGGAAGCGTTGCTCGCGCTGTTTGAGGCTTATCTTTTGTGTCACCAGGGTAAAGATTCTAGAGCGTCTTGCAGGGGTGCTGCCGCCGCGCATACCCGAGAGGGCTTGGCCGAGGCGATGGACTCGGCCCTGGATATCGTCACGCCCCGCGATGCGCGGGCTTCATCGAACACCGCGGGAATCGCATGGCGGCTCAACTGCTACGATGGACCCTCTAGTCATTCGGACGACCTCTATAAGCTTACCTGGTGAACGGCACAGTTCGTAACCTTACCGCGCAAGCGTACTGATAGGAAGCGACTCACGTTCAGCGGCCTAATTGCAAAGAAGGGTGCGATACCTCCTGTTCCTTTGCATCTTGTCCCGGAGCGTCGTGTCGGCGAGTCGGGCAGAGGCATTAGGCTGCCGGGACCGGAGATAGGAAAACGGGGCTGGATGTGCAATAAGTCTGCCCTACAATCCTGTTGACATTATCGACACGAATGTTGCGGGAGGGTCTAAATCATGACGAGCGAAAAGAAAGCCGAAGCCAACAGACGGAACGCCCTGAAGAGCACCGGCCCCAAGACGCCTGAAGGGAAGGACGCCGTCCGCCTGAACGCCCTGAGGCACGGCCTGCTTTCCCAGGACATCCTCCTGCCGGGAGAAGACGAGGAGGCCTTGCGGGAGCTGGACGAACACCTGCGAGATGAGCTGCAGCCCGTCGGGGAGCTTGAGAGCCTCTTCGTCGACCGGATCATTACCGCCTATTGGAGGCTCCGTCGTCTAGGGAGGGTCGAAGCCGGGATATTCGCCTGGCAACTCTACGGGGAATTGCGCGAGCGGGCGCAGCGTGAAGCCCGATCCTATACGAGAAACACCCTCGACTACCTAATCGAGAATCAGGACACTACGATAACGGACCCACAAAAGCGCCAGGAAGCCCTCTCCAAAGCACAGGAGATGCAGGCCAAGCGAGACGCGGAAACAGCCACGCTCGGTCGAACCTTCATCCGTGACGCGAATGAAGCGAACGCCTTTTCCAAGCTCTCCCGTTACGAGACCGCCATAGAGCGCAGCCTCTACAAATCTCTGCACGAACTCCAGCGCCTCCAAGCTGCCCGCCGCGCTGATGGCAACGCTCCACCGCCCGTGGCGATAGACGTGGACGTCTCCGGCGTTTCGAGAGATGAGCACTAAAGATGGCTTTTGTTCCTTCGTTGTACCTGAATACGTACGGGGGGCCGTGAACCGCCAAGATCTTGCCCTCTCGGGCCTTCTGGAGCTTGCTCGGGCACGTCCTCTCGGCTGTTTTGGCCCGCTCGAATTTTGCGAGCTGGTCGAGGATGCCATCCGTTAGCTCCCCTTCTGGAGAGTCGTCTCCCCTGTCGTTCAGAGAACGCACTTTGCAACCGTATTCCTCAAACTCCCGGTGGAGCAAGTAGTAATAGGCGGGCGTACGAGCTAACCTATCGCGGTGCTGCGCCAGCACCAGTGTGGTTACCCCCGCAGCCACAAGGCCCCTCACGACGTCCATACCGGGCCTCTCCAGGCTGGCACGGCTCTGTCCGGGGTCTTGCATCTCCTTGAGGACCTCGTACCCTTACGGGTGTCGAATGCTCTGTGCGCCTCTATCTGCTGCGCGAGGGAGTAACCGGAGCGGGCTTGTTCGTCTGTAGAGACGGGGCCTAGAGGATGGCCTTCCTCGGGCCGTGGCGTTCGTTGAGGCGTGCCTACTCCTGTGGGGTGAGGGACGCGGGATCGACGGCGAGAGCTTCCGCTATCTTGCGGATAGTGCGGGGGTGCACTTTGGTGGCGCCTGCATTCTCGATGCACCTGATAGTGTTTCGGCCAAGGCCCTCTCGTCCTGCAAGCTCCTCCCTCTAGAGCAACGTTCGCGCTCTGGCCTTTAGTTCTGCCAACCTAGCCATCCA
>Ga0126314_10000814_pt1 | contig 14839 bp, 11 predicted proteins | sample Plot105B_FD_92535 | JGI IMG/M metagenome (GOLD analysis project Ga0126314, IMG submission 92535) | Serpentine soil microbial communities from UC McLaughlin Reserve, CA, USA - Plot105B | ecosystem: Environmental > Terrestrial > Soil > Grasslands | place: USA: UC McLaughlin Reserve, Lake County...
CGCTCGCCACCAACCCGGTCGAGCAGTCGTTCCTACGCGACCAGCTCGACCAGGCGGGCGAGCTCCCCGTAGAGCGCGGCAATCTCGGTCCAGTCACGCGGCTCGTCGGCGTGCAGGGAGGCGATCGCCGCCTGCACGACGTATGGACCGCGGCCGTGGAGGGCAAGCGCCCGTTCCAGCGCCGCGCGCCCGTCCGAGATCTGCGCGGCGTCCCACAGCGAGCGGTCCTGGTCGGCGAGCAGCACGAGGTCGCCCTCCCGGAAGCGCGCCTCGCGACGCGCGTCGTGCAGCAGCATCATCGCCAGTAGCCCATGCACCTCGGGCTCGTCGGGCATCAGCTCGGCGAGCGCCCGCCCGAGCCGGATCGCCTCGGCCGCAAGGTCGCCACGGCCGCCGTAGCCCTCGTTGAAGATGAGGTAGACCACCGCCAGCACGGCCGCGAGCCGGTCCGGCAGCAGGTGGTCCGGAGGCACCCGGAACGGGATCCCGGCGGTCTTGATCTTGCGCTTCGCCCGCACCAGCCGCTGTGCCATCGTGGACTCGGGGACGAGGAAGGCGCGGGCGATCTCAGCGGTCGTCAGGCCGCCGAGCGTCCGAAGGGTGAGCGCCACCTGCGCGTTGGTGGCGAGGGCCGGATGGCAGCAGGTGAAGATGAGCTCGAGCCGCTCATCTGGGAATGTCGTGGCGTCCACGTCGTACTCCGCTTCGTCGGGCGGCTCGAGCAGGCGGGCCTTCGCGGCGAGCGTGCGGTCGCGCCGCAGGCGATCGATGGCCCGGTTGCGCGCGGTCGTGATGAGCCACGCGCTCGGGTTGTCGGGAACGCCGTCTCGTGGCCAGCGCTCGGCCGCCACCGCAAAGGCCTCCTGCGCGGCTTCCTCGGCGAGCTCGAAGTCGCCGAGGAAGCCGATCAGCGCAGCGAGCACTCGGCCCCAGTGATCGCGGAAGACCTGCTCGAGGATGGCTACCACTCCACGATCGGGCGCACCTCGATCGCGCCACCGAGCCGGGCGGCCGGAATCCGTGCGGCCAGCTCGATCGCGGCGTCGAGGTCGTCGGCCTCGAACAGCAGGTAGCCGCCGATGGCCTCCTTGATCTCCACGAACGGCCCGTCCGTGGTGAGCGTCTTGCCGTCCTCCACGCGCACGGTGGTGGCCGTCTCGGGGTCGCCCAGCTGCATCCCCGGGCTCACGCCGGGGGTCCCGTTGATCGCCCGGTAGTCGGCGTACACGGCGTTCTGCTCCTCCTCGGACAGCTTCGCCCACGCCTCGGGCGAGCGCGGCGTCGGCGCGTTGCCCTGATGGATCAACAGCATGTACTTCATCGCTTCCTCCTTTTGTGGATGGTCGCCTATAGACGAACGGGAGGCGGCGAATTCGACAGCGGCGCGGGCTCGCGACGATCCTGAAGCTGAGCCGGCCGCGGCACGCCCAGATCAACCCATCGGTGCGCGAAAGAAATCAGGGGTCTCATACGTAGTTGGGATGTGGAGGCCTCTGCCGCATCTGTCGAACCCCTGCGCCCAGACGAACGTGGGGACGCGCCTGTGCGCTCGGCCGATCAATCCACCGTCGCGCTGAGCGCAGCCCCGCCGCCGGCCCAGGCGGCGCCGGCGCCCGCCGTCCGCTCCACGATCGCCCGGGACGGCGCTCACATGGCGTGGGCGCTGCCGTGGCTGTTCGGCCGGCGCAAGGCCCAGCAGATCCGAGTGGGCATCGATACCGCGCTGCTGGCGCTCTCGGTCCTGGTCGCACAGGCGGGGGTCCCGGACGCTGCCGCGGCCGGGGCTCGGCTGTCACTGCTGTTCCCGCCGCTGGCGCTCACGATCCTGATGGCCAAGGGGCACTACCGGCGGATGGTGTATGCGTCGGCCATCGACGATCTGGGTCGCATCCTCGGGGCGACGTCGCTCGCCGCGATCGCGCTGATTGCGGCCGCCGCGCTCGTGCAGCCAAGCGCCATGCCGGCCTCGGTGATCGCGCGTGCGTGGCTTGTCGGCTCGAGCTCGGTGGCCCTCGGACAGGTGGCCTTCCTCTATGCCCGGCGCCGGCTGCACGCTCGCGGCCTAACTTCCAGACGTACCCTGATCGTCGGAGCGGGAGTAATCGGGGCGGACGTCGAGCGACGTATCAACCACCACCCCGAGCTCGGGATCGACCTGGTGGGCTACCTGGACTTCGAGCCCCAGCGCGAAATCGATTCCAGGCAGGCGCCGATTCTCGGGCAGCCGACTGATCTGCGGCAAGTGGCGACCGAGATGGGCGTAGAGCACGTCGTGATGGCGTACGCATCGTGCCCCGACAGGATGCTGGTCCCGTTGCTTGGCGAGTGTGAATCGCTCGGCCTCGAGGTGTCCCTCGTGCCGCGCCTGTTCGAGCGCGTCAACCTGCGGACGTCCGTCGACCAGATAGGCGGCCTGCCGGTCTACGGGTTGCGCTTCGTCAATCCGAAGGGCTGGCAGTTCACCGTGAAGCACTTGATCGACCGCGTAGGCGCTGTGCTGGCGCTAGCGGCCCTTGCGCCGCTGATGCTCTCCATCGCCGTCGCGGTGAAGCTCACATCTCCCGGTCCAGTCCTATTCAGGCAGAGGCGCGTGGGAAGGGACGGCCGCGACTTCGAGATACTGAAGTTCCGCTCGATGCGGATCGACGCCGAGGCCCCCGCCGCCGGTTCGCTCGTGCTCGCACCGGGCTCGGCCCCGGGCGGCGTCGAGGGGATCGACCGCCGGACACGTCTGGGCGCCTTCCTGCGCAGCACGTCCCTCGACGAACTGCCGCAGCTGATCAACGTCGCACGCGGTGACATGAGCCTTGTAGGGCCGCGCCCGGAGCGCCCGGAGTTCGTGGGTCCGTTCGCTCGCTACGTGCGCCGCTACTCCGATCGAAACCGCGTCAAGTCGGGGATCACCGGCTGGGCGCAGGTCAACGGGCTGCGCGGACAGACCTCTCTCAGCGACCGCATCCAAGCGGACAACTACTACATCGAGAACTGGTCACTCCTGCTCGATGTCAAGATCCTCGTGCTCACGGCCGCGGCGCTCCTGCAGCGGTCCGAGTGACGCCGGGTGGGCGAGCGGCTGGCACTTTGCTATCACGCCGTCAGCGATAGCTGGCCGGCAGCGCTTGCCGTTACGCCCGCGCGGTTCGAGAGCCAGTTGAACTGGCTCGCCGCGCAGGGTTACCGCGGCGTGACCTTTGGCGAGCTGGTGGCCCAGCGAAGTGAGGGCAAGCGCGTGGCCGTCACGTTCGACGATGGCTACAGATCGCTCGTGGCGAACGCGCTTCCGGCGCTCGAGCGCGTCGGGTGGCCGGCGACGATCTTCGTCCCGCCCGCCTTCATGGACGGCGCGCACGCACTTGCGTGGCCGGGAGTCGACCACTGGCGTGACAGCGTGCACAGCCACGAGCTGGCGCCACTCTCATGGCCGGAGTTGCGTCTGCTGGCCGAACGGCGGTGGGAGATCGGTTCCCACACGCTTTCGCACCCTCATCTGACCCGGCTCGACGACGACTCGCTCCTGGAGGAACTACGCGCGTCACGGCTGGCGTGTGAGCGCCAGCTCCAGAACGACTGCGCGTCCGTGGCGTACCCGTACGGCGACGTCGACGGGCGGGTCGTGGCGGCGGCAGCCGCAGCCGGTTACGTGGCCGGGGCGGCGCTCGGCAACCCCCGCCTTGCGCCCCGCTCCCTCGCCTTCCCGAGGGTCGGCGTGTACCGCGTGGACCACGCTGCCCGATTTCGCGTGAAGGTGTCGCGAAGCGTGCGCCTCGCGCAGGGCACTCGAGCATGGCCAATTGCGAAGGCGGCCCATCGATTGCTGGCCCAACGCCTCCGTGGGCGGTTCGGTTAGACCGGCGGCCGTTCGGGGAGGAGGTGATCCATGCCCTGCGCCTCAGCTTCCAGCGGTTCCGCACGTCCTGGGGTGCTGCTCACCGACGGGAGCGCTCGCGGCATGCTGGCCGCGGCTCGAACGCTCGCAGCGGCCGGCTTCCGAGTGGGCGCGGCGGCCGAGAGTCCGCACGCGGCGGCGCATTGGTCGCTTGCCGCGCACGGCCGTCACCTGACTCCCGACCCCAGAAGCGATCCCAAGGGCTTCGTCGACGCGCTCGCCGGGATCGCGGCGGCGAGCAGGTACTCCGCCTTGATCGCCGGCAGTGACGCGGCCCTGAGGGCCGTCTCCGAGCGCCGAGCGCGGCTCCCGCCCTGGCTGCGGGTGGGATTGCCTCCGCCGCCTGTCGTGGCGGCGGCATTAGACAAGCGCCGTCTCACCGACCTGGCTCGGCAGCTGGGCGTACAGCATCCGAGAAGTGAGACATGTGAGACGCTCGCCGACGCCATGAAGGTGGCCGATCGCCTGGGCTATCCCGTAGTTGTGAAACCGCACAGCACCGTGTTCGCTGACGGTGACGTGCTCCGCCAGCGTTCATCGCGGATCGCGACCGGCCGCTCGGCGCTCGTTCGCATGGTGCCGGACTACGGCTCTCCCTTCCTCACACAGGAGTATCTGTCCGGTGCCACCTACTCGCTTGCCGGCGTGGTGGCCGGCGGGGCGCTTCCGGCGGTGGCGATGGCCCGATACGACCGCACCTGGCCGCCGGCCGCCGGGAACGCTGCGTTCGCGACCACCGTCCGCCCTCCCGCCGACCTCCTTGCGACGGCGCAGCGCCTGCTGGAGCGGCTCGAGTGGCGGGGGTTGTTCGAGCTGGAGTACATCGGCCGTGCCGACGGAAGCTTCGTCCTGATCGACCTCAACCCGCGCCCGTACGGTTCGCTCGCGCTTGCATCGGCTGCCGGAGCTCCACTTGCGGTGATCTGGACACGCGAGCTGTTCGGCGAGCGCTCCGACCCTGTCGTTGCCCGCCCGGAGCACAGATACCGCTGGGAGGACGCTGATCTCAGGAACCTGGTGTGGGCGATGCGGAGGTCTGACTTCGGCGCCGCGCTCAGGATAGTTCGCCCGCGCCGCCGTACGGCCCATGCCTACTTCCGCTGGAGCGACCCGGCACCACTCGCGGCACGTGCGCTCGAACTGGGGAGCCGGGCGATCAGGAGGCGCGCTCGCGGAACTCGTGCGTCACATCCTCGGTCGCAGCGCTCGTCGCCGCCAGAACCTCGACGGCGTGTGCCGGCCTAGCGTTTGCCGCTGGCGCACTCATCCGCTCGCTGCGGAACGGAAGCCGGGTGGTCCGGTTCCAGGCCAGGAGCCGGCGACTGGCACGGTTCGTCATGGATGCGGCCGCCGCGAGCGCGGGAAGCGGGTCATCCGGCGCGATCCAGGCAGCTTCGCGGACACCGAGCAGGGAGCGAAGCCAAGCGGCGGCTGAGAGCTGGCCATCGCGCCAGTAGCGGTACGAGGAGATCAGGTCGAGCGGCTCGACGATCCACCGACGTCCCTCGCAGCGACCGGCGGGCGGGATCCGCTGACCAGTCATGTCGAGGTAGAGCGCGCGCAGCACGTCCATCCCTCCGGCGCCGACGAACAACCGGAAGGTCGCGCCAATTCGCGGGTTCACATCGAGCAGTTTGTAGCTCCCGTCACGCCGGTCGTACCGGAAGCCGAGGTCGATGATTCCCCGGTAGCCGGTCTCGCGCAGCAACCGCACGGCGTCGCGCTCGACTGTCTCGTTCGCTGCGCAGACCCCGAGCGTCGCTGCTCCGGTGTACGCCGGGTACTGCCTGACCTTGCGACCCGTGAACGCGACGCGGGGCTCTGAGCGCTCGTCGAGGTAGGCGTTGAACATCCAGACAGACTCGGGCGGCCCAGGGATGTGCTCCTGGAGCAGCACATTGCGGTCGAGCGGTGACCGCATGCGCTCGTAGGCGGCGATCAGGTGCGCGCGATCAGGCGCGATGTATACGCTCGGCGCACCGGCCTCGGCCGACGGGACCCAGCGCGCGATGCGCTTGAGCACGACGGGGTAGCCAAACTGCTCCGCCTGAGCCAGCGCCTCGTCGCAGTCCGCCGGCACGGCGCACTCTGGAGACGGGATGCCGAGGCGGGTGCAGAGCCGGTGGAGCTCCCACTTGCTCGATAGCACGCGAGCCACCCCGGGTGGTCGGCGAGGGAAGAGAAAGTGCTGCTCGAGGACGTCGGCATGGTCGTCGACGAGGACGCTGGCATCGTCGTCAATCGGCACGAGCAGCGGCCGCCCGAGGCGGCGGCCGACGCGCACCAGATTGCTGACCCAGTCGTCGGGGGAAGCCGCGCGGGGCACGACAAGGCTTCCGCGCACGTACCGCGAGAGCGCGGCGGGCTCCTCGGCGCGGCCGCCGTGGACCACGTGAACCTCTATCCCCAGCCGCCCCGCACTCCTCGCGACCGGGAGCGCCCGATGCCGTACCGCCAGCGAGTGACCGACCTGGAGGACGAATATCGGCGTGCTGGTGTCGACGTCCGCGGGCAGCCTCATGACAGCGGCCGCATGAGGATCTCGCCGTCCTCGGCGACGCGGAAGACGGCCCGCAGATCGTCCACGTGCGAGAGGATGAACCGGAGATCTTCCTCCTGCTCCGTATCACGCAGGTATGCGACGCTCCGGCTCTCGAGGAAGCTGTCGTCCGCCGTCCCGCTCCAGCGCTCGACAATCTGCTCCGTTCCGGCGTCGGCGGGAACGAAGCCGTTCTCCAAGAGGCGCTCGCAGATGCGGGCGCAGCACAGCTGATCTTCCTCGCGGAACTCACCGCGCGAATCGGCAGCCAGCAGCCGCACGTGCGTGAAACAGCCCACCAGGTCCTCGACCTGCGCCGAGAGGTTCCGCAGGCATGCGACATACGTGGGGCCGTGGGCGCCGGCCGCCAGCATCAAGCCCGTCCCCGAGGTGGACAGGAGAATCATGGGACGGCGTGCGCCGTTCGCCGAGGCTACCGCCGCCGGGCTGTTCTGGAGCTCGAAGCCGTACGGCTTGAAGCCTCCGAGCTCGCCCGCCAGCACGGGGTTGTTGAGGCGGGCCGCCAGCGGCATCGCCGTCTCGATGGACGCTGCGACGAACGTTCGCTGTCCGCGCGCCACCGCCGTGACAGCCGTTGTCGCAGCCCGGATCACGTCGACGACGACCGCCGCTGAGCCCCGAGGCGGCGCGGGGATGTCCTCGGTGAAGCAGCCGATTTGAACCGTGGCGGTCACTTCGACCGGCTCGCTCCCGGGCCGGGCGGGCGGAGGGCTTCGATGCCGTAGGCGTCGGAGTGCAGGCCGCGCCGGAAGATCTCGACCCGCAGCAGTTCCTCGAGTCGCACGTTCGACAGCTGAACGCTCGGCCCGAAGTGCTCCATCATCGCGAACTGACTCTCCTTCAGCGGTGCCTCGAAGACCACGCGCTCGAACCCGAATGCGTCCACGAAGCGCTCGGCCAGGCTGGTGTCGAAGCGACCGTCCGTCGCGAACAGGCCCACGTCGCGTGCGCTCTCCCGCGCCTCGACCACAAGCCGCCGCGCGCCAGCGTCGAGCCACTCGTGACCGTCGCGGATGAGCCGGGCGACCTCGCCTGCGTGAAACGCGCCGGCGTGCTTCTCGCCCAGCTCAAATTCGACCTCGAGCCCGCGCTCGCTCGCCATCGCGACGATCTGCGCCGGGGATTCTGAGAGGCTCGTGAAGCCCTCGGCGCTCTCCACGCGCGCGAAGCCGACGTCGGCGCACAGGTCGAGGTACTCCGGGAGCGCGTTGCGCTCGCACGCGATCTCGAACGGACCGCCCCCTGCAACCGTCGGAACTCCCGCGGCCCGCGCGTCCGCCGTCTTCTGGCGCACGGACGACTCGTCGGCGATCATCCAGCAAGCCATGGAGATCTTCAGCGTGGCCATCAGGTGCGCGCTCTGGTCGAGATGGCTCCGTAGCGTCAGCGCGTCGTACCCGGGGTCGAACGGGCTTGTCGCGGGCCGGAGCTCACGTACGCCGATCGTCCGCAGATAATCCGCCGACGTCGAGCGGCCTCCCGCGCGCGGCTCGGTTGAACGGATCGCCACGCGGCTCACCTATGCATTCCAGTGCCGGATGCACCAAGCGGGTCAGCCATCGCGGGTACCTGCGATGAATCGAAACAGCCGCTCGGTTTCCGCCTCGAGCGTGTGCTCGCGGGCAAGCTCGAGGCCGCGGTCGACAAGGCGCGCACGCAGCGCTTCGTCGCCGGCCACGCGCAGCAGCCCCGCTGCGGCTGCGTCGGCGTCGCCGGGCGGGACGAGCACGGCCGCCCCGTCAACCGCGCCAGGTATGCCGCCGACCGCCGTCGCCACGAGCGGCAGGCGCGCGGCACCGACCTCGTAGACCACCTGCGGGAGGCCTTCGGTCCACGACACGTGCAGGAATGCGTGCGCGCTGCGGTATAGGTCATCGAGGCCATCTTCAAGGGGCACGTATCCCCGGAGCTCGGCGGCCTTATCCAACTCCAGATCTGCGAGGCGCGCGCGGAGGGCGGCCTCCAAGGGTCCCTCACCGCAGACAATGAGCTTCCAGCGGCCATCGGCGGCGCGAAGACGTGCGAGAACGTCGGCCAAGAGCAGCGGATTCTTCTCCTGCTCGAGGCGACCGACGCTCAGGACACGCAGCTCCTGGCCATCCCAATCGCGATCGGGGATCGGGCCCTCCAGCGACCGGCTGCTGACGAGCGTGACGCCCAGGGCGAGCAGCGCTCGGCTTCCGGCGTAGCGCCGGGCGAGCTCGGGCCCCACGACGGTGATGGGCACTCGCCGGGCGAGCAGCCGAAACGCCGCCTCGAGCAAATCGGCGGCCACGTGTACGGCCCGGCGATCCGGATGGCGGCTGCGCGCGTACCGGGGCAGGTCTTGGCGCGTCCCGAGCACCAGGTGCTTTCGGCGCGCGAGCACCAGCAGCGCAAACGGAATCGCGAGGCCCTGCGGTCCGAGCACCCATGCTCCGTCGACCGTTCGCAGTGCCCGCGCAAAGCTTCGCAGCGAGCCGGCCAGTGCGCGACCCAGACCGCCCGCGCCCGCCGCGCTCTCGTAGTGCGGGAGCGGCACGAACTCTATGTCGTCTGACAATCGGTAATGCGATCGTCCCGGGCTTGGATCCAACCTGCCGACGAGCACCAGCCGATCGGCGTGTTGGCGCAGGGCGGCGGCGAACAGCGCGAACGCCCGCGGCGCGTAGACGGCGCCGCCTTCACGCCGGTACACGTAGTCGGTATAGACGAGCAGGCCGAACGAGCCGGTCGCCTCCGCTCGCGGCGCGGGCCTCCGCCGATCGCGGCGCCGACGCCGGAGCTGTGCCGTCGCCGCGCTCCCCGCGAAGCGGCCGAGGCCAAGCAGAAACCCCACGCCCCAGGATGCGTGCATCGTCGCGAAGACGGCGGGGAGCGCGACGGAATCCCCCGCCCGCCCCCGCGCCGCGGAAGCACTCGTCGTCAGCACGGCGCCGGCGTAGGCACCCAGGCTTACCTGCGCAGCGCGCCGCAGCGGACGCGGGCCGCAGCATGAGCCCACACCGGCAAGGACCAGACCCGGCATGGCGAGTTGCGGCCATCTGAGCGTCTGCGGGTGATGGAGGAAGGTCTTAGCGCGATACATGCCGTAGCGCCGGTACTGGCGGGCGACTGCGGGCAGTGAGCTGCGAGGCGTGTACTCGGCCGCGAGCTGCGGAAGCGAAACGATTCGAGCGCCCGCCTTGAGCATGCGCGCGGCAAGCTCGGAGTCCTGGTTGATCGGCCAGCCCTCACTCCAACCGCCGTGTAGCAGGAGCGTTTCGCGCCGCCACACGCCGGTGAAGACGCCCGTCCCCAGATCGGCCTCGCCGCGCGCGCTTCCGGCTGACCCCAGATCCGCACTCCAGCGTCCCGAGCGTCCCGTGCCGAGCCGGGTGCCGAGCGCAAGCGCAACCCGCCGGGACCACTTGTCTCGCCCGACCGGCACCTGGGGACCCGCTACCCAATCGACGCCGCCGGCTTCAAGCCTCTGCACCGCCGACGCCAGATAGTGCCGCGGGTACAGCGCGTGCGCGTCCATCCGCGCCACGAAGGCGCCGCGGGCCGCGCTGAGCCCGATGTTCAGCGCGCTGGCCGTGTGGCCCGCCGGGTTGTCGAGCACCTGGACGCGCGGATCCTCGGCGGCGATCCGCTCGAGGATCTCGCGGGTGCGGTCGGTCGACCGGCCGTCGACGAAGAGGAACTCGATCCGCCCGGGAAACTGCTGCTCCAGCATCGCCGCGACCGCGTGTCGGAGGCTTCGTTCCTCGTTGCGGACCGGCGTCAGCACCGATAGGTCGACCGCCGCGGCAGCGTCCCGGGCCTCGCTGCGCGCTGTGTCGAGCGATGCCGTCATGCCGTTGTCATCGAGTGCCGCCTCATGCAAGCCCCGACTACTACCCGGGTCCAGCACTTGTAGACGCCTCGCGCGCTGTCATCGCCGTCCGCCTGCGGGTTAGCGCGGCACACCTGCGGGTAGTCGAAGCGCGGCGACCTTTGGGCGCCCCCTACGCATGGCCGGGTTTAACGGAGACAGTGGCAGCCAGCGAAGTTGGAACCAGCCGGGGCTGGATCAGCCTCCGCTGCGCGGGTACTTCGAGATGCTTCGCGAGCGCTGGTGGCTGGTCCTGGGCGCGGTGCTACTCGGCGCCCTGGCGGCGATCCTCTACCTGTCCAGCGCGCCTCGCGTCTACCAGGCCGAGTCGGACATGCTCGTAACTCCCGTTCCCGATGACGACCCGACGCTCGTAGGACTTCCGCTGATCCGTTCGGCGAGCGATCCGACCCGCGACGTCGAGACCGCCTCGCGCCTCGTGGAGAACGTCGAGGTGGCCAGCCGGGTCAAGCGGCGGCTCGACCTCGAGGCGTCGCCAGAGGCGATTCTCGACAAGGTCTCCGTGGATCCGGTCGCGCAGAGCAACGTCATTACGATCACAGCCAGCTCTGAGAACGCCAAAGAGGCGCGCGCGATGGCCAACGAGTTCGCTCGATCGGCCATCAGTGTTCGGACGCGTCGGCTCCACGCAAACTTGGACCGGGCGATCGAATCGCTGCGCACGAGGATCGACGCGGCCACGCGGGGAGGCACCGTCCCCGCTCCGGCCGAGCTGACCTCGAGGTTGACCGCGCTGGAAACGTTGCGGAGCGGGTCGGATCCGACGCTGCAGTTCGAAACGAGGGCAACGGTGCCACTAGCCCCATCGTCGCCCAACGTGCCGCTCGCCATAGCAGCCGCCACGCTCTGCGGCCTTCTGCTCGGCGTGGCCGGCGTGTTCCTGTGGAGCTCGCTCGATGGCCGCCTCCGCACCGAGTCCGACGCACGGAACTTCCGCGGGCTCCCGGTGCTCGCGACGTTGCCGCGCCAATCGCGCAGTTTCGCGCTGCCGGGCACCAACGGAGACGGCTGGGCAGCCGAGACGGCGCAGACATATCGGATGCTTCGGTTGCGACTGTTTCCGGGAGACCTCCGGGGCCGGCGAAAGGGCCGAGCGCTCGTGGTCACGAGCCCGGCCGAGGGCGAGGGCAAGTCGACCACCGTGTTGAACCTGGCGGCTTCCATCGCGTCGGAGGGCGCTCGCGTCATCGTGATGGAGGTCGACCTTCGCCGGCCGCGGATGTGGGAACTGGTCGGCCAGCCGCCGCGCAAGGGCCTAATGGCCACGCTGACGGGGAGCCTCGACATGCGGGAGTGCCTCGTGCGCCTCCAGGCGCCCGGCGCGCCGAGGGGCGTCCGCTTCCTGATCCCGGAGGATTCTTCGCTCTGGGGTGTGGATGACCCCGACCGCCTGCTTGCGGCTTCCGGCCCGACGGTGTTGGCACGTGCCCGCGAGCTGGCCGACGTCGTCCTGGTTGACGCCCCACCCCTCGCGGGCGCGCCTGACGCCCTGCCGTTCGTGCTGCATGCGGACGCCACGCTCGTCGTTGCGCGCATGCGTCAGACCCATCAGGCTGACCTGAACGATCTGCTCGACTTTCTCACGAGCCACAACCGCGTCCCTGCGGGTATCGCGCTCATCAACGGCTCGCGCAGTGCCTACCGGAGCCGCCGCCGTTCGCGACCGATGATTCCTGAGCGGCCTCGCGTCTCGGCTGGCCGCTAACGACCGATGACTGTCCGGCGACAGTCATCGGCCTGGATCGCACCCACCGTGGCCGCCGCTGCCGCCCTCACCGGCCTGCTCGCCGGCGTGAATCCGAAGCTCGCCATCGTGCTCGTGTGCGCGAGCACCTTCCTTCTTGTGGCGCTGAGCCGGCTCTGGGTCGCCATCTGCGCCTTCACGGGCCTCGTCTTCGTCGACGTCGTCCGCTTCCAGGGCAATGAGGACCTCAGCATGGCGAAGGCGGCCGTGGTTGTGCTGGTGATCGCGTGGCTCGCGGCGATGGCGCTGCCCCGATCGGCTTCGCGCGATCTGGTACGCGACCACCCCGGGCTCGCGTGGCTTCTAGTCGCCTTCGCCTGCTGGGTCGGCGCCAGCGCGATCTGGGCAGACAGCGACGCCGGCGTTGTGAAGGCGCTGTTTCGCTACGTGCCGAACATCGCGCTGTACCCGATCGTCTACCTGGCGGTTTCAGAGCGCCGTCACGTCGCCTGGATCATGGGAGCGTTCGTCGTAGGGGCGCTCGCGTCGGCGCTCTACGGCAGCTTCGTCACCACCGGAGCGGCTGGCACCGCTCAGGCGGCCGAGGGTCGTCTTACCGGAGCCACCGCCGAAGCCAACGAGCTCGCCATGCTCCTGGTGGTGGCTGCCGCTTTCGCGGCCGCTCTGGCCACCTACCTGCGCCGTCGCTCCGCCGCGTGGCTACTGGTGGCATTCGCGGCGCCGCTCGCACTGTTCGCGATGTTTGCGACGCTGTCTCGTTCCGGGCTGACCGCGCTCGTGGTGGCGCTCATCGTGGCCGTCCTCGTCGGTGGCCGCTGGCGACGCGGCGTTGCGCTCGCAGTGGGAGTCATCGCGGCGGTCGGATGCCTCTACTTCGCCATGGCCGGTCCGGCGGCGATCGAGCGTGTCACGAGCTCCGACTCGAGCGGGCGGCAGGACCTGTGGACCGTCGGCTGGCGGATCGTGTCAGACAACCCGTTGACCGGTATCGGTGCCGACAACTTCAGGACAGACTCGATCCGGTACCTCGTCGAACCAGGCGTGATCGGCGTCGACCAGTACATCGTTGACCAGCCGCTCGTCGCCCACAATGTGTACCTCGAGCTGCTGGCCGAGCTCGGCGTCGTTGGGCTGGCTCTCTTCCTGGCAATCGTGAGCGGGTCGCTCGCGTGTGCAGTAAGGGCGATTTCCGAGGCGAAACAGCAAGGGGACGTCCGGCAGGAGCTGCTCGCGCGGGCGCTTGTGGTCGGCCTCACGGCAATGCTCGCGGCCGACTTCTTCCTATCCGAGCAGTACAGCAAGCAGCTGTGGCTGCTGCTGGCGCTCGGACCGGCAACCCTTGCGGTCACGCGTAGGCAGGCGGTCACGAACTTCGAGGCGATTCGCTTCGAGCCTCCCCGAGCTCCTGCGCGCTGGGCGCCCGGCCATGTGGCTCGCAGGTAAGGCAACCGGCCGCCCAGGCGCTGCGACTCGGCTGGGCGCGGACGACGGCGACTCGATCGGCTACAACGCCGTCTTCTCGCTCGCCTCACAGCTGACGAGCGCTTTGTTGACAGCCGTTCTCACGATCTTCCTCGTGAGGGCGCTCGAGCCCGCCGAGTATGGCTTGTTCGCGCTTGCGCTCGGGGTCAACAGCATCCTGCTGCTGCTGGCCGACTTCGGAATCTCGTCATCCACCGCCCGCTTCATCGCGGAGCGCCGCCGCCAGCCATCTGCACTCGGCCCGCTCTTCGTGAATGCGCTCAAGCTGAAGCTCGCCGTGGCCGGCGCAGCGGTGGGGCTCGTGTTCGCCGGCGCCGACGTGATCGCGGACGCGTACGGCAACCACAACCTGGCATGGCCGCTGCGCTGGATGGCGCTCGCGGCGCTCGGCCAGAGTCTCGTCCTGCTCGCCTTCGGTGTGTTCACGGCGCTCGGCAAGATCGTCATCAGGTATAGGCTGGTCCTCGCGGAGAGCGCGGTCGAGGTATCGGCCTCGGTCGTGCTGGTGCTCCTGGGGGGCGGGGCAGCGGGGGCCGCCTTCGGCAGGGCGATCGGTTTCATCGCGGGCGGGGCCATCGGCATCGTGCTCGTCGTCCGGCTCCTCGGAGGACAGCGGCTGTCCATGCGTCAGCGGCGCTCGCGCGACACGATTCGCCACGTCGGGCGCTACGCGAGCTCGCTTCTCGTCGTCGATGCCGCCTACACGCTGAGCGGGAGTGCCAACGTGCTCCTCCTCGGCGCCTACCTCGGCAACGTGGCCACAGCCATCTACGCCGCTCCGGCAAGGCTGATGATCTTCCTCCAGTATCCGGGCCTCTCCATCGCCAACGCGGTCGGGCCCCGGCTCGCGCGAGGAGAGGGCCACGAGCCCAATGTCGCCGCACTCGCGACCGCGGTACGCCTGCTGATCTTCTTTCAGTGCCTCCTGCTCGCGCCGGTCATCGTCTGGGCCGAGCCGATCGTCGACACGGTGCTCGGCTCCGACTACGGGGAGTCGGCCCATGTCCTGGTGGCGTTGGCGCCATATCTGCTGTTCTCGGGCTTGGCGCCCGTGGTCACCATCGGGATCAACTACCTGGGTGAGGCTCGACGGCGGGTACCGGTGGCGCTCCTGTCGCTGGTTCTCTGGGTCGGGAGTGCCATGCTGCTCATACCGGCCCACGGCCCGACCGGGGCGGCCATCGCGGCGGACATCGGCATTGGCTTCTACACCCTCGCGCACCTCTGGATCTGCCACCGGTTGCTTGGGCTGTCGCTCTTCCGCCTGACGATCTCGCTGGTCCAGGGGCTCGCTGGCGCCGTCGCGATGGGCGCGGTCTTGGCATCGCTAGGAACCGAGGACGTCGGCAG
>Ga0126314_10000815_pt1 | contig 14821 bp, 14 predicted proteins | sample Plot105B_FD_92535 | JGI IMG/M metagenome (GOLD analysis project Ga0126314, IMG submission 92535) | Serpentine soil microbial communities from UC McLaughlin Reserve, CA, USA - Plot105B | ecosystem: Environmental > Terrestrial > Soil > Grasslands | place: USA: UC McLaughlin Reserve, Lake County...
CGAACTCGGCGTCGTTGAGCTCGAGGTCGCTGCCGCCCATCACGTTGACCACCGTGCAGGTGCGCCCGAGGCGCCAGCGGCCCCTGCGGTCGCTGCCGCCCATCACCGAGACGACCCAGTGCGTGCCGTCGTCGCCGGGGCGCACGGGCACGTCGGCCGGGCGGTCGCGGGTCGCGCCGAGATCCTCCACGAGCCGCTCCAGCTCGCCGCGCGTCTTGGCCGCGTAGGCGGCCTCGACGCGCTCGTCGAGCTCGTCGACGGTCAGCTGCCCGTTGGCGCCGGACGCGCGCAGCACCTGCGCCGTGCGCTCGCGGTCGGCGTCGCTGGCGCGGATGTCCGGGACCTCTCCCACGAGCGGAAGGTACCGCGCCGGTACGATCGGCCCATGCCCGAGCGCCTGCACTTCACCGACTCCGACGAGGCCAACGAGCTGATCGCGAGCGACCCGCTCGCGCTGCTGATCGGGTTCGCGCTCGACCAGCAGGTGACCGTGCAGAAGGCGTTCTCCGGCCCGCTGGCGATCAAGGAGCGGGTCGGCACGCTCGACGCCGGCCGGCTCGCGGCGACCGACCTCGAGCCCGTGTTCCGGGAGCGGCCCGCCGTGCACCGCTTCCCCGGCTCGATGGCCAAGCGGGTGCACGACCTCGTCTCGCACATCGCGGAGCGCTACGACGGCGACGCCGCGCGCGTGTGGACGGACGCGAGCACGCCGGAGGAGCTGCGGGCGAACCTCGCGGCGCTGCCCGGCTTCGGGCAGATGAAGGTCGACTCCACGGCGGCCGTGCTCGCCCGCCGCTACGGCGTGACGCTCGCCGAGCCGCTGATCCCGGACCACCCGACGCTCGGCGACGTCGACTCGCCGGAGGCGCTGGCGGAGTACCAGGCCGGCAAGCGCGCGGCGAAGGCGGCCCAGCGCGCCGGCTCGGCTAGCTCCGCAGCCGCCTGACGATCCTCGCGGTCGTCGAGGTGACGTACCAGAGCGCCAGCACGTAGAACGTCGCGCCGATCACCGCCTGGACCTGATCCTCGGTGACGGGCCCGCGCCTGGCGGCGGGCGGCGCGATCTTGCCGGCCACGGTCTGGCGCCAGCCGGTCAGCCCGGCCTGGCCGATGTGCTCGTGAGTCTTCGCCATGGACGCGCCCTACCCGGGCGCGACGCCGCGTAGGCTGCCGCGCGATGGTCAACCGCCGGCCCGCCCAGACCCGTGCCCGCATCGCCCAGACCGCGAGCCGGCTGCGTTCGCTGATCCACCCGCAGGCGGTCGCGCCGGACGAGCTGCTGGTGAGCGAGCGCACGGGGCGGATCGCGTACGGGGAGGCGCGGCGGCTCGCGTACCGCGCGGCGCAGATCGGCGAGACGTTCGGGCCGCAGTGGGCGACCTACTGGTTCCGGCTCGCCGCGACGGTGCCCGACCACTGGGCCGGGCGGCCGGTCGAGCTGGTCTGGAACAGCGGCTGCGAGGCGCTGCTGTACCGCGACGGCGCGCCCGTGCAGGGGCTCGTCACAGGCGGCGGCTACGACCGCAGCACGGCGCCGCTGGGCACGCCGTCGGGCCGCGTCGAGCTCGAGCTCGAGATGGCCTGCAACGATCTGATGGGGTTGCCTGACCCGTTCCCGCGCCGCCGCGACCGCACCGGCCGCACCTGGCAGGAGCCGACCGACGACCGCTCGCTGCGCGCGCACGCCGCGCCCGCTCGCCTCAACCGCGCCGGCCTCGCGCTGTTCGACGCCGAGGCGTGGGACATGGCGTGGGACTTCGAGACCCTGCGTCAGCTCGTCGAGGAGCCCGGCCTCGACCCGGCCTGGGAGGGCCGGCTGCTCTCGGAGCTCGACCGCTTCGCCCGCATCTGGGTCGCCGCCGACCGCGGCACGTGGCCCGAGGCTCGCGCGATCCTTGCCGACCTGCTCGCACAGCGCAACGGCGGCAGCGCGCACGAGATCACCGCGATCGGCCACGCGCACATCGACACCGCCTGGCTGTGGCCGGTCGCCGAGACGCGCCGCAAGGTCGTGCGCTCGTGGGCGAGCCAGCTCGCGCTGATGGACCGCTACCCCGAGCACTGCTTCGCCGCCTCCTCCGCCCAGCACTACGCATGGCTCCAGCAGGACGCGCCCGGCCTCTACGAGCGGCTGCGCGAGCGGGTGCGCGAGGGCCGCTGGGAGGTCGTCGGCGGCTCCTGGGTGGAGCCGGACCTCAACCTGCCCTCGGGCGAGTCGCTCGTGCGCCAGCTGCTCTACGGCCAGCGCGACCTGCAGGAGCGCTTCGGCGCCCGCTGCCGCGAGTTCTGGGCCCCCGACACGTTCGGCTACAACGGCCAGCTGCCGCAGATCCTCCGCGGCGCCGGGATCGACCGCTTCCTCACGCAGAAGCTGTCGTGGAACCAGTTCACCGAGCCGCCGCACCACTCGTTCGTCTGGGCGGGCATCGACGGCTCGGAGGTGCTCGTGCACATGCCGCCGGCGGACACCTACAACGCCGAGGTCTCGATCGCCGAGCTGCGCGCGAGCGCCGCGCGCTTCAAGGACCACGACCGCACGGCGGGCAGCCTGCTCGTGTTCGGGCACGGCGACGGCGGTGGCGGGCCGACGGCGGAGATGCTCGAGGTGGCGCGCCGCGCCGGCGACCTGCAGGGCGTGCCGCGCGTGCAGCCGGCGCCGACGAGCGAGTTCTTCGACCGCCTGCAGGAGGACGTCGGTCACCAGCGGCCGATCACCGGCGAGCTGTACTTCGAGTACCACCGCGGCACCTACACCAGCCAGGCGCGCACCAAGCGCGGCAACCGCGCGGCCGAGCGGCTGCTCGGCGAGGCGGAGGCCGCGGCGGCGCTCGCGCACCGGCTCGGCCCCGCCGGGTACCCCGGCGGCGAGCTGCGCGAGCTGTGGCAGGCCGCGCTGACGTGCCAGTTCCACGACATCCTCCCGGGCAGCTCGATCCGCGAGGTCTACGAGGACGCCGAGCACGACCACGCCCGCGTCGCGGCCCGCGCCGCCGAGCTGCGCGACGCGGCGATCGCGGCGCTCGGCGCGGGCGGCGAGCCCGCCCCGTTGAACCTGACGCCGTTCGCGCGCGAGGAGGTCGTCGAGCGCGACGGCGCGCTGCAGGCCGTGCGCGCGCCCGCCTACGGGTTCGGCGCGCCCGTCGCGCGCAGCGACGAGGCCCGGCTCGACGGCCTCACGCTCGCCAACCGCCATCTCGCCGCGACGTTCGACGCGCAGGGCCGGCTGACCAGCCTCCTCCACGATGGCCGCGAGGCGCTCGCCGGGCCCGCCAACGTGCTCGAGCTCTCCCACGACCGCCCGGTCGCCTACGACGCCTGGGAGGTCGAGCCCTACACCGACGACACCCGCCGCCCGCTGCCGGGCGCGCACGCCCACCGCGTGCTGACCGAGGCGCCCGAGCGCGTCGAGCTCGCCTTCGAGCACCGGATCGGCGAGCGCAGCACGCTCGAGCAGACCGTTCGGCTCGACGCGGGCGCGCGCCGGCTCGAGCTCCGCGGCCGGATCGACTGGCGCGAGCGCCACGCGCTGCTGCAGGTCGCCTTCCCGCTCGCCGTGCGCAGCCCGCGCGCGACCTACGAGATGCAGTTCGGCGTCGCCGAGCGCCCGACGCACGCCAACACGCAGGCCGACGCCGCCCAGTTCGAGGTGCCCGCCCACCGCTTCGGCGACCTCTCCGAGCACGGCTTCGGCGTCGCGCTGCTCACCCCGGACACGCACGGGATGTCCTGCCACGGCTCGACGATGCGGCTCTCGCTGCTGCGCGCGCCGACGGACCCCGACCCCGAGGCCGACCAGGGCGAGCACGAGATCCGCTACGCGCTGCTGCCCCACCGCGGGAGCTGGCAGGACGCGGGCGTCGTCGCCCAGGCGCGCGCGTTCGCCGAGCCGCTCCTGCACGCCGCCGGGCGCCGCGGCACCTCGTATGCCGGAGTCGACGACCCGGCGCTCGTGCTCGACTCGATCAAGCGCGCTGAGGACTCCGACGCGCTGATCCTGCGGCTCTACGAGGCCCACGGCTCCCGCGGCACCGCGCGCGTGCAGGTCGGCGTGCCGTTCTCGCGCGCCTGCCGCACCGATCTGCTGGAGGCCGAGGGCGACGAGCTGCCGTCGCGCGACAGGGCGATCGAGGTCGCCTACCGGCCGTGGGAGCTGATCACGATCGCGCTGCGCGTATAGCGTTCGGGCCGCCATGGATCTCGAGCCTGCCGAAGTGCGGGTGCTGGGCTGCCTGATCGAGAAGCAGCGCACCACGCCCGACGTCTATCCGCTCAGCCTCAACGGGCTGCGCGCCGCTTGCAACCAGTCGACCAACCGCGACCCGGTCGTCGCCTACGACGACGACACGATCCGCGACGCGCTGCACCGGCTCGGCCGCCGGCGCTGGACGCGGCTGGCCTCCGGCGCGCGCGCCCCCAAGTACCGCCACCTGCTCGACGAGAACCCCGGCCTGGCGCGCGACGAGCAGGCCGTGCTCGCCGTGCTGATGCTGCGCGGTCCACAGACGCTCGGCGAGCTGCGCTCGCGCGTGGAGCGGATGCAGCCCTTCGCCGACTCGGCCGAGCTGGTGGCCGTGCTCAACCGGCTCGGCGAGCGCGGCTTCGCGGAGCTGCAGCCGCGCCGCCCGGGCCAGAAGGAGCAGCGCTACGGGCACCTGCTGTCGAGCGACCTCGAGGACGAGCAGCCGGCCCCGGCGCCGGCTGCGACGTCGACACCACCGTCGCAGCAGGCGCCGCGGCCGGCGCCCGTCATGGCGGACCCGCTGGCCGAGCGCGTCGAGCGGCTCGAGGCCGATCTCGCCGCGCTCGCGAAGCAGGTCGCCGAGTTGCGCGCCGCGCTGGGCGAGTAGCTCAGGCCGCCGCGTGCGGCGGTACGTACGGCGCGGAGTCGACCGTGCCGTGCGCCTTCAGCAGGTCCGGCAGGCCGGCGTCGTCCGGCAGGTCCCGCTTGTTGCGGCGGTAGGCCTGCCGGGCCAAGGAGCGCATCGCCTCGTGCACGTCCGCGTCGTCGACCAGCCACTCGTGGCGGTCCTGGAGCTGTGGGTCATCGAATACGAGCAGTCTCACGGGGAGAGTGTTCGCGCTCCGGGCTCGGGAACCTCCCGGATCATGATCAGGTTCGTGCCGCCCGGGATCCCGGCGCGGCCGGCGGTGATCACGACCTTGGCCCCGGGGGCCAGCCCGGCGAAGTCGCGCGCGCCCTCGAGCGCCGAGTCGATCAGCTCGTCGACCGAGTCGGCGTGGTCCATCCGAGTGGCGTAGACGCCCCAGTCGATCGCGAGCTGCTCCGCCACCCCCTGCTGGTGGGCGAGCACGATCAGCGGGCGCTTCGGCCGGTACTTCGCGCACGCCCGCGGGGTGCCGCCGGTGGAGGTCGGGACGACGATCGCGGCCGCGTCGACCTCGTCGGCGAGCGCGACGGCGGCGTGCATGATCGCCGCCGCGGGCGTGTCCTGGACGATGTCGCGCGCGCGGCCGTGGATCTCCGGCGCCTCCTCGGCGGCCTCGGCGATCGTCGCCATCGCGCGCACCGCCTCGACCGGGAAGCGCCCGACGCTCGTCTCCGCCGACAGCATCACGGCCGAGGTGCCGTCGATCACCGCGTTGGCGACGTCGGCCACCTCGGCGCGGGTCGGCTCGGAGGCCTGGATCATCGACTCGAGCATCTGGGTGGCGGTGATCACCGTCTTGCCGTGGCGCGTGGCCCGCGCGATCGTGTCCTTCTGCATCAGCGGCACGCGCGCCACGCCGGCCTCGACGCCGTAGTCGCCGCGCGCGACCATCACGCCGTCGGAGACGGCGAGGATCTCGTCGAGGCCGCGGTAGGCCTCGACCTTCTCGATCTTGGCGATCACGCGCGCCGTGCAGCCGAGCTCGCGCATGTGCGCGCGCAGCTGCTCGATGTCGCCGGCCGAGCGCACGAACGACAGCGCGACGAAGTCCGCGCCCGCGCGGCAGGCGACGTCGAGGTCGGCGAGGTCCTTCGCCGTGATCGCGGGCAGCTCCGGCCGCGCGAACGTGACGTTGACGCCCTTGCGCGGCGACACCGGGCCGGGGGAGACGACTCGGGCGCGGACCTCGGTGTCGGAGACGCCGGCGACGCTGAACCGCGGGACGCCGTCGCCGATGACGATCTCCGACTCGGGCGTGCACAGCCGCGCGAAGCCCTCGAAGTCGACCGCCACGACGCCCTCGCCGCCGTCGCCGTTGCCGGTGAAGGTCAGCGTGTCGCCAACCTCGAGGTGGCGCTGCTCGGTGGCGCTGGAGAGCCGCAGCTTCGGCCCCTGCAGGTCGAACAGCAGGCCGATCGCCTTGCCGAAGCGCTGCGAGACGTCGCGCACGGCCTGCGCCCGCCGCAGCAGGTCCTCCTCGCCGCCGTGCGAGCAGTTCACGCGCGCGCAGTCCATGCCCGCCTCGACGAGCCGGTCGAGCATGCCCGGCGGGTCGGTCGCGGGGCCGAGGGTGGCGACGATCTTCGTGCGGCGCCGGCTGATCACGGTTCCAAGCGTGGCAAGTCGGTCAACCCGCCAGGCGGCGGCGCTCGAGCGCCCACCACAGCTCGACGAGGTGGCGCGGGTCGCGCAGCGACGCCCCGGTCACCTGCTCGAAGCGGCGCAGGCGGTGGCGGAGCGTGTTCGGGTGCAGGTGCAGGACTCGCGCGGTCTCCTCGATGCGCATCTCCTGGTCGAACCATGCGCGCAGCGTCGTGTCCAGGTCGGCTCCCATCCGCCCGAGCGCGTCGAGCGGCTCGAGGTAGCGCGCGGCGAACGCGTCGCCGAGCGGCGCGTCGGCGAGGATCGCCGGGCGGATCGAGAGGTCCGCGAGCGAGAACGTGCCCTCCTGGCCGAAGGCGACCGCGGTCTGCAGCGCCCGGCTGGCGACGGCGAACGCGTGCGCCACGTCGGCCAGGCGCGCCGGCGGCCCGACGCCGCAGGCGACGCCGGGCACGGCGGCCGGCGCGCGCGGCGCGATGCCGGCGAGGTCGCGGTCGAGCGCGATCACCAGCCCGCCGTCCCCGGCCAGCGCGGAGGCGACGCGGTGGGCGTTGGCCCGGGCCCGGAACGGCACGTACTCGCGGTCGGCGTCGAGCCCGTGGGTGGCGCTGTCGCGGCGCAGCTCGGACGCGGTCAGCGTGCCGGTCAGCAGCGCGAGCACGAACGCGTCGCGGCGCTGCTGCTCCTCGCGCGCCTGCTCGAGCTCGACCTCGCGGTGGGCGGCGGCCACGATGTCCATCACCGCGTCGGCCCACAACCACAGGGTCTCGGAGAACGCGAGCACGCTGGCCACGTCGGCGCCGCGCTCGCGCGCGACCTCGCCGAAGCGCGACCACACCGCGCTGATCGAGATCCGGTAGGCGTGCAGCACGGCGTCGACGGTCAGCCCCTGTTCCGCCCGCTCGCGGCCGATCGCGGCGGCCTGCTCGAGCTCGGCGTCGGTCGGCGGGCGCAGGTCGCGCAGCGCGGTCAGCGCCCGCTGCATGTTGCCCCGGATCGCCCGCGCCAGCGCGTCCACCGGCACGCGCCGGAACTCGGGGATCTCCTCGCGGATGCGGTCCCCGGTGCCGGCGACGAGGCCCTCGAGCTCGGTCTCGATCTCCATGACGAGCGAGCCGACGATCCTCGCCGCTCCCGGAGCCGTGGGGGCTGCCATGCAGCGGAGGCTACGCCGTCTGCAGCTTGCCCGTGGGGGTGACGAGGGCCGCGAGGGCGACGAGCGCGAACGCCGCGAGCTGGACGGCCAGCAGCACGCCGCCGGCGAGCGCGTCGCCGAACACGAGGATGCCGCCGATGATGCAGGTCAGGTTCGCGGCGGTCGAGGTCGTCGCGATGACCGGGACGGCGTCGCCCTCCTGGAAGCCGCGGGCAGAGGCGAGGAACGCGAGCGCGGCGGCGATGGCCGCGACGGGGAGCCAGGGGGAGAGGGCGAGCGCGAGCAGGCCCTCGCCGGCGGCGCCGGTCAGGGCCTTCAGCGCGACGTCGCCGACGCCGAACAGCACGCCGGCGGCGGCGCCGAGCAGCGCACCGTGGTGGTGGGCGGGAGCGCCCATGCGCGGGGCGGTGATCAGCAGCGTGCCGACGGCGAGCGCGACGGCCTCGAAGACGAGCAGGCCGGGGACGGCGAAGACGGCGTGGTGGCCGTCGGGGGTCGGCATGGTGAGGACGAGCAGGACGAGGCCGAGCGCGGTCATGGCCACGCCCACCCACTGCCGGCGGCCGACGCTGTGGCCGAACAGCCGGTCGCCGAGCACGGCGAGCATCACGACGCCGGTGGAGAGCACGACCTGGACGGTCGAGAGCGGCGCCAGCGACAGCGCCGCCACATGCAGGATCCACGCGCCGACGGCGATCGCCATCCCGGCCGCGAACCAACGCGACGCCAGCAGTGCCCGCGCGCTGGCCAGCGGCCGCATGAGCTCGACGAGCGGCGCGCACCCGGCGCCGCGGTGCTTGCACAGAAAGCCCAGCTGCGTGACGACGGCGCACACGAGCGCCAGCGCGATGCCCAGTTCCAAGACCCGATCTTCTCCTCGACCCGACGTTCCCCGTGCGAGAACGGTGTCTGGCACCGTTCTCGCGTGGAGGGAAGGATCGCGCCGGCGGGGGGCGCGGTCATCGGCGCCGTGGCCAACGTTGCGCGCGCGCCGTTGGTGGTTCCGACAACGCCGCGGTCAGAGCTCGATGTGCGCGCCCATCACGACGGTGTGCTCGTCGGGCAGCTTGAAGTAGCCGACGGGCGTGGCGGCGTTGCGGGCGATGGTCGCGAACAGCTTCTTGCGCCAGCGGGCCATCGAGTGGTCGTCGGTGACGACGATCGTCGCGCGCGAGACGAAGTAGGAGACGCGCTCGAGGTCGACGTTGCCCTCGAGCTGCGCGAGCGAATCGCGCAAGAGCGCCGGGATGTCGATGTCGTCCTGGAAGCCGTAGCGCACGGTGATGTGACAGATGCCGTCGTCCTCGTAGCCGAGGGCGTCGAGCTTCAGGCGCTTGTCCGGCCGCACGTACGGGACGTTGAGCGGCTGGAGCGAGACGACCACGACGGTCTCGTGCACCGTGTGGTTGTGCTCGAGGTTCGCCCGCAGCGCCAGCGGCGTGTTCTCGGCGTAGGCGGCGAAGAACACGCCCGTGCGGGGCGCGCGGATGACGTCGTCGCGCCCGCGCACCTCCTCGACGAACCGGCGCAGCGGCCCCTCGAGCTCGCGCCGGCGCTTCATCACGATCGCCTGGCCGTTCTGCCACGTGACGAGGACGACGAAGATGATCGCGGCGATCACGAGCGGGAACCAGCCGCCGTGCAGCACCTTCGGCAGGTTCGCGCCGAAGAAGGCGAGGTCGATCGTGAGGAAGAACGCGCAGCCCGCGACGGCCAGCCACATCGGCTTGTGCCACAGCCTGCGGACGACGAAGAAGAACAGGAGCGTGTCGATCGCGAGCGTGCCGGTGACCGCGATCCCGTACGCCGACGCGAGGTGGTCGGAGGAGCCGAACCCGAGCACGAGCGCGGCGACCGCCGTGAACAGCGCCCAGTTGACGACCGGCACGTAGACCTGGCCGATCTCGTGACTGGTGTGCAGCACCGTCAGCTGCGGCAGGAAGCCGAGCTGCACCGCCTGGCGGGTGACGGAGAACGCGCCGGAGATGACCGCCTGCGACGCGATGATCGCCGCGACGGTGGCGACGACCACCATCGGCATCTGCAGCCAGTCTCCGAACAGCAGGAAGAACGGGTTGTCGACGGCGCCGCGGTCGCCGAGGATCAGCGTCCCCTGGCCCATGTAGTTGAGCGTCAGCGCGGGGAAGACGACGAACAGCCACGCGCGGCGGATCGCGTCGCGGCCGAAGTGGCCCATGTCGGCGTACAGCGCCTCCGCGCCGGTGATCGCGAGCACGACGGCGCCGAGCGCGAGGAAGCCGACCCACCCGTGCTCGAACAGGAACACGGCCCCGTAGTGCGGCGACAGCGCGCGCAAGATGCCGGGTTCCTCGGCCACGTGCACGAGCCCGGAGCCCGCGAGGATGCCGAACCACAACGCCATCACCGGCCCGAACGCGCGCCCGACGATGCCGGTGCCGTAGCGCTGGACCGCGAACAGCACGGTCAGGATCGTGAGCGTGATCGGGACGACCAGCGAGTCGACGTCAGGCGCAGCCACCTCGAGGCCCTCGACGGCCGAGAGCACCGAGATCGCGGGCGTGATCATCCCGTCGCCGTAGAACAGCGCCGCGCCGAAGATGCCGAGCGAGACGAGCAGCAGCTTGGTCGAGCGCCGGGTGACCCGGATCCCGCGCACCAGCGCGATCAGCGCCATGATCCCGCCCTCGCCCTGGTTGTCGGCCCGCATGATCAGCGTGACGTACTTGATCGTGACCACGAGCGTGATCGCCCAGAACACGAGCGAGATGACGCCGTAGACGGCGCCCTCGGTCGGGCGTAGCTGGCGGTCGATCGCGAACACCGTGTGCATCGCGTACAGCGGGCTGGTGCCGATGTCGCCGAAGACGACGCCGAGCGCCGCGAGCGGGATCGCGATCCGGCCCCTGTGCGAAGGCGAGCGCGGCTCGCCCAGCTCCTCATCGGCGCGCCGCGGCGCCTCGGTCGAGATCTCGGGGGCCCCGCCCGGGCTCATGGCAGCCGAGGCATACCCGCTAGATGCGGTAGACGCGCATCAGCCGCTTCTCGTGCTCGGCCTCGATGCTTGCGACGACCTCGATGTACTCCTCGAGCCCCGATCCCCGCAGCTTGCTGCCCAGCAATGAGTCGACCTGGAAGACCCCGGCGGAGTTGTTCATCTCGATCTCGATCCGGATCGGGCGGGTCTCGCCCTCGACGATGCGGACCTCGTCGATCGCCGCGGCCGAGAGGCTGTGGATGTTGGCGAGGTGCGTCTCCAGCGACGTTCGGGAGCGGCCGTGCTCCATGTCGAGCGCGTCGGCGACGCGGACGATCCCGGCCTCGACCGTGAGCGGCCGGCCGGCGCTGCGGTGGCCGATGATCGCGTGCATGATCTCCGAGGCGACGATCGTGCGGTCGGGGTCATCGTAGATGCCGTCGAGCAGGCCGTCGAGCGTGTCGGCGGCGAGGAACAGCGAGTACGCCTCGTGGTCGACGCGGTGGATCGACATGCCGAGGTCGTGGGTCAGGCAGGCGCCCGCGATGATCACCTCGGCGTCCGAGGTGTTCATCGCGTGGTCGCGCTCGATCGCGGACCTGACGCCCTGCTTGTGGAGCATCCGGTAGAGCCGCAGCGCCATGTTGAGCACGATCTGCAGGTGCACCCACGAGTGGTCGGACATGCCGAGCCGCTCGGCAGTCGTCTGCTGGGCGAGCCAGCGGGCCTTGAGCTGCGTGTCGGCATTGGCGGCGGCGAGGAAGGCGGCGAGCTTGCGGTTGCGCTCGCTCGGCGCATGGACCTTGACCGAGGCGATCGCCTCCGAGGGCGTCTTCGGGGCCTCGCTCATCGGCGAGCGAGCGGCGAGAGGTGCGACACGGCGTCGGCGCCGACGTGGCCGATCCCGGCCTCGCGCCCGGCGCGCTCGATCTCCGTCCACAGCACGGCCGCGCGGGCGGCCTCCGTGAGCACGACCGCCCGGCCGGTCGCGCCGCGCAGCAGCATCGCCGGGACGGCGGCGAGCCGCAGCACGTCGAAGGCCGGCGACTCGACGTCGCCGAGCGGCGGTTCGGTGTCGGAGAGCTCGGCGAGCACGTCCGCGGTGCGCGGGCCGAGCAGGCCGATCGCCGCGTAGTGCGCGGTGACGTCGGCGACCGTCGCACCGGGGGTCCAGCGGACGGCGTCGAGCGCGCGGGTGCGCAGGCGGTCGGTGTCGCCGGCGTCGCAGAGCGCGAGCACGTGCGTGGGCGAGACCGCGCACCACCAGGCGCCCCCGGCGAGCAGCGCGTCGCCGGGGTCGACGCTGCCGCCGCTGAGCTGCCCGACGAGCTGCTCCAGCGCGGACCGCTCGCCGCGCAGCTCGAGCTTGCCGAGATCGGAGCGGTCGGCGAGCCCGACCGCCGTCTCGCACAGCGCCAGCTCACCGCCCGGGGAACCGAAGTGCGCGGCGACCCACCAGCCGTGGCGGGCGACCATCGTGGCTCCCGCCTTCTGCAGCTGGGGCTCGAGCGGGCTGTGGGCGAGCGCGGGCGTGGCGGCCGGCATGTCGGGCACGGTACGCCTCCGGTCAGCCGAATGTTGCGGCGAGCCGCTCGCCCTCGGCCCGGACCTCCCGCAACGCCTTCGCGGGGACGCGCTCGAACGGCTCGGCGCGGAAGCCGTCGCCGTCGAGCCGCCAGGTGCCGGCGACCTCGCCGTCGACGAGGAAGGTCGGGCTCGACTGCGGGTTCTTCGAATGGAAGATCAGCGGGCGGAAGCGCTCGGGGAGCAGGCCGGTGCGACGGGCATGCACGAGCAGCGTCGCGTCGAAGGTGGGGAGCAGCCGCGGCGGGGCGGGCGTGTCCGGATCCGGGAGCGGGGCGCCCGGAACGTCGAGCAGCTCGCCGCCGTCCTCGTCGAGGAAGCGCTCGGTGGCGACGCGCTCGAGGACCGGCTTGAGCGCGGTCAGGCCGAGGCCGGTGAAGCTCTGGACGTCCTTGCGGCTCGCGGGGCCGAACGCCGCCAGGTAGCGGCGGACGAGGAGGTCCATGGCCGTGTCGGGATCCGGCTCGGGCCCGTCGGGGATCCAGTCGTCGGCGGCCCCGAACAGGTCCGCCCGGCGGCGCTCCCAGGTGCCCGACGGCGGCACTCGGACGATGTCGAGCCACAGGTGGATCCCGCGCGTGGCCGCCTTGCCGATCAGCCGCTCGACCTCCCTGCGCGGGAGGGCCTCGCCTCCGTCGAGCGCCGCGCGCAGGGTCCGCGCCGCCTCGGTCATGGCGTCGTCGCCGGGCTCCTTCCAGGCGCGCAGCCACAGCGCCCGCCGGGCCTCGCGGACGGCGACCGCGAACGGCCGGTAGTCGCGCGGCGAGACGAGGTGGATCGTGACCCGCATCAGCGTGCCCTGGACGACCTCGCGCTCGGTCAGCGCGGCGGTGAGCGCTGCCGGCTGCAAGTCGCGCAGCCGCGACCACAGGCCGAAGTACATCGACGGCGCGTACTGCGCCTGGATGCCGCACAGCCGCTCGAGCGCCGCGGGCAGCGAGAGGTCCGCGGGCTCGAGCAGCAGCTGCCGTGCCAGCAGCGCGCGGTTCAGCTCCCGCCGGGTGAGCGTGCGCACGCGCCGGACTCTACGGGGAGCCGCGACACGCCGGAATCTGGGTGCCCTGGCCGAAAATGCGATCAAGCGCCGGGCCGCTCAGGCCGTTGAAGGGGACATGGACCTGCCCGCGCGGGAGACCGCCACGTACATCCTCGAGCGCCTGATCGGCGAGTGGCGGCGCTACGGCCACCTGTTCTCGATCGTCCGGCTCGAGCTTCCGGCCGAGCGCGTGGAGGCCGCGGTCCCGCGCCTGCAGGCCGCCCTGCGCGACGCCGACGTCCTCGCCCGCTGGGACGACGAGGAGCTCCTCGTCCTGCTGCCCGAGACCGACCAGGTCGGCGCCGACAGCGCCGCCGAGCGGTTGCGCGACGCGGTGCGGGAGATCCCGATGCTCGCCGGCGCCGTGCAGTGGACCGGCGGCTCGGCCGAGGGTCTCTTGAGCCGCGCCCGCTGGGTTGCGGCGCGGGCCGTCTGAGTCCCACTCGGGTGTGGGGCGCGCCGCCGGCGAACGTCAACGGGCGGCTGGGTAAGGCGAGTGCCTCACAACGCCCCGGTCAGAGGGGTCAGGCCGCGCGCGCCCGCATCCACGCAGCCAGCTCGCCCGGCAGCGCCGGCGCCGACGCCGCACGCAACAGCAGCGCCTCGTCGAGCAGGATCGCGTCGCTCACAAGGCGCACCGTCACGCCGTGCGCCGGCCGCGAGACCACCTCGACCGCATCGCCGGCCCCCAGCACGCCCGAAACCACGATCCGCAGATACGCCCCCGGCCGCGAGGCCAAGGCGAAGCGCTTGACCATCTGCGGCTCGCCCATCCGGAGGGCGAGCTTGTTGCACGGGAGCCGGGGCTGGCAGACCTCGAGCTCGACGTCGCCGACCCGCCAGCGCTCGCCGACCACGGCGCCGCTGACGTCGAGGCCCTCCGTGGTGAGGTTCTCGCCGAAGGCGCCCGGGGCGAGCTCGCGGCCGAGCTCGGCCGACCAGAACGCGGCGTCCTCGCTCGCGTAGGCGTAGACCGCCTTGTCCGGGCCGCCGTGGACGCGCCGGTCGGCCTGGTCGTCGCCGTCGAGGTTGACGCCCGCCACGCGCACGCGCCCCTCGACGGGCGCCTTGCCGATCGCGCTCATCAGCGGGCGCCCGCGCCGCACCGACAGCTGCTGCGGGCGGCCGACGTTCACGGAGACGAGCCTGGCCACCGACCGAGCATAGGCTGACCCCCTCCTTGGGTACGTGACCGGGAGCAGATGTGCGGGATCGTCGCCGAATATGGAGCCGCCGACCCCGCCGAGCTCGAGCGGATGCTCGAGCGCATCGCCCACCGCGGGCCCGACGACCGCGGCTCCGTGCAGGTCGACGGGAGCTGGCTCGGCCACCGCCGGCTGTCGATCGTCGACGTCGAGGGCGGCGCCCAGCCGCTGCGGACCGCGCGGGCCGACGCGTTCCTGGTCGGCAACGGCGAGGTCTACAACCACGAGAACGTCCGCATGCGGCTCGAGGGGCGCGAGATCCTCACGACCTCCGACAACGAGGTCGCGCTGCACCTGCTCGACGAGTACGGGCCGCAGGCGCTGCGCCGGCTCAACGGCATGTACGCGTTCGTGATGGCCACGGAGGACGGGCGCTTCGTCGCCGCGCGCGAC
>Ga0126314_10000816_pt1 | contig 14806 bp, 7 predicted proteins | sample Plot105B_FD_92535 | JGI IMG/M metagenome (GOLD analysis project Ga0126314, IMG submission 92535) | Serpentine soil microbial communities from UC McLaughlin Reserve, CA, USA - Plot105B | ecosystem: Environmental > Terrestrial > Soil > Grasslands | place: USA: UC McLaughlin Reserve, Lake County...
CTCGTCGGGACGGCCGTCGGCGCGGCGGTCGGCGGCGGCGTCGCCGGCGGTGTCGCCCCGGGGACGCTCGTCGGTGCTGCGCTCGGCGACGGCGTGGCGGGCGGTGCGGCGGACGTCGGCGCCTCGGTGACGGGCGCAGCGGCGGTCGTCGTCGTCGCTCCGGCGATCGTCGTGGTGGTCGCGAACGGGTCGCCGGTGGCCTGCTGGCCTTCGGTGATGCCCTCTTGGATGGCGTTCGGCGTGACCTCGGCCGTGGCGAGGCTGGTCCCGGCGATGCCGACGACGACGACGAGCGCGGCGGCGCCGACGGCGATCGTGCGGCGGGTCGTCTCGGAGCCGCCGCCGTGGCGCAGCCGCGACCACGCCCGGCCGAGCACACCGCGGCGGACGGGGGTCTCGATGTAGCGGTAGGACAGCTCGGCCACGACGCCCGCGGCGATCATCGCGACGATGAACTCGGGCAGCGACAGGACGTTGCCGGCGACGCGCCGGATGCCCTGGAAGATCGCCCAGTGGTACAGGTACAGCCCGTAGCTGCGGGTGCCGATCCAGACGAACACCGGATTGCCGAGCAGCGTGCCCATCGCCGCCCTGCGGTGGCTGACGGCGGCGATCACCGCCAGCGAGGCGAAGCCGGTGAGGAGGAAGCCACCGCGGAACAGCCACGGATCGGCGCCCTCCGGGGTCACGATGTGCAGCGTCCAGCACAGCGCCGCCAGCCCGGCCAGTCCGACCACGGCCATGCCGTCGAGTAGCGGGCCGCGCTCGCGCATCGGCCCTCGCATGACGGCGGACGGGCGCCACACCATGGCGAACGCCGAACCGAGCAGCAGCCCGACGGCGCGCGTCGGCGTCGACAGGTACAGGGTGTCGGTCTTGCTGATGCAGCGACCGGCCACCTGCCAGTAGGCGTCCGGTGTGACGTCGCACGTCCCGATCGGACCCGAGTAGTACAACGCCGCGGTCACCCCGGTGATGGCCAGGGCGGCGACGAGCAAGCCCCAGCTCACGTCGGGGAGTCGTCGGCGGCCGACGCGCAGCAGCAGGACCATCACGACCGGCCAGACCAGGTAGAACTGCTCCTCCACCGCCAGTGACCACAGGTGCCGCAGCGGCGCGAAGTCACCCGTGGCGGTGTAGCCCTGACCCACCCAGATCTGGTACCAGTTCGAGACGTACGTGATCGCCGCGAGCACGTCGCCGCGCAGCTGCCCGAGGGCCTCGCGGCGCCAGATCGCGGTGTAGATGGTGATGCCGAGCAGCAGCGTGAACAGCGCCGGCAGGAGTCGCCGAGCGCGGCGGAGGTAGAAGCCGCGCAGGCTCACGGTCCCGGAGCGCTCGTGTTCGCCGATCAGCAACAGCGTGATCAGGTAGCCGGAGATCACGAAGAACACCTCGACGCCGAGGAACCCGCCCGGGAGCCACGCCGAGTTGGCGTGGTACACCATGACGGCGACGACGGCGAGCGCCCGCATCCCGTCGAGTCCCGGGAGGTAGGGGACCTCGCTGACGGAGCGGACGACGCGTGGCGCGGGGGTGGTGATGGTGCTCATGGGCGTCGTAGGCGGGCCCGGCGCGGGGCGTGGCGAGCCTATCGAGAGACCCGCCGAGCGACCGTGCACCCTCCGTGGCCGGCCGGACCGGTTCTGTCATGATGACGTGCGGCGGCCGCGGCCCGCGAGTCGGTCGCCACCAGCGAACTGGCGAACTGGCCGCCGAAGGCCTCGCCGTCGTCACCCGGCGGGGCGACGGCGCGATGCCCTGACGCGACGGTTGCAACGACAACCCTTCCGGAATACATTCCTCGGCATCTCACCACGGGGGGCGTAGCTCAGCTGGGAGAGCACGACTTGTCGAGACGAAGGTTCAAATCCTTCCCCCTCCACCATCGGGACCGTCCACGGCGGACCGTCTGATCGTGACCGTCGGAGGGAGCCCCGGATGGCATGGACCATCGAGCAGATCGAACGCACGTTCCTGAGCTACATGGAGCGCCAGGGTCACGTCGTCATCGACGGCCACTCCGTTCGGTCTCCCACCGACGACGTGCTGTTCACGACCGCCGGGATGCACCCGCTGACGCCGTACCTGAAGGGTGAGCCGCACCCGGCCGGCAAGCGCCTCGCCGACGTCCAGCGCTGCGTTCGCACCACCGACGTCGACGAGGTCGGCGACAACACCCATCTCACCGTCTTCGAGATGCTCGGCAACTGGAGCCTCGGGGACTACTTCAAGGAGACGTCGATCCCGCAGTCCTTCGAGCTGCTGACGACCGAGTTCGGGATCGATCCCCGCAGCATCTACGCGACTGTGTTCGCCGGCGCCGAGGGGCTGCCGTTCGACGACGAGGCGCAGGAGATCTGGGAGCAGACGTTCGCCGACGTCGGCGTCGAGCCGCAGGGTCGCATCAACCCGTTGGTCGACAACTGGTGGTCGAACGGACCGGTCGGCTTGTGTGGCCCGGACACCGAGATCTTCGTGTACGTCGGTGACGAGCCGGCGGTCCCGTTCGCCGACATCCCGCAGTACGTCGAGATCTGGAACAACGTGTTCATGTCGTTCGACCGCGACGTCTCGGGCGAGCTGAGCCCGCTGCCGCAGCGCAACGTCGACACCGGCATGGGTCTCGAGCGGCTGGCGCTGTTCATCGACGGCCACGACACGGTGTGGAAGATCGACGAGCTGCACGAGCTGACCGTCGTCGTCGGCGACACGCTCGGCGTCGACCCCGACCAGCTGCGCGGCGATCCGCAGCGCTCGCTGCGCATCGTCACCGACCACCTGCGGGCGAGCTTGGCGATCGCCGCCGCCGGCATCGCCCCGTCGGCGTCGCGGCAGGGCTACGTGCTGCGCAAGCTGATCCGCCGGGCCGTGCGCCACGCCGAGCTGCTGAAGGGCACCGACCAGGGGCTCGCCCGGTCGCTCATCGAGGCCACTGACCGCGTCTCGGACGTGATGGGTCGGCGCTGGAAGGACGTCGGGCCCGGCGAGGGCGGCGACATCGCCAAGGCGACGATCGAGAAGGAGTCCTCGAAGTTCGCCAAGACCCTCAAGAAGGGCGTCGACCACCTCCAGGAGCTGGCCGACGAGTCGCGCCTGTTCGATGGCGATCTGGCGTTCCGCCTCGCCGACACGCTCGGCTACCCGGTGGAGCTGTCGGCCGAGGAGGCCGAGCGCATCGGCATGACGATCGACGCGGCGTGGCCGCACCGCTATGAGGAGCTGCGCGAGGAGCAGCGCAACCGCTCCCGTGGCTGAGGCTCAGGCCCCGGCGCGGTAGCTGTCGAGGACCTCGACGATCGCCGTGCCGATGGCGGTCAGCTCCGGCGCCGTGAGCGACGCCATCGACACCCGCACGTCCCAGCTCCGGCTGTCGAAGATCTGGCCGGGGAGCACGATGACGCCCTTCTCCTTGGCCAGGCGCATCGGGATCTCGGCCGGCTCCACGTGTTGGGCGAGGTGCTCGGCGAGCGCCCGCCCGCCCCGGGCCTGGGCCACCGCGAGCACGTCGATGAGGGCGTAGTACAAGCTGTCCTGTCCGCCGGGGGCGGCGATGCCGAGCGGCGCCGTGAGGGCGTCGAGGCGGGTGGCCAGCTCGGCGCGGGTGCCCTGGACGTAGGCCGATCCGGACGGCATCAGGTAGGCGAGGGCGAACATCGCCATCTGCACCTGGTCGGGCGTGGACAGCCCGGCGATGTTGTGCAGGGCCACCTCGCGGCTGTCGGCGACGAGGCGAGAGACGAACGGCAGCGAGCTCACATCGGACGTCAGGGAGCGGTAGCGCGCGGACTGCGCCTGGCGCGAGGACGGCGGCTGGCCGGCGAGCAGCTCGTCGAGGATCGAGTCGGTGTGCACGGCGACGAAGCCGAGCCGGTTGCCAGTCGCGCCGTAGTTCTTGGAGAACGAGTGCAGGCAGATGACGTGGCGGGGGAGGTCGGCGAGCGTGCTGCGGAAGCCCTCGACGAACGTGGCGTAGACGGTGTCGGCGACGATCACGAGGTCGGGGCGCTTGTCGAGCACGAGGTCACGCAGCTGGATCAGCTTCTCAGGACGGATCGCCCGGCTGTCGGGGTTGCCCGGGTTGACGACGAAGAAGACCTTGATCGTGGGATCGAGCAGCTGCTCGAGGAAGGCGTCGTCGAAGCGGTACGGCGCGTTGTGGGCGGCGCGCAGTTCGACGACGCGGAACCCGAAGCTCTCCAGCACGGGGATCTGGAGGTACGGCGTGAAGATCGGTGTCGTGATGGCGATGGCGTCGCCCGGCTTGACGATGTGGTTGGCCTGCAACGTCTTGAACACGTAGGCCATCGCCGCCGCGCCACCTTCGGTCGCGAACACATGGAAGCGTCCTGGCGGTCCCGGATCCGAGCCAGTGACGTCGACGAGGTAGCGCTCCATGACGTGCTCGAGGTGGTGGAGCATCCGAGTCGGCGTCGGGTAGCCGGCCCCGAGGATCGCCCGCACCAGCTCGTGCACCCACGGGTCGGGCTCGAACCCGAGCTCCTCGATGCCGAAGTGGATCGCCGCGGCGAGGAAGGGCGAGCCGAGACGGTCATCGCCGTCGAGGATGTCGGTGATGCGGCCGGCGATGCCGGTGGGCGGCGGCGCCTCGCCCCACAGCGGCTGGGCACTGGCCGCCGCCGCCTCGGCGACGGCGAGCTCGCCGAGCCGGAAGAAGCCGGCGCGCGGCTCGGTCGCCAGCCAGTTCGGCTGTCCGCGGCCGGCATCGAGCAGCGGCTGCCCGGACGCCCGGGCGGCGGCGACGAGCGCGGCCTGCAGCTCGAACGTCGACGGGAGCGGTTCGTCAGTCGTCATGCGGCACCACGTCTCGGTGGGGCAGCACCATGTCCCACGACATCTTGGCCCAGTCCCACAGCGTGGCGTCGGGCATGTACGCCCGGGCGACGGCGATGCCGATCTCGGCCAGCGCCGAGGAGTCCGGGAAGATCAGGTACATCGGGTGGTGCTGGGGGTGGAACTTCTGCTTGAAGGAGAACAGTGACTGGAAGCCGTAGTACGGCTCGAGCGTCTTGCCGAGGAAGTCGAGCAGCTTCTGCAGGACCTCCTGGTCGCTGGTGCCGCCGAGGTCGTCCGGCGCCTTCGCCAGCGGAGCGGCGGAGAGGCTGACGAACCGGTAGCCCTCCTCCTTGAACTTCAGGGCCGAGGCGCCGATGAGGAACTCCATGACCGGCCGGAAGCCGTGATCGCGGCGGCGCATCAGGTCGAGCGTCCAGCCGACGACCTGGCCGTCCGCCCCGACGGGCATCCACGACGTGAACCCCTCGATGGTGCGATCGGCGTCGACCGCGAGGTGCAGGCGCACCTCCGGGTCGTCGGCTTCGCGCAGCGTCCCGAGCGTGAAGCCCATCTCGGGCAGCGCCTTGTCCGACACCCAACCACCGCTGATCGCCCGCAGCTGGTCGCGGATGACCGGCTTGGCGTCCTCCCACTTCGTCACCTCGAGCGTGACATCCTGCTTGCCGGCCTTGTTGATCGCGGTGCGCACGTCCTGGAACGTCTTGCCCTTGAACTCCAGACCCTCCAGCGCCATCACGCTGTCCTCGGCGACCTCCACGGCCTTCCACCCGAGGCGCGGGGCGAGGTCGGCGCACTCCTGGCTCGCCGCGAACAGGCAGGGGATCCAGCCGCGGCGGAAGCAGTAGTGATCGAAGGCGCGCAGCGCGGCTTCCCGCTCCTCGGGCGGTCCGACGGGGTCGGCGAGGCACAGGGCCACCGAGCCGACGACCTGGTAGCCGATCCCCGTGCGACCGTCGTCGGTGAACCAGACGTTGATGCCCTTCCACGTCAGCATCCACCCGATGTTCGACGACTCGTGCTGTCGCAGGAGGGCCCGCAACCGGGTGTCGGCCTCCGGTTCCACGCGCGGCCGGCGGCTCGAGTACAGCAAGCCGATGGCGGTCACCACGACGGCGATCAGCCACACCGCGCCGATCGAGTTGACGAACACCTGCGCCGACGTCGAGGTCGGTTCGATGTTGCCGCTCGTCGAGAACAGCAGCCGGTACAGGAACTCGGTGAACATGTCGGCCGGGCGGGCTTCGGGGACGAACGCGTCCTGCAGCACGGCGAACCCGACCGCCGTGTAGGCGAACAGCCCGACCGCCACCCACAACAGGCGCCACCCGGCCTTGCGGAACGATTTGCGGTGCGAACGAGCGCTGAACGCCTTGTACGTCGCCAACAACAGCAGGAGCTGGCCGCCGATGAGGACGAAGTCGGCGTTGCGCTCAGCGCTCGGATGGGCGGCGATGATCACGACCATCGACAGCACCATGATCCCCGTGACGAACCCCCACGCCACCCGCCGGCCGCGCCGGAGGCCGTCAGCGGCGGCGAGCAGCAGCAGTGAGATGATGACCAGCGACAGCGTCACGCCGTCGGACTGGTAGACCTCGTCGGCACTCGTGAACGGACCCCCGTTGCCCGGGAAGATGCCCTCGACGATCGCCGAGATGGCGGTCACCGCGACGATGAGCGCGACGCCGGCGCGCTGGCCGCGCTTGCCGAAGCGGACCCGTGGCTTGACCGGCAACCGTCCGCCGAGGAACGGCCCGGCGAACACGCCGAGGGCGAAGGCCACGAAGTGCTCGACGTCCCAGAGCAGTCCCGAGTTGAGGACCATCGCGAAGAGGTAGGCGCCGAAGCCGATGCGGATGCGCTGGCGCCAGACCGGCTGCATCACCGCGGTCAGCGCGCCCAGCACGGCGAAGCCGCCAGCCGAGATGCCGAGGTCGCGGACGGTGCCGAGGTTCTCGGCCCACGTCCAACCGCTGTCTTTGAAGATCCACAGGAACAGCGACGTCAGGAGGGCCCCGAAGAACTGGCCACCGATGGCGACGAGGAGCATCCGCACGTGGCCGACGCGCCGCTCGTACACCGTCGCGACCAGCACGAGCAGGAAGACGATCGGGAGGTAGAGGATGAGCTTCGGAGCGAAGAACATCCCGGTGAAGTAGGTCCACCATCGCCCGTCCTCGAGCGCCGGCAGGCCGTACGCGACACGATCGAACAGGTCGGTGCCCTCGGTGACCTCGTTCCACAGCGCACCCGTCGACACGCCGACGACGAGGAGCGCGAGGACGATCGCCGTCGTCGCCCAGTAGCGCCTGAAGAGGTCGAGGACGTAGCGCACGACCCGCGGGCGCTGACTCGGTGCCGCGTGGCCGGCGGCCGTCGGTGCGGCCGGCTCGATCGTCACGGTGTCCTCGGTGGTCATTGGCTCCCTCGACGCGCCTGGTCGCGCCGACCGTACCCGGCGCAGGACGGCGAGTGCTCCACCCTCGATGAGACGCGGCGATAGCGTCCGGGCCCTGTGACGCTGCCCCCGGCGTTCGCCATCCCCGCCGTGCTCGTCGTCGTCCTCGCCGTGGTCGGTGCGTGGGTCGATGCGTCCCGTTCGTCGTCGGCCGACGCCACCCCGGCGACGGCGCAGGCGCCGATCGTCGCCACGGTGTCGACGCCGGCACCGACGGGGTCGAGCGGTGCGGTCCCGTCGGCGGCACCGACGACCGCTGCTGTCGTGGACCCGGGCGACGGCCGCACGTCGTGCACGTCGGTCGTGCACGTCGGCGACTCGACGTCCGTGGGGCTGGTCTCCGCCGACCACCTGCCGGATCCGGCGACGCGCATCGACGCCCGCTACGCCGCCGTCGGCGTCACCGACTTCCACGCCGAGATCTCCGGCGCCCGCTCCACCGTCGAGCGGCTCCAGGGCCAGGAGAACGCCGTGGAGGTCGCCGAGCGGCTGCGCGCCGAAGGGTTCGAGGGGTGCTGGGTGCTCGCCCTCGGCACCACCGATGCCGCCAACATCGCGGCCGGCGCGTCGATGCCGGCCGACCGTCGCATCGACCGGATGATGGCCGCGATCGGCAACGACCCGGTGCTGTGGGTGGACGTGAAGACGTTGCGCACGGACGGCCCGTGGGCCGACCCGTCGATGCGAGCCTGGAACGAGGCGCTCGCCGCGGCGGCGGCGCGGTACCCGAACATCAAGGTCTACGACTGGGCCGGTGTCGTCCAGGACGCCTGGTTCGGCGCCGACCGCATCCACTACACGACCGAGGGCTACGCCGAGCGCGCCGCCCTCATCGCCGACGCGCTGGCGACGACGTATCCGGCCGCGTAGCGCGGTTGCGGTCCGGATCGGGGTTGCCCGGGCGACCCGGATCCGGTTCAGCGCGGGGCGACGCTCTGGGCGTTGCGGAACAGGTTCGTCGGGTCGTGCCTCGTCTTGACCTCCGTCAGCCGGTCGAGGTTCTCGGCGAAGTACTCCTGCTGCGGATCCTTGATCGCCCGGTTCGGGAAGTTCTGGTAGCTCTCCCGCGGGGTGTGCGCGTCGATCACGGAGATGACCTGCTCGGTCCACGCGAGCAGCTCGTCGCCCACGCTCTGCGCGGCGTCGGCGGCCCAGACGGGCGTCGGCCTGAGCAGCGTGGACATGCCCCGGTGCACGTACGCGGTGTCGGCGCGCCCCGGCTTGTTCATGACGTCGCCGCCCACCCAGCCGAGCGACCAGATGGAGCCGTTGTTGTCGTCGTCGCGCTGCGGGCACTCGGCGAGGATGTCGATCATCTTGGCGACGGCGTCGTCGGGCACCGGGTCCTTGGCGTAGCGCGAGTGGTCCCCGAAGGCGTGCGGCGTGGGGTTCTCGGACGCCCACACGTTGGCCTGCACGTCCCAGAACGGTCGCTCCTCGACGGCCGACTTGGTCGGGGTCGCCGCCTTGAGCATCGGGGCCAGCAGGTCCTGCAGCTCGCTCGCCGGACCGACGTACTGGCCGCGCGCGAAGCAGGCGATGGCACCGCGCGGGCCGGCGGAGCCGATCGGGGTCGCTTGCGCCATGTAGCTGGGGTTGATCCCCGAGTTGCCGGTTGCGCAGACGCGGTTGAACTCGGCGAGCACGGCGGCGGCGTCGTCAGCGCCCTCGAAGTCGTAGCGGAAGTAGGTGACCGTCGCCGGGACCTCGATGAGCTGGAACGTGAACTCGGTGTTGATCCCGAACGTGCCGCCCGTGCCGCCGCGGCAGGCCCAGAACAGGTCACGGTCCTTGCTGTCGTCGATCTCGAGCAGGTCGCCGGAGGCGACGACGATGCGCGAGGCGGTGAGGTGGTCGCACGTCAACCCGGCCCACCGTGCGTTGTAGCCGATCCCGCCGCCGAGGACGAGGCCGCCGGTGCCAACGCTCAGGCACGTCCCGCCGGGCAACAGGAACGGGCTGTTGATGGTGGCCGTGAGGACGTCGGAGTTGAACGCCGATCCGCCGACGACGGCCTGCCCGCTGGAGCGGTCGAGGGTGACCTTGTTGAGCGCCGTGATGTCGATCAGCAGCCCGGTGGTGGTCGACAGCCCGGCGTAGCTGTGGCCGCCGCCACGCCCGACCGGCTGCACGCCGTTCTCGACGGCCCAGCGGACGCACGTGGCGACGTCGGACTCGTCGCGGCACTGGGCGATCAACGCCGGGCGGATGCCCGAGTAGCGGGTGTTGGCGGTCAGCCCCGACGTGGCGTAGGCGGCGTCCTCCGGCGTCAGCACCGAGCCGCCGAGGCGCGCCCGGAGGTCCTCGATGGCGCCGGCCGGGATGGTGTCGACGAGTGAAGCGGGAGGCGGGGCGACGGTGCTCGAGGGCACCGAGCTGGTCGTCGTCGATGACGGGACCGTCGGGAGTCCACTGGTCGTCGAGGACGCCGTCGACGAGGTCGACGAGGTCGACGGCGACCCGGTGGTCGTCGGTGGGCTCGTGGCCGGCGTCGCCGAGTCCGACTTGCACGACGCCAGCAGCGCGGCGGCCGCGGCTGCCGCGCCCTGCTGGAGCAGGCGACGGCGGGTGAACGGGTTCATGGCAGGACCTCGACGATCTCCATCATCCCCAGGTCCTCGTGGCTGGCGATGTGGCAGTGGTCGACGAACCGGCCGGTGAAGTCGAGGAAGTTCGTCTCGAACGTGAAGGAGTCGCCCGTCGTCCCGGTCAGGACGAACGTGTCCCGCCACAGCGGTCGATCGAGCTGCTGCCCGTTGATCTTCGTCACCTTGAACGGGTTGACGTGGATGTGGAAGACGTGGCCGTGCTCCGGGAGCTTGTCATCGAGTCCGTTGATGACGGTCCACTCCTCGGCGGTGTCCAAGCGGACCTGGTACGGCGGCTCGGTCGGGGTGAACGAGGTGCCGTCCACGCCGAACGACTCGAACTCCAGCCCGGCCCGCTCGACCGAGTACGTGACGTCGCGCCGGCGGGCAACCGGCAGGATCTGCGGGTCGAACGCCGGGAGCCGGCTCGGCACGGCCATCTCGACCGGCGCGCCGTCGACCACGACCGTGGCGATCGAACGCGTCTCCAGCTCCGGTGGCAGGGTCGACGATGTCGAGGACGGGACGCCCTGCGTGCCCGGCTTCTGGCTCGAGCTCGGGGTCAGGCTGACGTCGTGGCGCCCCGTCGCCGTCGCCTTGACGAGCACGTCGACGCGGTTGCCCGGCGACAGGAAGAGGTTGGGCACGAGCTCGGGGGAGGCGAGCGTGAGGCCGTCCCACGCCAGGACGTGCAGTTCGACGCCGGCGATCATGAGGTTCATGAACTTGCCCTCGGCGGCGTTGAGGATGCGCCACCGCTGGACCTCGCCCGGGCGCATCGTCAGCGTCGGCGAGACCCGTCCGTTGATCGGGTACAGGATCTCGGATCGCGGGAAGAACGCCTCCGTCTTCGACGGGTCTGGGATCGGCGCCGGGACGTGGAACTGGTCGTCGAGCTCGATGCCCTGGATGACCACGACTCGCTCGGCGGCTGCGGCGACCTCGGGCACCTCGTCGATCGCGCCCCGCACGATGATCGCCCCCGCCATCCCACCGCGGATCTGCTGGGCCACGCCGCCGTGGCGGTGCGGGTGGTACCAGAACAGGCCGCCGGTGTGGTCCCGCGGGATCTCGATCTCGTAGTGATGGCGGGCGCCCGGCTCGATCGTGATGAACGGATCGTCGCCGTCGCCGGTCGGCGACACGTGGAGGCCGTGGGTGTGCAGGTTGGTCGTCGTCCACTCGTGCGGGCGATCCATCTCCATCGATGCGTGGTCGAGCGGCGGGAGCCCGTTGACGAGATCGATGCGCAAGGTCTGCCCCGGTCGCAACGACCACGTCGCACCGGGGATGGCGCCGTCGTAGGCGAAGGTCGTGATCAGTTGGGCCGCGCCGATGTCGATGGTCGCCGGCGCCGGCGTCAGCGTGATGTCGAGCACCTCGCCGTCGGCCTGGTGGACCGGGAGGGTGGCGAGCTCCTGGGCGCCGGCTGGTGGGACCGAGCCCGTGGAGGTCGGCGAGGTGGCTGAGGTCGCGGAGGTCGGCGGCGGTGTCGGCGACGTCGGCAGCGATGACGTGGACGCCGTGTCATTGTCACCGGCACACGCCGCCAGCAGTGGCAGCGCGCCGAGCGCGGCAAGACCGGCCACGATCGCGTCGCGTCTCGAACAGGGTGCCGCTCCCTCCGCCAGCACGGCCCCATCCTTAGCAGGTCGCGCCTCCGCAGGGTGACGCGCCGCAGCCTGCGACCCTCATCGCCGAGGCGCTGGCGACGACGTACCCGGCGGCGTCACCCCTCCTTCTGGGTCACCGCGTACGTTGTTCCGCGACGTATGTGGTGACACGGAGCGGGGTCGAACCGCGGAGGGGGCTGCCATGCTGACGGCAGAGGAGCTGGCGGCGGCGTGCAACGGGGACGGTGAGTTCGTGCTGGCGGCGCGACGGTGGTCGGGCGCCGTCCGGTTCCACATCGGCGATGACGTCGTCGGGCTCTCGCTTCGTGATGGCGTCGCCGGCCCGTGGACGACGGCCGATCTCGGCGTGCCGACGGTCGTGTTCTCGGGCCCGGGAGCGGTCTGGGACCAGATCTTCGCCACCCGTCCACCGCGGCTGCTCAACGACCTGCTGCCCGCCGAGTTCACCGGGCAGCTCGTCCGCACCGGCGACCAGATGACGTACTGGCAGTACTTCCCGGCGATCGCTCGGATCATCGAGATCGTCCGGGAGTCGGCAGGCCCGCTGCCGAACGCGGACCGCGACGCGCCGGTTCGCGCCTCCGGTCGCATGGACAGCCCGGTTGGTCGGTACGTCCACGTCGAGATCGACGGCGTCGATCACCGCATCTACTTCGAGGAGGCCGGTGAGGGCATCCCATTGCTGATGCAACACACCGCCGGCTCCCACGGTGTGCAGTTCCGCCACCTCTTCGAGATGCCCGAGATCACCGACGGCTTCCGCCTCATCGCCTACGACCTCCCGTTCCACGGCAAGTCCGTCCCGCCGACGTCGGTGACCTGGTGGGCCGAGCCGTACGCGCTCACCCGCGCCTTCGCGATGGCCCTCCCGATCGCCCTGTCGGCCGCGCTCGAGCTCGATCGTCCGGCGTTCATGGGGTGCTCGGTCGGCGGTCAGCTCGCCCTCGACCTCGCGTGCTTCCACCCCGAGGCGTTCCGTGCCGTGATCGCCCTCGAGCCGGCGTTGAAGCTGGACGGCGACCTCGACGTGCTCGTGGGCTTCTGGCACCCGGCGGTCGGCAACGAGACGAAAGCACGCATGATGCACGGGCTGACGTCACCGGACGCGCCCGAAGCGCTGCGTCGGGAGACGGTGTGGGCCTACAGCTGCGGGTGGCCACCCTCGTTCCTCGGCGACCTGCACTACTACCTCAACGATCACGACCTGCGCGAGCTGGCGAAGACGATCGACACGGCGCGGTGCCAGGTGCACATGCTGAGCGGTGAGTACGACCACTCCGGCACCGTGGAGCTCGGTCGCGAGGCGCACGACGCGATCCCCGGCTCGACGTTCCAGGAGATGGGCGGCGTCGGGCACTTCCCGATGTCGGAGGATCCGGAGCGGCTGCGTGACCACCTGCTGCCGATCCTCGAGCACATCCGCACGACCGGCTGAACCAGGGCCGTCGCCCGCCATAGGTTCGCCGCGCCGGCGACGTGGTCGCGCCGCCATCCGCCCGCTGGCTCGCGAAGTGCCTGGTCACGGTGCCCCGACTCGCTGTGACACCCCTTCGTTAGCCTTGGCTCATCGCCGATCACGAGGTGCTCGAGTCGTTCTCGCCCGCGGTGCGGGCCTGGTTCGCCGCGTCGTTCCCGGAGCCGACCGGGGCGCAGGTCCACGGGTGGCCGCCGATCACGGCGGGCCAGCACACCCTGATCTGCGCGCCGACCGGAAGCGGCAAGACGCTCGCCGCCTTCCTGTCGGCCATCGACTCGCTCGTCACGAGCCCCCCGCCCGAGGATCGGGCTCGGCGCACCCGCGTCCTGTACATCTCGCCCCTGCGGGCCCTCGCGTTCGACGTCGAGAAGAACCTGCGCGCGCCCCTCGCCGGGATCGCCCTCGCCGCCGAGCGCATCGGCGAGGCCGTGGTCCAGCCGGAGGTGGCGATGCGGACCGGCGACACGGCCTCCCGTGATCGCCAGCGCCTCGTCCGGCATCCGCCGGACCTCTTGATCACGACTCCCGAGAGCCTCTACCTGATGCTGACGAGCTCGGCCGCCGAGACGCTGGCCGGCGTCGAGACCGTCATCGTCGACGAGATCCACGCCCTCGCCCCGACCAAGCGCGGGGCCCACCTCGCCCTGTCCCTCGAGCGGCTCGAGGAGATCACGGCCCTGCCGCCGCAGCGCATCGGGCTGTCGGCCACCCAGCGCCCGTTGGAGGAGGTGGCGCGCTTCCTCGGGGGGTGGTCGGCACCCGGGGTGCCGCGACCCGTCACCATCGTCGACGCCGGCATGCGCAAGCCGCTGGAGGTCCAGGTCGTCATCCCGGTCGAGGACATGGGCGACCTCGCCCGTGAGCCGGTCGAGGCGACGGCCGGCCCGCAGCCGGCGATGGGACCGCGGCGCGGCAGCATCTGGCCGAGCATCTACCCCCGGATCCTCGACCAGGTCCTCGAGCACCGCTCGACGATCATCTTCTGCAACGCCCGCCGCCAGGCCGAGCGCCTCGCCGCCAAGCTCAACGAGCTCGCCGAAGAGCGGGGGATCGGCGTCGACCCCGAGACCGGCACGCTGCGCGAGGAGCTCGTGCGCGCCCATCACGGCTCGCTGGCTCGCGAGCAGCGCATCGTCGTCGAGGACGACCTCAAGCGCGGCGACCTGCGCGGCATCGTCGCCACCAGCAGCCTCGAGCTCGGCATCGACATGGGCGCCGTCGACCTCGTGATCCAAGTCGAGTCCCCGGGCGCGGTGAGCCGCGGGCTGCAGCGGATCGGCCGCGCCGGGCACCAGGTCGGTGAGCCGAGCAAGGGCTCGATCTATCCCAAGCACCGCGGCGACCTCCTCGAGGCCGCGGTGGTGGTCCGCCGCATGCTCGACGGGCAGATCGAGTCGACGCGATATCTGCGTAACCCGATCGACGTGCTGGCCCAGCAGGTCGTCGCCCACGTCGCGGCCCGCGGTGAGCTGCCGGTGTCCGAGGTCGCCGCGCTCGTGCGGCGCTGCGCCAACTTCGCCGAGCTGTCCGACGAGCAGCTGGCCAACACGCTGGACCTGCTGGCCGGGCGCTACCCGAGCGAGGAGTTCTCCGAGCTGCGACCGCGCGTCGTGTGGAACCGCGTCAACGACACCCTCCGGGCGCGCGATGGCTCGAAGCGGCTGGCGGTCACGTCCGGGGGCACGATCCCCGACCGTGGCCTGTTCGGCGTGTTCCTGCCTGACGGCACGCGCGTCGGCGAGCTCGACGAGGAGATGGTCTACGAGAGCCGCCCCGGCGAGACGTTCGTGCTCGGGGCGTCCACGTGGCGCATCGAGGACATCACGTTCCA
>Ga0126314_10000818_pt1 | contig 14794 bp, 18 predicted proteins | sample Plot105B_FD_92535 | JGI IMG/M metagenome (GOLD analysis project Ga0126314, IMG submission 92535) | Serpentine soil microbial communities from UC McLaughlin Reserve, CA, USA - Plot105B | ecosystem: Environmental > Terrestrial > Soil > Grasslands | place: USA: UC McLaughlin Reserve, Lake County...
ACAATGAGACCAAGAAGGAGTCGAGATCGAGCATGGCACCATCCTTTGGAGAGAGTTTGGTGCATCAGCATACGATCTTGGCTCCTTCTCGGTTCTTCGCAATTACGCATCAGACGTCTTAGGCGTCGGGTATACCTTCCCTCGCTACACCCGTCGTGTACTCTGGCAGGGTGTGCATGCCCAGCGGAGAGTCCCCTTCGAGCACGTGGAGCGCGACGGACTGTCGCGGATCCACGGCGAGCACGACTCGGCCACCTCGACCATAGCTGCGTTCACTACCGTGCGCTGTGGAGCCCGGGTAGATCCCCGCCTCCTCCGGAGCTGCCACCGCGTACTCAGCCATGACCGTCCCTTCGAGCGCTTCGGCGCCCGCGCTCTCGGCCCGGAAGCGGAGGCCTTCATCCTCGGCCAGGGTGTCGAAGATGGCCTGGGCCATCGGGCTGCGTACCTGACCGAAGTGGAGGGGGCGCGGCGGCGTCCCGGAGCAAGCACCGTTCTCTTGGCTCGACACCTCGGGTGACCAACTGACCATGTTGCTGCTGCGGTTCCCACGCCAACACCAGAAACCGCGCTCGACGCTTACATCCACACAGAGCGTTTGTTCTCAGAGAGCGCCAAAAAAGCGAAGGGTCTCCTTGAGACCGGAGGTAAGGTCCACCTCGGGGCGCCAACCCATGACGCGCCCGGCGAGGGTAGGATCCACCGAGCTTCGAAGCTGCTCACCCGGCTTGGCCGGCTCATGCTCGGGGGCAAGATCCTTACCGGAGATCTTCACCAACAACCTGTAAAGTTCATTCACGCTGGTCTCCGAGCCGGTGCCGACGTTGTATGCGCCGGGAGGGACCTCACCCTCCAAGGCTAAGACGTTGGCGCGGGCGACGTCCTCGACATACACATAGTCGCGGGTCTGCTCGCCTGTGCCGTTGATCGTCGAGATTCTGCCCTCGGCCAGGTTACCCGAGAAGATCGCAACGACCCCCGCCTCACCGTGTAGGTCCTGCCTGGGGCCATAGACGTTTGAGTAGCGCAAGGCAACGTATGGCAGGCCGTATTGGGCGTGGTAGTAGTAGAGGTAGCGCTCGCACGCGAGCTTGGAGACCCCGTAGGGGGAGACGGGGTACTGCGGGTGATCTTCAGTTGCCGGGAACCTCTGCTGCTCTCCGTAGACCGCTCCACCGGTGGAGGCGAAGACAACCTTGCCCACCCCATACTCGACGCAGTTTTCGCGGAGGCGGATTGTTCCAAGGACGTTCACGTCGGCGTCGAAATCCGGCTCCCTGACCGAGCGTCTAACATCCATCTGGGCTGCCTGGTGGCACAGTACCTCCGGCCCAAAGTCCTCGAAGATCTCGGCACACCCGGTGCGGATGTCTGCCTCGTAGAGGTGTACCCCCTCGGGTATGTTCTCGCGCTTGCCGCTGGAGAGGTCATCGACTATGGCCACTTCGTGGTGGCGCCCGAGGAGTGCTTCGGCCACGTGGGAGCCGATAAACCCTGCGCCCCCGCTGAGCAAAACCCTCATTGCTCGGCGGGCGGTGCCGCTTCCCTAGGGCTCAGCCTCTGGCCGAACCACTCGAAGGTCAGTTTGAGGCCCTCTCGTGCCGGGATGCGCGGCTCCCAGCCAAGGATCTTCTTGGCGCGCGTTATGTCTGGGCAGCGCTGTTTGGGGTCATCCTCTGGGAGAGACTCGTAGGCGATCCCACTCTCGGCGCCGGAGAGCTCCAAGATAAGATCTGCGACCTCGCTGATGGTGTACTCGACCGGGTTGCCTATGTTCACGGGACGCGTCTCGGGGCTCTTCATCAGGCGAAAGGTGCCTTCTATCAAGTCGTCAACATACTGGATGCTCCTCGTCTGGGAGCCATCGCCGTAGACGGTGAGAGGACGCCCCAAGAGGGCTTGCTGGATGAAGTTGGGCACCATCCTCCCGTCGTCGACCCTCATCCTGGGCCCGTAGGTGTTGAAGATGCGCACTATACGGGTGTCCACCGTATGGTGCCTATGGTAGGCCATGGTGATCGCCTCAGCGTAGCGCTTGGCCTCGTCATAAACGCCGCGCATTCCCACTGGGTTGACGTTGCCCCAATAGTTCTCTGTCTGTGGATGCACCAGCGGGTCGCCGTAGACCTCAGAAGAGGAGGCGAGCATCAAGCGCGCTCCCTTGGCAAGCGCTAGGCCCAAGGAGTTGTAGGTCCCCAAAGCGCCGGCCTTGAGGATCGGGATCGGGATGCGACTAAAATCCTTAGGGCTCGCAGGAGAAGCGAAGTGGTAGATCTCGTCTAACTCTCCAGCAACGTTTATGTGGGAGGTGACGTCGTGGTCTATGTACTCGAAGTGTGCCTCGCCTTCGAGGTGGGCCACGTTCTCAAGGGAGCCGGTCCTGAGGTTATCCATACACACTACGTGGTAGCCTTCAGACAGGAGCCGCTCGCAGAGGTGGCTCCCCAGGAATCCCGCCCCTCCCGTAACCAGCGCCCGTTTCTTTGCCACCGGAAGAGCTCTTAGACCTGGCCGAAGCTCCGGTAACGAATCCCCGCAGCCCTAACCTCCCCGAGGTCCAGGACGTTGCGCCCATCCACTAAAACTTTAGGAGCTTCCATAAGGGCGGCCGCCCGCTTTAGGTTGAGGGTGCGGATCTCCTCCCATTCCGTGACAACGACCGCCGCGTGCGTCCCGGAGAGGGCCTCATAAGGGTCAAAGACGACCTTCAAGGAAGGAAGCTTCTTCGCGACAGCCTTCTTGCCGGCCACAGGGTCGTAGCTCACCACCCGCGCACCCAAAGTGCTCAGTGTGTGGGCTATCTGTAGGCTCGGAGCCTCCCTCAGATCGTCGGTGTTGGGCTTGAAGGAGAGCCCAAGAAGCGCTATGCGCTTGCCCTTCAAGGTGTGCAGCTCCCCCTGGAGCTTAAAGATGACCCGCTTTTTCTGCCGCTCGTTTACGGCGACGGTCGCCTCGAGTAGAACGGGCTCGTAGTCGTACTCTTTGGCCACCGCCCTAAGAGCAGAGACGTCCTTAGGCAAACACGACCCTCCCCAGCCGATCCCCGCAGACAGAAAGCGAGCACCTATGCGCTCGTCCAAGCCGATGCCGTAGGCGACCTCCGTAACGTCCGCACCGACCAGCTCGCAGAGGTTTGCCATCTCGTTTATGAAGCTCACTTTGGTGGCGAGGAAGGCGTTTGAGGCGTACTTGATCATCTCGGCGCTTGCAAGGTCCGTGGTGACAAAAGGCACCGCCACCTTGGGGCGAGGGTCCAGCTCGGTAGCAAAGCTCTGCTCTATGAGGGGTTCGTAGAGGAATCTTAAGGTTTCTAAGGCTTCTCTGGATTCGGAGCCGACCACAATCCTATCCGGAAAGAGTGAGTCGTAGATGGCGCTTCCTTCCCTCAAGAACTCAGGGTTGGAGGCCACCACAAAGGGCGCGGCTCCTCCTCTTTCGCCACCGGCCTCCTCGAGCCCCTCGCGAACGAGCATCGAGACGTAGTCCCCAGATCCGGTAGGAACCGTGCTCTTGTTGACCACCACCAGCGGGCGCTCTCTACGGGGAGCCTCCGGCCGCGCCAAGGCCCGGCCTATGCTCCGGGCCACGTCCGCGACGTTCGAGAGATCAGCAGATCCGTCTTCCCTTTGGGGGGTGTCCACGGCTATGAAGAGTACCTCGGCTTCGTCCACGGCACCCGAAAGCTCGGTCGAGAAGCGCAGCCCCTCCTGACGAACTTGCCGATCCACAAGTTCTTGGAGGCCCGGCTCGTAGAAAGGCATCTTGGCTGCCTTCAGCGCGCTTATGCGCCCCTCGTCGCGGTCGATGCACACGACCCGGTGGCTGAGGTGAGAGAGGCACGTCCCCGTCACCAGCCCAACGTAGCCGGTTCCGACGACCCCTACCCTAAAGCTCTTGGCCAAATCTCATCTCCTGACACCTACGTTCTTCAAGACCACTGCCTCTCGATCCTTACCTTCTCAAAGTGAGACTGATGGTCAAAACCTATTTCCAGTCTACTACGCTAAGGGTGGTCCGTGCATCCCCCAAATGAGGAGGATCACTAGCCGACCTCGCCGAGGCCGGCTCACGCCTCACCATAGGATGTAGCGTAGGGCATGCCTTAGCACTTTAGTGCTACGTTCGGTCGGTACCATTCGTAACTATTGGCCTCTAAAAGTGCACCCTGCAAGCTGATTACCTCGTGTGGCGTTGCGCCCATATCTCCAGTTCGTTAAGAATAGGCCTATTAGATAAGGGAAAGCCCTACATAACTCGGAGTAGAGGCTAAGAAGACCACCCCAAGATGGGCGCTTAGAAGGGTGGGCCGAGCCAGTAGCGCAACCGGCTATCTCTCACAACAAGAGAAGAGGGCCGGTGATGGCAGAAGAAGTAAGAATCGCACGGCGGTTACCAACAAGCCGTCCAGTCTCTTATGTAACACGCCGTAAGCTGAATTTTGCGGAAGTATTTGGTTTGCGCTTTCACAATGTGGACCTAGATGAAGCCGTCGATTGCATTGAACTTTTGCTGCGAACGAATAGGCACGGATTGGTGCTGACACCAAACACCGACCACATTGTGAAGCTGTCGCGCGACAGCTCCTTCCGGGAAGCGTACAGACACGCAGTCATGATTGTTGCGGATGGGACACCGATAATATGGGCCTCACGACTCTTAGGCGAGCCACTGAAGGCGAGGGTAACCGGAGCGGCACTACTGCCAGCACTTTGTGAGCGGGCCGCGGAGCGCGAATGGAAGCTCTTCTTTCTAGGGGGGAAACCTGGCGTGGCTTACCGTGCAGCTACTAAGTTGACTGAGCAGTTCACCGGTCTGAATGTGGTTGGTACATACGCGCCCCCATTCGGCTTTGAGTCAGACAGAACCGAATCTCAACGCATCATTACGAAAGTCAGAGCGGCACGCCCAGACATTCTGTTTGTAGGTGTAGGAGCGCCAAAGCAGGAGAAATGGTCTGCCGCTCACCTTGAAGCGTTGGACGTACCGCTAATCTGTTGCACTGGAGGAGCATTTGATTTTGCGGCCGGAGTTGTACGTCGTGCACCGCCTTGGATGCAAAGCCTAGGCCTCGAGTGGATGTTTCGTTTATTGCAAGAGCCGAGACGTCTTTGGAGGCGGTATCTTGTGGATTTCTTGATCTTTATTCCGATCGTCATTTCAGCATGGGGTCGCAAAACTGCTTAGCAGTAGTTGTCACGTGTATTAACGGACCTTCGGTAATGAGTTCGGACACCTTGGTGTAGAGATGGGCCATGATCACTACACAGAGACGACTATCATTCCGTCTGGAGAGGTATCGTCAAGAGTTGTGGAACGGCTCCTTGGTCACGCGGCGCGCGGCGGTCCCTCTACTTGCTTCTTTCTACCAACGTGCCATCCGCGAACCTCGCTCCGCCATGACCAGCGCCACCAGATGAGCTCAGGTCAGCTTTCGCCGCCTCGCTTCGGCAGCTTCCATTAGCTCGAAGATCATCGAAAGAGGAAAGCTTGCCGTGAGCCCGGGTCCTTGGTTAGGTCAGTTCTCGCCCTCACTGGAGCGAACGTGGATTCGATCGCGGTGGTGATACGCACGTGCCGCCAATATTCTGCCGGGTACTCGTAGAAGGCGAGCAATGGCTCCGCTTCCTCCACAATCTTGGCAATGGCCTTGGCCATTAGGCACCGAACTCCTCGGTGACCCTCTCCGCCTCCTTCTCGTTCTCCGCCCCCGCAATCACAAAGGCCAGAACAGAGTCCCTCCTTAGGTCTTGTGCCACAATATCTCCTCAAACTCCCTGAATCGTGCCTCCCACGAGTTTTCGCGGGCGACTTCGATCCTAGCATGTACCTTCTCTGGCGTCTCCAAGTCCTGCATCAGCCGAAGAATTCGCACGAACTCTCCTGGTCCCTCAGCTAAGTACAGGTGCTCGCTGAGCTTCGCCAGATCCGGCAACGGTGTTGCAATGGTAGGCTTCCCCGTCGCCAGGCACTCGTAGGTCTTAGCTGGAAAAGTGCCTTTACTAAAGGCAGTTATCTTGTATGGAATAATCAAGGCGTCTGCGTTCCGCAGGTAAATGGGCAGATCCTTGTGCGGAACCGCTCCTAGGAACTGCACACCCGGAGCCCGAGCAAATGACGGATCCGAGATAGTGCCCAGCATCCGGATGGTAAACCCGGCTTGTGCGACCTCTCGGACGAGATCGAAATCGAATCTTCTCTCGTCCGCGGCTCCAAAGTAGTAGATCGTTCGCACAGGGGCTTCCAAAGAGCCTGTATGGGCCTGTTGGAACAACTCAAAGTCTACTCCTGACTCAATATGAATTGAGTCGGGTCGCACGTCGGAGTGCTTCTGTTTCAGAAAGTTGGAGTCTACGGTTACAACGTGTGCTGAACTCAAGAGGCGTTGCTCTGTATCCCTGAGATCCGGAGGAGTTCCGGGAAACTCCTCATAGTTGAGGACGCAATGGTACCAGGTGACTCTAGGTCTGAGCCCGGAAAGTATGTCCAGCGTAGTCTGAGTCGGGGTAAAAGCCATTACCACTGATTCTGCACCAGCCAAACGGCGCAGGTCCCGGACGACTCTTGGCACGAGAGCCCGTCGGTTGATTCTCCGGAAGACTTTGTAAGTTGGCGGCACCACGAGCGGCGAATATACGACCAAGTTGGCAGGGTTTTCAGCACTCTTGTTGCCGCCGGACCAAGCTTTGAAAACTCTCCTCAATACTTTGCGGCTCGTACTGATGTCTAAGCGAGGGTTTGTGATGCCTGTAGTCTCAACACAGACAGTTGGATAGCCCGCCTTAGCAAAGTTGGTGGCGAGTATCTGACTCCACTCCCAAAGCGTGTTCCAACGAATGTTCGATAGTAGGATAATCGAGGGGCGAGTAGGCATAAACCATCCTAGCTTCGATGTTAATCGGGACCATCTGTAAACTATACCAAGCACAACGAGATGCTCACTGCTCTGGCCAGTATTGAATATTGGCAGGCGTACAGCGCAAGGAGGCGCACAGTCTGCAATGGTTCTTGTCTGACAACAGGTTGCGGTGTAGGTGACCTATATTTCGCATCCAAGGTGCACAACGCTTACTTGGAATAGCCGCACAGGCGTTAATGAATCCATGGTGGTACGGGTCAATATCATCGCAAACCGCTATGAGTCGGGGCGGAGCAGAGGAAATTTACCGGCACAAGGTCGAGTTATTGCTAAAGTGTTCCACCACCACTCCAAACGGGGAGTGCGTCCTGGTAATGGATGGTGTCGGTGCTCGCAAGGAGGGTACAGAGGCCGCCCGCGTCGGCAAGTAGTCTCGGACCGGCAAGTTAGAGAACCGGGGTCCTCACGCCCCCAGGGCGCCTCTGGATAAACCGCGCCTGGATCCGGCTATTGGGGAGGCTTGCGTCGTTTACCTGGACTTCCCAAAAGCTCGGGAGCGTATCCGACGCTACATACCTCAGGTGGAGTTGATCGCCGTCCTTCATCAACCGATTGAGAGAGCTTACTCAGCCTTTCCGCATCGAGCTCGATAAGCCTGAATATCGCCAGATAGCATTCAAACCCCAGGGAACTAAACGTAGCGGCCGATCCTCGGAAACCGGATGCTTTTGACGATCCAATCGTAGAGAAGCCAACCTCTTTTGCAGATGCACGTAGTTACGTCTTACTAAATCAGGGCGCACTTTGTAGCCTAGCGCGTTAGCCCTTTGAATTAACAGAGCTTGGTTCTGCAACTGGAGCCGAACAGTCGTACGAAAGTTGTCGGTACTCACACTAGTTGAGTAAAAGTGATTATTACCGTGAATGCGGTAAGCTCCCAGAGCTGCTTCCACGGAGCTGACGCGTCCGTAAAAAGACAGCAAGACATTCAGATAGCCATCTCCCTACATGCGATACTCTACCTCCGGCACCAGGAGCATTTGGTCCAAGGCTGCCCGACTGGTAAGCATTACCACTAGTGACGTTAGTTGAGTAGTACCCTTTTTCGAGCAAGATGGGCAATACATCCCCGCTAGCCAGAAGTCTATCCCGTGGTGGCTCGAACCCAAATGGTTTCCCCAAAGTATCGACCGTCTCCAACCGATAATGGAGCTTGGCTACACCGGGCTCCCACGCTGCAACAATCCGCTCTGCCGCGTGGGGAAACAGATAATCATCGGCGTCGAGAAAGATAACGATCTCTCCCCGGCTCGCTGTGAACCCCGCGTTGAATGCCGAGGCCTGGCCGCTATTCTTCTTGAATACCAGGACGACTCTGCTCCCGTAGCTGGCGGTAATTTCCCGCGAGTTGTCGGCGGAGCCGTCATCCACCAGAACGATCTCGATATGCGGATACGTTTGTCTCAGGGCGCTGTCTATCGCCTCGCGCAAAACCGTCCATAGTTATAATTCTTGACGACGATGCTAACTGTGGGCTGGTTGTTCACGTCTTTCTCCACGGAAAATATCCTATATACTCCCGGATCTGCTGCCGCTGCCTGGGCAGTAGCGTTGTTACCAGCGCAAGAAACCATGCTACCAAGAACCAGGGGTACATCAAGAAGGGCGCAAAGAACGACGGCGCAAAGCCCACCAGCCAGGGCAGGCTACGAGCATAAGAGAAAGAGAAAATCTTGGTCACCTGCACGTGGATCACAGCGTAGGACGCTAGGCCGATCACCTCTGCCAGGCCGTATCCTAAGAGACCCAAGCGTGGTACCAGGATCAGACTTCCACCAGCAAAGAGCACGATGTGCGCGATATTAGCCAGCGCTACGCTCCAGTTACGCCCCTGCACGTAAAGCACCGACATGAGCATATTGAAAATTGCATTAACTGCGTAGCTGAGAGCGATAAAAGGATAAACGATAAGTACCGAATCCCATTGTTCGCCAAATAGCGCCGGAACCAGCCAAGAAGCGATCGCGGCGAAGCCAGCTAACAATGGAGCCACAGCCAAAACCTGCAAACCCATGGCTTCCTCCATAGCCCGTCGGAGCCGAGCGTAATCATCAGGTACCTTGGCGAACGCCACGACTGAGAGTCGCACGGTCACTCTCCTCACGAAGGCTAAAGCCTCCACTATTCGGATCGCCAAGTTTGTGTATCCGACCCCTTCGGGCCCTATGTATCGTCCTACTATCAGGGGATTGATCAAAATTCTTGCTTCCCATATCCACTGTGCGACGGAATAACTAGAGCCAAAGTTGAATATGTCCTTGATGAGCTCTCGCGACCAGAGGAGGCGGGGTCGGAGGCCGGCCACGATGTAACTTGCCACTCCGAACAAAGCTTGATGGGCGTAGTAGCCTACAACCGGGGCCCAAACTCCCCATCCCAGAACGGCTAGGCCCAGGGCTACGGTGAAATACAAAAGCTGCCCTGCGAGCCCCAAGGAGACTACAGCCCTGTAGTTTAGGTTCCGCTCAAGAGAAGCTATTGCGGGAACGGAAAGAAGTTGGATAGGAAGCACTGGGAGGAGGGCTTGTAAGGGTGGAATGAAGCGCGGGTCACCGAACCAGAGCTCTAACAAGGGCGATGCCAAGAATATGACACTTGCTATGCCCGTTCCGGATAACAGGAGCAAAGTGAACGCTTGATTGTATACCGCCGCTGTCGGCGCCTGCTCGCGGCGTACCAAGTATATGTCTATCCCAAAGGGTCCTACAGTGGTGAAAAATACTATGATCGCCAGGCTGCCAGCATAAAGCCCGTAGTTGGCAGGACCGATCAATCTTGTAAGAAGAAGCACGCCTCCTAGGCTAATCATTATTCCTAACCCTTGGCGGAGGATGAGATAAGCCCCGCCCTGGAGGATCCTCTGCTTCAAACTCATAGTGACGACTCTACGTTAGTTCACTCGCCTCGTCTAGTATCGGCGCGCCATGGGAGCGTGGAGAACTCGAAGGGCACGAAGGGGCTGTTGGTGATCTCCGTAGCCGGATCCGGCAGGCCAGAAAACCAGTGAAAGACGTTCGGCAGGAACTCGTGGTTTTCTGTGCTACGGGTGAGTTCATCCTCGTCGTGTGCCTACGCTCCGGCCCCACAAGTTGCGCCGTAAACATCGTGGCTCCCCCGAAGGCCGCAACGCGCCCCTCCCCAACACGTAATGCCGCGCCCTGGTACCGTCCTCCGACAGGAACCCGGGGCGTCTTGGAGTCCCATTGCCAAGCGACCGTCGGCATAAGCGAGCCCACGTCCTCACCGAGGACGAGAAGGGGCTGGGCTTTCCTTTTCGCATCGACCTGGAAGGCGGACCCCGTGAAGCTTGCCACCGAATCGACTCTTTCGCTGTGGGTTCGGTCGTCGGTGATGGGGTTGCCAGCAAGAGACCCATCTTCACCGGTACTGTCTGGTGGTTTCTGGGTTGAGTAGGTACACAACTGCGTCCAGGTTAACGTTTTCGACGGTCGCTGTAGAATATGTCTATTACCCTACTCAGCAAACCATCGGTAAGCCATACATAGCATACCCTACCGCAACCGGCCCTGGTACAACGGGGACGAGACCACCTCCCGGTAGGCCTTTAGAGCGGCCTTTGAGGAGTTCACCCGCCAGTCCGCCTGCCCGTACGCTACGTTGTTGCGGTGGAACCAGATAACGGCCCGTACCTGCCGGTAGCTGGACGGGATGTCGGTGAGGAAGGTCTGGCGAATCCAAGCGGCCTTGTCACCGCCCAACTCCGCTGAAGCCGTCTCTCCTACCATCATCGGCTTGTCGGTGAGGGCATCCATCTCCTCATAGGAGTCATCGAATATCTCCGGGAGTGTTTGCCAGATGTGCCGCGACGGCTGGGACGTGCCCCAGTTGTAGGCGTCTATCGCTACCCAGTCCACGTATTCGTCGCCCGGGTACAGCGAGGCGTAGCTCGGGCGGCTTGGGTCGGTCACGTTTGGGCTCCACACCCAGCGCACGTTGGTGGCCCCCTCCTCCTCGAAGATGTTGTGTACCCGCTTCCAGGCGGCGACGTACTCGGCGGCACCCGCGTTGCCGTTGACGCCGGGGCTCCAAGGGTACCAGTCGCCGTTCATCTCGTGGGCGAAGCGCAGGTAGAAGGGCTCACCGCACGCGGCGGCATCCCGAGCCCAGCTGCGCACGTGGTTGTCATATCTGCCATCTACTATCTCCCTGAGCGCGTACTGAGGCTGGTTAGCACCTTGCGTCCAGTCGTACGGTTCCCAGGTAATCACCGGCATCGCCCCGCGCGCGGCCACCTCGTCCATTCTCACACAATCGAATTCCTTGACGCCCGGAGTGGCCCAGTCCTGGTACCACATCACGACCGACGGTTGCGTGCCCACCATGTTCGCGAACTCGTCGATCTTCGCCGGGTTCTCCGGCGCTCGATCGATGAAGGCGCCCAGCGCGATCGAACGAGGATGCGGCTTCCTGGCCTCGTGAGGGACGCTTCGGGGGTCTTCCTCGGCGCTTTGTTCGGCGGTCACCCCCCGAGTGTCCGTCGCGGACCACAATAGGACCAAACCTATGACGAGCACCGGAGCAATGAAGACGACTCCCATCAGTGCCTGAGATTGCCGCGAGAGCTTTGTCCTGTTAAGTTCCAAACACTGTCCTCTGCCCGCTTTCAGAGAAGTTGTGCTCACCGCACCCGCAGAGAGGATACAGCACCGAGTGGTAGATAACTCCGCTGTGCCGCCTTATACTAGCGGAAGCTACGCCTATGTGCACAGAGACAGTTCGGACACAGAAGGTAGCACCGCGGAGGCCCGCTGCGCCGACCTGACGCTGGGCAGCAAGTAAACGTCTGCCCGACTGCGGGCCAGTCACGAAGGCACTAGAAGGACTACGAGAAGCTACCCAAAATGATGGCCAAGGCGGAGAGATCCCATGTCTTGAAACTCCTTTTGGACATAACCCTCCAAAAATCCTGACCATTTCTCCACAGGCTTCAGTTCGGGACTGTAGGCGGGCAGCGGCAGAATGCTCACGTTCTGCGGTTACTCGCTAATAGAGCTCGGAGCGAGCGCCGCACCTCCTGGGGCACTAGCCACATTCCCATGTACAACAGGAAATCGATCGGTTGCGGCTTGCCAGATCGCAGGGCCTCCTGTAGAAGAGGCAAAAAGGCCTTCCAGTCGCCTTCTCGGGCCGCCGCGGGGCCGACTACTGTCATAACGAAGCCTGCATAGGCTCGGGGCGTTACTAGGTGCCGGTTTTTCCGGATCCACTCTAATGAACGCCGCCACCTATGTCCTGTGCTTGCGCTCTCGCGGCTCTCCTGTATGTAACAGATAACCAGAGGTTCAGGCACAAACTCGATCCCTACACCGTTCAACATGCTCGCCCGCAAGAGCCAGTCCCAATCCTCATGTACCCACAAACCGCTTGTGAAAGGGATCTTCTGCAACAACGCCTTCTTCGTCAAGAGCGTTGGCGCCCCTATCCATCCTTCTCCTAGCAACACACCTCTGCGAGCCATCAGGTAATCGCTGAGTGGCCACGTTGGGGCCCTTCTGGGCCATACGAACTCGCCTCTTGGCGTACGGGCAATAAAGCGGCAGGTCACAATGGGGAACGCACACAGTGAACGGCTTGCTACTCTGGTTTGTATCTCAAGCTTCTGCGGAAGCCACTCGTCGTCGTCGTCCAGGAGAGCTATCCATGTACCTCGGGCTTCGTTTACCCCTACATTGCGGGCGTCCGCCGGTCCTACGTTTATAGGCAACGCCACAGTTCTTAGCCTCAGGTCATTTACCTGACTAAGCGCTCTCACCGTGGTTTCGTCAGGCCCATCTACCACGACGATGACTTCGGTTCGATTATAAGTTTGGGAGAGGGCACTTTTCACCGCTCGGCTGACAAGCTGGGGCCTGTTTCGCGTGGGTATTACAACGCTTACCGTCTCTCGGAAGTCATTATCTATGGCCGCGACCCCTTTCAACGACATTCCGTCCATATCGATCCCTTGGCCTACCCAGGAGACCGGTTCATCACGATCACCTGTTCATTCGTTGCAGCAGTGAATATGGCGCCGTAGGAACAGCCCTGCAACAACCGATACGAGATCTGCTCTGTCACTCCTGGACGCCTACAGATCGCCTTTCAGCCCCTCACCCTGCGGCTCTGCCTTGATACTTAGGGTTGGGGTACGCTGGTGCGGTCGACTCCCTTGGCGGCTTGGCCCTGTTGCGCGACATGGAGAGGACCACAGTTACGTACAGCACCCAAGTGATGCTGTTCCGGGTGAGAATCGTGACCTCCGTAACGCTATACAGCAACAAGTACGTCAAGTACGCTAAGGGCCAAACACCTCCCACTTTCCCAAGCCGTGCCCACTGTACTGCTCGTACACTGGTTCGCAAGAATCCGAGTGCAAACGCCACTACACCCAACAAGCCCAAGTTAAGCCATAGGTTTAGGAGGCCGTTGTGAGCATGACTTGGCGCAAATCCGACTACAATTGAGACGTACGCTGATGGCCCTTCCCATCCTTGCCAGAACGCCTCGTATCCGTAGCCTAACCAGGGGCGTTCCCAGATCATGTCGAGTACGGCGGACCACACGTCTGTGCGACCGGTTAGGGTAACATCCCGGTTCAAAAGACCTAGTACAGTCCCCTCATTGGCCAAACCCCACAGAGCCGCACTCCCGAGTAGCAGCACTCCTGAGATGAGAAAGGGCACTGCAATGGAATAGGGCCACCGCAGACCTCTATACAGAGGCAGGAGAAGAAGAACACATGTAAATACTACCAGAGATGTTTTCGAGTTCGACAGCAGAAGGAGAATGACCGAGAGGCTGAAACCGGCCCAGCTGATCCAGCGATATCTGTGCTCGCTCAAACCAAGGAGCATAAAGACCAACGCGCCCAAGGCCATGGGCAAGCCCAGGCAATTCTTGCATTGATAGACTCCGCGCCAACCCTGCGCCGCCTCGGAAGACTCTGAGGGCAACGACTCGACACTCGCCACTCCATAAGCGGGTAAAGCCAAGGCAAATAGCAAGCTTAACAACGCCCCTGTACCTAGGGCCCAAGCCACTAGCCGCAGTTGCTCGCGTAGGTCAAAGCGCATAGCCATGTACACCCCAAGTAGGGTCGTTCCTATCAGCGCTATGCTTCGTCGAAGCGTAACTTCCGGCGCAGCGGACCAGAGGACCGAGAGTAGAGCTATACCTATTAACAGCCAGAGGAGTCCGTCTCTCGTAACAACATGCGCGAACCGCTTCCGCCAAATCACCGTCAAACAGGCGGTGATTCCATACACAAGTAAGAAGACAGCCTGTGATACGGGATCTGTCTGACTGGGATCCGAAATGGCTCCGCTCATCTGGCGAACTAGAGTAAGCAGGCCCCCCGAGAAAAGGAAAAGTGCCGAAACAACAAATACCTTCTCCAGTGCACCAAAACGTCCCTTGGACTTCAATTCTCCACCTTGAAAACGTTGGTTCGTGACGACAAACCAACTACGCCTGTGTTCTCCGACGCTACATTCTACAGCGCCTCACATGGGCTAATCCTGTGTTTGGGCAATCACCGCAAGGTACTTTAGGAAAGCTCTGAAGCCGAGACCCGCGAAACTCCGGTAGGCGTAGCGATGGGGCAGCGCTTTCAGCGACTACTGCTTGGGATGCCGACGGCTTTTTCGAGCAATGCGGGTATGGCATGCCGGTTCGATCGTTATGACCGATCCTGTGGGTGCCCATGTCGCCACACATTACATGGATGAACATCATGGCGACCCGCTGTAGCGTTGCCTGAACGGGTTGAGAATCGTTTTAATCCATGGGGGAGTGCTCTCCTGCTCCACGAACCGTCTGGCCCTGGAGCGCAGGAGGCGATATCCGACATAAGGGCCCCAGAAGAGCAGGTTTCGGCCC
>Ga0126314_10000819_pt1 | contig 14772 bp, 12 predicted proteins | sample Plot105B_FD_92535 | JGI IMG/M metagenome (GOLD analysis project Ga0126314, IMG submission 92535) | Serpentine soil microbial communities from UC McLaughlin Reserve, CA, USA - Plot105B | ecosystem: Environmental > Terrestrial > Soil > Grasslands | place: USA: UC McLaughlin Reserve, Lake County...
ACCACGTCCACGCCCCACTCGTCCTGCGGCAGCGGCACCGCGCCGAGCCCGGACACCGCGTCCACCGCGATCAGCGCGCCGTGCCTGTGCGCGACCTCCGTGAGCTCGCGAATGTCGTTCACCACGCCGGTGGAGGTCTCGGAGAAGGTCGTGAAGACGACCTCCACGCCCGCGTTCTCGCCGAGCAGACGGTCGAGCTCGCCTGTATCGACCTTGCGACCCCACTCGGTCTCCCAGTGAATCGTCTCCGCGCCGTAGGCCTCGCAGAGCTCGAACCAGCGCTCGCCGAACTTCCCGCAGGAGGCGACGAGCGTCGGCTCACCCGGCCGTACGAGGTTGGCGACGGCTGACTCGAGCGCACCGCTCCCGGAGGCGGCGAAGACCTGAACCTCGTTCTCGGTCTGGAAGACGTCCTTGAGCCGCCCGAGCACGCGCGCGTAGACCTCCACGAACGCCGGCGCGCGGTGGTAGAGCATCGGCTCGGCCATCACCTGCGAGACCGCGGGAGGCAACGGCGTGGGGCCGGCGGTCATCAGATACTGCTTGACGTACGGGTTCGCCACGAACGGGCGAGAATAGCGTCAGGCTCCGATGACTCGCGCTCCGGCGCGGATCGTCTCGAAGGGGTCATTGTTGCTCGGACTGTCCTCGGTGGCGGCCACCACGATGACCGCGATCCACGCGATCGTCGCGAGGATCGACAGACCCAGGCCGACCCAGCCGATGATGAAGCCGGCCTGCGCCAGGCCACGGTGCTTTGGCGTCTCCCCCGCGTCCACCTTCCTCTTGCCGTTCCGTGAGCAGATGATCGCGGCGATCGCGCAACCGATCGAGACGATCGTCGACAGGCCGGCGGAGATGACGAGCAGGCCCAGCGCCACGATCGACAGCACGAAGCCTGCGACGGCCTGCCCGTTCTCCGGCACGCGCTGCTGGGGGTAACCCCACGGCGGTGGGTAGGCGTAGCCGGGCGGCGGAGGTGGGTAGGCATACCCCGGCGGCGGATAGGTCTGGCCCGGAGGCGCGGGCGCGTAGCTCTGCGCCGGCGGTGCCGGCGGGTAGGCCTGGCCTGGAGGCGAAGGCGGATAGCCGTAGACGGGTTGGGGTTGCTGCGGCTGTGGTTGCGGCGCGGGCTGTGGGGCCTGGGTGGGACGGTCGCCCAGCTCGGGCTCCGGACCCGCCGGCTCCGGCGGCAGGAAGCCCGTCTCCTCGTTCTCGCCGCCGCGCTCCTCCACTCAGAACTCCGTGTCGATCCAGTCCATCATCGCACGCAGCTCTTTGCCCTCGCGCTCGATCTGGTGGTCCTGCTGCTCTTCGCGCATGCACTTGAAATTCTCCTGCCCCGCCTGGTTCTCCGCAATCCACTCGCGCGCGAAGTCACCGGTCTGGATCTCGGCGAGGGTCTGCTTCATCGCCTGGCGGGTCGGCTCCCCGATGATTCGCTTCCCACGCGTGAGGTCGCCGTACTCGGCGGTGTTGGAGATCGAGTAACGCATGCCGCTGATCCCCTTCTCGTACATCAGGTCCACGATCAGCTTCAGTTCGTGCAGGCACTCGAAGTACGCCAGTCGAGGGTCGTAGCCGGCGTCGACCAGGGTCTCGTATCCGGCCCGCACGAGCTCCGTCACGCCGCCGCAGAGCACCGCCTGCTCACCGAAGAGGTCGGTCTCGGTCTCGTCCTTGAAGCTGGTCTCGATCACACCGGCACGGGTGCAGCCGATCCCGCGGGCGTAGGCGAGCACGAGCTCGCGTGCGGAGCCGGTCGCGTCCTGGTGGATCGCGACGAGGCCGGGCACGCCGTTGCCATCCACGAACTGGCGCCGGACCAGGTGGCCCGGTCCCTTCGGCGCGGCCATTCCCACGTCCACCTCGGGCCCGGGGTCGATCTGGTTGAAGTGGATCGTGAACCCGTGGGCGAACATCACGAGGTTGCCCGGAGCGATGCCGTCCCGGATCTCGTTCTCCCAGACTTCCGCCTGCTTCTCGTCGGGAAGCACCACCATCACGACGTCGCCCTCGCTCGCCGCGTCCGCGATCGAGGTCACGCGCAGCCCGTCTGCCTTGGCCTTCTCGACCGAGGACGAGTCCTCGCGAAGGCCCACCACAACGTCGACCCCGGAGTCCTTGAGGTTGAGCGCATGCGCATGGCCCTGTGACCCGTAGCCGAGGATCGCAACGGTCTTGCCGTCGAGCTTCGAGAGATCGGCGTCCTTGTCGTAGATCATGAGGCGGAGGACTCTAGCCGGGCAACTAACCTACGGGGCCGCCATGGCGATGACGCGCACCATCCGCTCCGCGGCCGATTGGCAGCGCGCGGGCGACTACGAGGACATCCGCTACGAGCTGGCGGACGGGATCGCGAAGATCACGATCGACCGGCCTGAGGTGCGCAACGCGTTCCGCCCAGAGACACTGATCGAGATCTCCGACGCGCTCGAGCGCGCCCGCGAGGACACCTCCGTCGGCGTGGTCATCCTGACCGGCGAGGGTCCGCTGGCGTTCTGCTCGGGCGGCGACCAGAACGTGCGCGGCGACAGCGGCTACGTCGCGAGCGGCGCGAGCGTCGGACGCTTCCACGTGACCGACCTGCACGTGCAGATGCGGCGCATGCCGAAGCCGATCGTGGCGATGGTCGCCGGCTACGCGGTCGGTGGCGGCCAGGTGTTGCACGTGGTTTGCGACCTCACGATCGCCGCCGACAACGCCCGCTTCGGCCAGACCGGCCCGAAGGTCGGCAGCTTCGACGGCGGCTTCGGCGCGGGCCTGCTCGCCAACATCGTCGGCCCCAAGAAGGCCAAGGAGATCTGGTTCCTGTGCCGGCAATACGCGGCCGCGGAGGCGCTCGACATGGGGCTCGTGAACCGCGTGGTGCCCCTTGAGGATCTCGAGGAGGAGACTGTGGCCTGGTGCCGCGAGATGCTTCAGCTCTCGCCGTTCTCACTGAGGCTCCTGAAGGCCAGCTTCAACGCCGCCGAGGATGGCCTTGCGGGGATCCAGCAGCTGGCCCACGACGCCAACCTGCTCTTCTACGGAAGCGAGGAGGCGCAGGAGGGGCGGGACGCCTACCGCGAGAAGCGCCGCCCGGACTTCGGCAAGTTCCCAAAGCGGCCTTGAGCCACCTGCGCCTCTGGTTGCTCGCGGCGCGCCCGCGGACGCTGCCCGCCGCGATCGCGCCGGTGCTGGTGGGGACCGCGCTGGCGGGATCGGAGGGCACCTTCCGCACGCTCCCGTTCGTCGCGGCGCTGGTGGGCAGCGTGTTCATCCAGATCGGCACGAACCTCTCGAACGACTACTCGGATGCCCGGCGCGGCGCCGACACCGAGGACCGGCTCGGCCCGGTGCGCGTGACGGCGGGCGGCCTGATGCCTCCTCGCCGCGTGCTCGTGGGAACCTACGTGGCGTTCGGCGTGGCGGTGGCGGCCGGGCTATACCTCGCCGCCGTGGCCGGCTGGGAGCTGCTGGTGGTGGGCGCCGCCTCGATCCTCGCGGGCGTGCTCTACACCGGCGGGCCGCGCCCGTACGGCTATGAGGGTCTCGGCGAGCTGTTCGTGTTCCTGTTCTTCGGAGTGGTGGCGGTGGCGGGCTCGTACTTCGTGCAGACAGAGGAGCTGCGCTGGGAGGCCGTGGCGCTGGGCGTGCCCGTGGGACTGCTCGCCGCGGGGATCCTCGTGGTGAACAACGTCCGCGACATCGATACCGACCGGCGGGCTGGCAAGCGCACGCTTGCGGTGAAGCTCGGCCGTGAGGGGGCGCGCAGGCTGTTCGTGGCCATGATCGCGGTCGCCTTCCTGATCCCCGTGCTGCTCGTGCCGGCCCTCTCCGTCTGGCTGCTGCTGCCTCTTGCCGCCCTGCCGCTTGCGCCGCCGCTCGCTCGCACGGTCATGACGAGCACTGACGGACCAGCCCTCAACGCCGCGCTGGCCGCGAGCGGCCGCCTGCTCGCGGTGTACTCCGTCCTGCTGGCCGGGGGCGTTGTCCTGTCGTGAGCGTGCGCGTCGAGCGTTCGGTCTTCAGGCTGTCGATTCCGCTGAAGGAGCCCTTCGTGACCTCGGGCGGCGTGGTTTCGGCGCGCGAGCTGCTGCTGCTCCGCCTCGAGGCGCGCGACGGCGCCGTAGGCTACGGAGAGGCCGCCCCGTTCGAGCCCTACGACGGGGTGCCGCTCGAGCGCGCGGCCGCCGCGCTCACGGGCGGCGGCGGGCGGCGCCCGCCCCAGGCACGCGCGGCCGAGGAGATCGCCCGGCTCGACCTGCACGCCCGCCAGGAGGAGCGCCCGCTCGCGGAGCCACGCAGGGACGCGCTGCCGGTGAACATGACGCTCACGGCCGGTCCGCCATCTGAGATCGCCGAGCGCGCGCGTGCGGGTCTTCGCGACGGTTATGCCTGCTTCAAGCTGAAGGCCGGGCTGCCAGACGATGCCGACCGGGTGGCTGCGGTGCGCGAAGCCGTCGGACCATGGCCGGCATTGAGGGTGGATGCCAACGGTGCCTGGTCCGTCGATGCTGCCGTTCAGGCGATCCGCACGCTGGAGGATTACGACCTCGAGTTCGTGGAGCAGCCCTGTCGCTCGCTGCGCGAGCTGGCGGAGGTGCGCCAGCGGGTGTCCACCCCGGTGGCTGCCGACGAGTCCGTCGGGTCGCTGCGAGAGCTGCGCCGCGCGGTCGAGCTGGAGGCGTGCGACGTGGTGAACGTGAAGCTGGCCGGCGCCGGCGGGTTCAAGCCCGCCCGTGAGCTGCTGCGCGAGGCGCGCTCGCACGGACTCGACGCCTTCCTGTCGAGCACCCTGGACGGCCCCTGGGGAATAGCGGCGGCGCTGCAGCTGGCGGCCGCCGAGGAACTGACGCTCGCCTGCGGCCTCGCGACGCTGGAGCTCTTCGATTCCCCGCTGGCGGCGGCGCTGGCGCGCCCGCGCGGGGGCACCCTGAAGGTCCCCACCGGACCCGGGCTTGGGGTGAGCATCGAGGAAGAGGACCTCGCCGCGATCCTGGTCGAAACCCTCGCGTAATCCGGCTGTCGTCCGATCCAGTGCCCCTATCCGCCACTAACTAGGACCACACCCCCCTCCTCAGTGCAATTCGTCGAGGAAATCGGTGACCAGCCGGGCCACCTCCTCCGGGCGCTGCAGATGCGCCGCGTGGCCCGCCTCCTCCACGATGGCGGCGCGGCCGCGTGGTGCCGTCGACGCGATCCGCTTTGCCGCCCGCGAATAGCCGTCGTCGCGGGCGCCCGAGATCGCCAGCACCGGCAGGTCGAGCTGTGAGAGCTCGTGCCAGACCGGGTCCAGCACGCCCTGGCCGGCGGTTCGCAGCAGGAGCGCCAGCGAGCGTTGGTCCTGCGCGAGCCGGCCGGGCCGCTGGGCTTCCACGAGCTCGTCCGACTGGTCGGCGAACAGCGGCTGCCGCTCCCACACCGACACCACATCCTCGATCGATGCGGCCTCGATCCACGACGCGAGCCGCTCATCCGCGTCAGCACGAGCCGCGCGCATGGGAGCCTCTTCAATGCCTGCGGTGGACCCGACGGTCACGACAGCGGTGAAGGACTCCGGTGACCGGATCGCGGCGCGCAGGGCGAGCCGGCCGCCGAGCGAATAACCGACGAGCACGCCGCCCGCGCCAGCCTGCGCGATTTCGGTGAGCCTGCCTTCGAACGTGTGCTGGGCGTGGTCGAGCATCGTGCTCGGATAGCGTTCCGGCAGGAGCTCCGCGACCGGCCGCCAGGCGTCGCCACACTGCATGAAGCCCGGGATGAAGAGCACCATCGCTCCAGCATGATCCCGATCAACCGCACCTACGCGCCGCTCCAGGCCTTCGTCGAAGAGCTGTACCGCTGCGGCATGCGCCACGCGGTGACCTCGCCGGGCTCTCGCAACGCGCCGCTCGCCCTTACGCTCGCAGCCCAGGAGGGGGTCGAGGCGGTGTCGGTGCTGGACGAGCGCTCGGCCGGCTTCGTGGCGCTCGGCATGGCGAAGGCGAGCCGGCGGCCGGTGGCCGTGACCTGCACGTCCGGGACCGCCGCGGCCAACCTGCACCCCGCCGTGGTCGAAGCGTGGGAGGCGGGTGTGCCGCTGATCGTGCTCACCGCCGACCGCCCACCCGAGCTGCGGGAGGTGGGCGCCGGCCAGGCGATCGACCAGATCAAGCTCTACGGGAGCGCCGCGAAGTGGTTCGTGGAGGTGGGCACTCACGAGCCGGGGCGAGAGACCGCGATCCACCACCGCGCGCTCGCCTGCCGTGCCTACTGGACCGCCGGCAGCGGGCGCCCCGGGCCCGTGCACCTCAACTTCCCGCTGCGGGATCCGCTCGCGCCCGTCCGCGAGGAGCTCGACGACGTGCACTGGGAGGGCCGCGAGGGCGGGAGGCCGTGGACGGAGGTGCGCCGGCACGCCAGCGCGCCGCACGCCGACGACGTGCACGCCGTCGCCGAGCGCATCGCCGCGGAACCACGGGGGGTGATCGTCTGCGGGCCGACCGCCGAGCAAAGCGCGGACGCCGGCGACGGCATCGCGCAGGCCGCCGCCCAGCTCGCCGCCCAGACCGGCTGGCCGATCCTCGCGGAGCCTACCTCGGGAGCAAGGTGCGGCGGCCACGACCGCTCGCACGTGATCGCTCATTACGACGTGCTGCTGCGCGTGGAGCGCTTCGCCCGCGGGCAAGCACCGGGCCTCGTGCTGCGCGTGGGCGATATGCCGACGTCAAAGCCCCTTCGCGCCTTTGTCGCAGACGAGTCACAGATCGTCGTTGACCCGTATGGCGCCTGGCACGAACCTACGAGGAGAGCGGAGCTGCTGCTCCAGGTCGGCGCCGAGCGGACCGTGGCGGCGCTCGCCAGCGCGGTGGAGATGCGCGATGCGGCGCGGGACGAGACCTGGGCGCGCGCGTGGCGTGAGGGCGACGCGAAGGTCTCGGAGGCGGTGCAGGCGGCTCCCGAGGGCTTCGAGGGCAAGCTGCTCGCATCGCTCGAGCCTGAGCTCCCCGACGAGGCCGTCGTCTGGGTCAGCTCCTCGATGCCGATCCGCGACGTGGAGGCGTACTTCCCGCAATCAGCCAAGCGGCTGCGCTTCCTGGCGAATCGCGGCGCTAACGGGATCGACGGCGTGGTGTCCTCGGCCATGGGCGCAGCGATCGCAACCGGCTTGCCGACCTGGGTCTTGATCGGCGAACTGGCGCTTCAGCACGACGCGGGGGGCCTGCTGGCCGCGCGGCGTGCGGGCGTCGAGCTCGAGATCGTCTGCGTAAACAACGGTGGCGGCGGGATCTTCGACTTCCTGCCCGTGGCCGAGCACGCCGATCCCGCCGCCTACGAGACTCACATCGCGACGCCGTCAGACGTCATCGATCTGGCGGCGCTTTGGCCCGGACTCAGGGAGTTCCGGACAGACCGCCGCCAGAACGTGGCGCTCCACCGTGAGCTGGTGGAGCGGGTGGCTCAGTCCCTGTAGCCCAGCCGGTCGATCTTGCGGTGGTAGCGCTCACCGGCCTTGCCGCCGCCCATCGCGGCGAGCAGGGTCAGAATCACGACCGCCGCGAGCGCGATCGCCGCACCGGCGGTGAGTGAGCCCTCGTCGATCGGGATGCGCGGCAGGTTCAGCCTCTCGAAGATGTTGTACTCCGAGCCGAACAGTGCACCTGCGACCGCGAGCACGATCGTGACCGCGAGGCCGATCGCCCAGGTGCCGAAGCCCTGGCGCCCGCCGTCGAAGCGCGACATACGCCCGCTCACGTAGCCGCCGCAGTAGTACGCGATCACGAGCGACGCGACCAGCAGGATGCCGCCAACGATCCCAATCGTCTCGGCGTTCGAGTTCGCCTCGGACTCGCTCAGCTCGCTGAGCCCGAAGGCCGTTCCCGCCGCGCTCAGCAGGCCGAGCAGGATCGCGGCCATGCCGACCGCGACCAGCCAACCGAAGAAGGCCGCGCCCCAGTTGAGGCCACCGTACTCGGCGCGCTGCCGCGCTCGAACGTCGCGCACGGTCTCGCGCGTGGTCGGCGCAGTTGCCATCGACCGGTCCCGGACGACGGTCCCGCGCTCATCCCCATCCGCGATGCCATCGCGATCAGCGTCGCGCCGCGTGGCCGTGGCGACGCCCCCGCCGTCATCGACGTGGTCATCGCGATCTGATCTATTTCTGAAGCGCTCGAACATGCGTTCCTGGTACCCCGCCGGACAGCCCGGAAACCTCTATGGAGTAGCTGGCTCGAGGCCCTCGCGCCCCTGCGGGGCCGGCACCAGCGGGGCGAAACCGCGGCGCAGGCGCGGGAACTTCTGCTTGCCCCAGAGCATTGGCGGGGCCGCGAAGCAGGGCGGCTCGGCCTCCTCGCCCGAGCCCGACGGATCACGCTGCTCGCCGCCGTTCGGCTTGCAGTCGAAGCTCTCGATCACGCCGAGCGGAACCGCGCGGTCGTAGGCGTTCGGGGCGATGTACGTGTTCGCGCGCTCCCAGTCCGGGCGCTCCGGACGGCGCTGGAACGAGCGGCCGTCGATCATCGCGATCTGCGGGAGGTAGTGCTCCGCCCCGCCGTTCCCCATGTAGCCGCCCTCGCCGTTGCCGGCCAGTGCGGCGCCACCCACGGTGATGAACTGCGCCAGCTGCACACGCGCGAAAGAGAGGTAGGACAGAATCGGGTTCAGCTCGGGCATGAACACGTGCGTGGCCTCGAGCACCGGCTCGGCGCCCCTGAGGAAGCGCGCCGCCGCCGGCACACCGGTCCGCGACGCCCGCACGAGCGGGCCGATGTCGTTGAAGAGCTTCTCTAGGTCGGGCGAGAGGTCGCCCAGGTCGCGCAGCGTCGGCGCGAGGTCGCGGGCCGGCTCGCGCAGGTCGCGCACGAGCGGGTCGGTGTTGCGCGCGAAGGACTCGAGCCGCCGCACGGTCGCGCGCGTCTCGCGCAGGAAAGTCGGGAAGACCTCGAAGGTCTCGGCGAGGGCATCGTCGCGCGACGCCAGCGCCCCGAAGGTGGCGTCGCCGCCCGTGATCAGGCCGCGCAGCTGCCCATCCTCGCGCGAGACGGCGTCGAAAACGCGACCCGTGTCGCGGAAGACGCGGCGCAGCGCCACCTCCTGGTCGGCCAGCGGCTTCAGCAGATCAGCTCCACCGTCGAAGAATGGCGCGGCATTTCCGAGCGAGTCGTTGAAGTCGCGCGCCCAGCGGCCGGACGTGACTATCCCCGCCTCGTGCAGCCACTGCTGGAAGGCGGCACGGGTCTTCGGATCGAACACCCCGAAAACCTCGTCGAGCTCCACCGTGTCCTCCACGTTCGCCCGTGGGAGCGTGCCGCCGTCGTCGAGCTTCTTCGCGCCCGGACTGCCCGGCGTGAGCTCCACGTAGGTCTCGCCCAGGAGGCTCTTCTGGCGGAGGATCGCGCGCGCGTCACGGCCGATCGGAGCGAAGCGGTCGTTCAGCTCGATCTCCACAACGGTCGTGCGCCCACCCGACCCCAGCTCCTTCGACTTCACCTTGCCGATGTTCACCCCGGCCATGCGCACGTCGGCCTCCTTCACAAGCAGCGAGGCCTCCGGGAACGCGGCCTTGAAGCGGTAGCCCTCAGGCCGAAGCGGCAGCGTTCCGCCGAACGCAGTCCACAGGAACATCAGCAGCGCGGCCACGGACAGGGTGAACCCGACCATGGCGGCGATGCGTCCGAGACTTGGCGGGTTCTTGTTCATGGAGTTGGCACGGCGGGTGAAGTGGGCAGCGACGGCAGGTCGCCGAGAATCGGGAGTCCGCCTCCGCTGCCGGGGGGCGGCACCGATGGCAGAGCGTTGAAGTTGCAGGAACCGAACTGGGTGTTCAGCAGCTGACTCACGGCGCTGGTTCCGCTGGCACCCGTGGGGTTGGTCAGCAGGTCGGAGAGCGCGGGGTTGCTGGCGCCCACATCGGCGAGCACGCCCTGCACGATCCCCGTGACGGCCGCGGCCGGGAGACCGCAAATCGTGACGCGCCGCCACGGCCCCTGACCGTCGGCGCTCGAGAACAGCGAGCTGCCGTTGTGCGAGACCCACGCGAGCCAGTAGAGGAAGCCCTCCTGGCGCTGGCGCTGCTCGGAGATCGACTTCCCGTCGAGTCCCTCGGCGCCGCCGGGGTTGTGGGCACCCATGTTGAAGAAGCGGTTCAGCTCGCCGAACGAGGTCGTCAGGTCGGGCATGGCCCTCGCGGTCCCGCGAGCAGCGAGGCGCAGGTCGTCTGTCCACGGACGAGCAGCGCGCACGAACGGCCTGATCTCGTCGCGGATCACCGGCTGCGTCTCACGCAGGAACGGAATCACCGCCTGGTTGGTCTCGTCGAGCTGGCGGAACGGCTTGCGCAGCGACTGGAGCGACGAGCGCAGCACCGGGGCGAACTCGCGCACTCGTCCGAGCGCGCGCTCGGACGCCCGGAGCGATCCCGGCAACTGCGCCACGGACGCGGAGATCGCGTCGTCCTGGTTCGCGAGGGCGTCGAACACGCTGCGGGAGGCGGTCACAAGCCGGCGCAGGTCCTGCGGGTGGTCGCCGAGCTCGGCCATCAGCAGGCTGTAGTCGTGGATCAGCTCCTTCAGCGCCCCGCGCCGCTGCGCGGTCGCGCGCGTGACCCGAGCGAGGTCGCGGTGGATCGGCTCGAGACGGCGGAACACCTCGCGGAGGTCGTCGCCGCGCCCGCGCAGTCCCTTCCCCGCCCCGGCAACCAGCAGCTTCAGGTACGGCCGGGTGTCGGCGTCGAGCGCGGAGTAGACCTCGTCCGGATTGATGTCCGGCAGTGAGTTCGCCACGCTGATCCGCCCGCCGTCCGGCAGCGGCTTCCCCGTTCCCGGGTTCACCTCGAGGAACATGTCCTTCAGCGCGGTCTTCGGCCGGAGGAGCGCGGTCGCGTCGCGCTTGATCAAGTTGTCGTACTCGTCCTCGATGTCGAGCGTGACCACCGCCACGCCGTCGTCGAGCTCCACGTCGGCGATCCGCCCGACCTCGACGCCGGCCACCCGCACGGTCTGGCCCTGCCCCGGCTGCACCGCCTGTGCGTTGGCGAGCTCGATCTTGACCTGCTTCGGCGACTCCTGCACCAGTGGGAAGCGCAGGTTCTGCTGCGTGAGGATGTACACGCCGATCGCCACGCCGATGATCGCGAGGCCGGCGATCGCCAGGAAGTCGAGCCAGTGCTTGCGGATCGCGAAGATCACGGCCCGCCTCCGTACAGTGTGGCGTCGCCACCCGGAGCGTTCAGGTTCGGCGGATCCTGCGTCTCACAAGGAACGTCCGGCCGATGCGGCGGCGGCATGTTCGCGTCGGGCGGCGCGGCCGGCTGGATCTTCCCGGTGGCGAGCTTGAACGGGTTCACGCCCTGGATGTGGAAGACGGGCGTGTTCGCGTCGTTCACTCGACTCTCACCTGCGAGACCCACGAAGCTGCGGTTGATCTGCTCGCGCACGGAGTGGCCCGAGTTGCCCTCCTCGAGGCTCGGGATCTCGGACTCCATGAAGGGCACCAGCACGTTGTTCGTGCACGAGGACACGGCGCGCAGCTGCTTGAGGAACGGCACCAGCCGCGTGTTCAGGCGCACGAGGCTCGGCACGGCCTGGCGGAGGTCGGCCGCGAGCCCCTTCAGCTCGCTGTCCTGCACGAGCCCGCGGGCCTGCTCGAACCACGGCGTGGCGGCCGCGAGCGCCGGCACCGAGGAGCGCACTCCCGGGAGCGCCTCACGCGAGAAGGTGCGCAGCGTCGGCAGCGCGGCGTTCAGCTGACCGAGGGCCGGGTAGCCCACGCGCAGCGTGTCGCGAAGCGCCGGCACCGCCGCCTCGAGCGCCTGGTCGTTCCTCGCGATCGCGCCTGCGGTCGTGTTGAGGTCGCTCACGAGCTCCTTGAGCGCATCGGGGTTGGCGGCCAGCGCGGCGAACGTCCTCTGCTGGCCCTTCAGCAGCCGCTGCACGTCGCGGTCGGGATCCACGCCGAGCAGCGCGTCGTTCGTGAGAGCGCCGTAGCGGTAGGCCGGCTCGAATGAGGGGATGGCGCGGTTGAACGCCTTCGCGCCGCCGCCGCGGAGCGCGACCGTGCCGTACTCGTGGAGGAACGTCTGGAGGTCGTGGCGCACATCCGAGTGGAGCGTGTCGAGGATCTCCGGCAGGGTCACCGTCGCGGCGGTCTGCGTGATCGGGACGGTGGAGCCGTCCTCGAGATCGCCGCTCGACGGTGATCCCGGCTTGATGTCCACGAAGAAGTTGCCCTCGAGGAAGATGCGCGAGCGAATCTGGAGCCGCGCGTCCTCGTGAAGCGGGAGCGCGTCGTCCTCCAGCTCCATCGTCACCTCGGCCGCGCCGCCGCCGTCCTTCGGCTCGACCTTCGTGACCTTCCCCACCTCAACGCCGGCGATTCGCACCGGGGAGCGCGTCTTGAGACTCTCCACGTCGCGGAACATCGCCTTCAGCTCGTACGGGTTCGCGAACGGGTTCGCCTTCGTGAAGCCGAAGTACGCGAGCAGCACGAGCGTCGTGATGGCGAGGATGCCGGCCTTGAAGACGCTCATGGCACGTCCTTCAGGCTGTCGATGCCGAGCTCACGCGACTTGAAGGTCCCGCCGGCCAGGCCTGGGGTGTCGGGATCCACGACGAGGTGACCTCCCGGCCAGCGCGGGTTGCTCGCGAGGCGGTACGGGTAGCCGGTTTGGCCGGCCTGGCAGTCGGCGCGTCCCCTCGAATCCACGGCCGGGCCGCCGTACTGCGTGTGCAGCACCTGCTTCGGCGGGCTGGCCTGCGGGTCCTCGCCTTCCGGCACGTCCACGGGCCTGGTCGACTCCGTGGAGCCGAGCGAGTTCGGCTGCTGAGTGTCCACCAGCTTGGCGAGGATGCGCTCGGTGGTGCCGCCGGCCACGGCCGCCGACTGGTGCGTGCCGAGCGGGTTGAAGAAGTAGACGAGGTTGTTGCAGACCGTCTGGTACGGCGCCACCAACTCAAGTGCCGGGCGCGTTATCTGCACGCCCTTGCGCAGGTCGCGCAGGGCGAGCAGCGTGTTGGGGTTGTCGCCGAGGTCCTCAGCCGCCTGGAACAGCTGCTCGAGCTCGTTGCTCAGCTCGGGCGTCTGGCGGAAGGCCGGCACGCCGGCTCGGAGCGCATCGTTCACGAGCGGCAGCGTGCGCGGCAGCTGGGCCGCCCCGGGCTGAAGGTCGCGCGACACCGATGCGAAGCGCGCGAGGAACGGCGTCTGGACCTGGAACGACTCGGTGGCGGCCTGGAGCGTCGACGGGCTCTCCTCGATCGTCTCGCGGAGCGCCTCGGGATCGCGGCTGATGGCCGCGAACGTGGTGGCCATCTCCGCGAACCAGCGTGCCTGCACCTCCGCGACCGGAGCGGCCTGCCCCGCCGCCGCACCCAGCCCCGGGAAGAAGTTGCGGAGCTCCGTCTTCGGGTCCGAGAGGTTGCGCATCACCGGCAGCAGGTAGCGCGTGAAGGGCTCCAGCGCGCCGATCGTCGTGTTGATGTCCGGCCCGCGGCCGGCGATCGAGTCCCCGAATCCCTCCAGTGATCTGCGCGCGTCGTTCCGTGTCTGCGGCGCAAAGGTCGAGAGCACGTCCTCGAGCTCAGGCGCGTCCTGGCTCGCGTTCCGCAACGGGATGGTGTCGCCGTCCTGGAACGTGCGCTTGGCGCGCCCCGGAATCAGCTGCACGTACTTGAGCCCAAGCGCGGAGCGCGGGCGCACCGAGAGGGTCGTGTCCACCGACAGCGGCTCGATGGCCTTGTCGAGCTTCAGGTCGAGCACCGCGATCGCGCGCTCCTGGCCGTTCACGCGCTTGCGCGTGGTCGTGATGTCCTTGACGATCCCCACGCGGAAGCCACCGGCCCGCACCTCGTTGCCCTTGACCAGCTTGGCCCCGTTGGGCATCTGGGCCTTCAACTGGTAGGTGGGCACGAAGGGCAGCCCGTTGTTCGCGCTGTACGAGATGAACACAGCGACGATCGCCACCAGCACGGTCACGGCGCCGATCAGGACCGGGCTCGCTCCGAGCTGTCGCGTGCCGCGCCTCATTGACCGAGCAGGAAGTCGAGGGCAGGGTTGGCGGAGTCGCGTGGCGCGCGCTCAGCGGCCGCTGCCGGCGTGGCCGGCGGCGGCGCCGACGCGGGCCGCGTCGGGTCGGGTGTCGTGACACCCGGCTGCGTCGGGCCGAGGAACTGGTTGCACTGTGCGAGATGCTCCTCGCTCGGCTTCACCTCGTAGGGCGAGCACTGGCTCGCGAGAGCGGTCAGTCGCAGCACGTGGCCGACGTCGTCGAACGCGTTCGTGGAGAGCGTCTGCCAGTAGAAGAAGTTCCAGATCGCCTCCATGCCGGTGAATCCGGCGCGGCTGCTGGTGGTGTGGGTCTTGTCGCCGGCCGGCGGGCCGCTCGCGGCGGCGCGCCGATCCGGCTCGACCGCCCGCCTGCGGTCGTCGATCGTCTGGAGGAGCTGACGCAGGGGCTTGGCGAGGCCCGGCGCGTCCTTCGCCAGCCGGCGCAGCTCGCGGATCTCCTCATCGGTCTTGCGGACGGCGCGGCGACCCACCACTGACGCGTCGCCGAGCGCCTTGAAGGCGGGCAGCCCCTCCGCGGTGAACGGGCGCAGGCGCGTCAGGAAGGTGTCGAGCTCGCCCGACGCCGACTGGAGGTCGCGCAGGACCGGCGTCTGTGCGTCGGTGAGGTCCCCGAGGCGCCCCATGTAGGGGTCGAGCTCGGTGAGGAACGCCGGCAGGCGCCTGAAGCTCTCGCCCAGCTGCTGGCGCCGAGACGCTGAGATCTCCGCCGTCCGGCCGGCCTCGCGCACGAAGCGGCTCACGTCG
>Ga0126314_10000820_pt1 | contig 14768 bp, 13 predicted proteins | sample Plot105B_FD_92535 | JGI IMG/M metagenome (GOLD analysis project Ga0126314, IMG submission 92535) | Serpentine soil microbial communities from UC McLaughlin Reserve, CA, USA - Plot105B | ecosystem: Environmental > Terrestrial > Soil > Grasslands | place: USA: UC McLaughlin Reserve, Lake County...
ACCGGCGACAACACGGACAACACCCAGTGCAACGAGACGCGCTGGATGATCGACATCCTCGACGGCGCCGCCAACGCCGACCAGGCCTCGTGCCTGCCGCCCGGACTGCGGCCGGCGAGCAGCCGGATCGAGCCCGACTCGGGCATCGAGGGCACCTGCGGCACGCTGCCCGACGGCACGCGCTACGACGGCGTGCGCGGCGACCGCGAGTACTACGAGCCCGACGCCAGCGACGGCCGGGACGGCCCGGGCTACTCGCCGCGCCAGGAGCAGAACGAGGCCGAGGCGCAGCGCTCGAGCAGGTGCGCGACTACCCGGGCCTGTTCGAGCGCATGAACGAGCCGTTCCTGCCCACCGGCTTCAAGGACGTGCCGTGGTACGGCATCTTCGGCAACCACGACGGCCTCGTGCAGGGCAACCAGAACCGGAACGCGGCGCTCGACGCGATCGCCACCGGCTGCGTGAAGGTGACCGGCCTGCCCGCCGGCGCCGACACCTCCCCGGCCGGCGTGCGCGACGCCCTGATCGCCGCCGCCGCCGACCCGTCGCTGACGCGGACCGTCCCGCAGGACCCGCGCCGTCATCTGCTGCTCAAGCGCGAGTACATCCAGCAGCACTTCGTCACCTCGGGCGTGCCGGTCGGTCACTGGTTCACGCAGGCCGACCTCGAGCTGGACCAGGGCTACTACGCGTTCCATCCGCGGCCGGGTGTGCGCTTCGTGGTGCTCGACACCGTGTCCGACGCCGGCGGCGACGGCGGCAACCTCGACCAGGCGCAGTTCGCCTGGCTCGACGAGCAGCTCACCGCGGCCGACGAGGCGCGCGAGCTCACGCTCGTGTTCGCCCACCACACGCTCGAGACGATGAACCAGGCGGTGAGCCCGTTCCCGCCCGGCGACAACCCGCCGCCGCCCTATGAGGACGTGCACCTGGGCGAGACCTCGACCACGAGCGCCTGCCCGCAGGCGCCCGGGCCGGCGGAGACCGTCAAGTGCCTGTTCCTGCGCCATCCGACCGTGATCGGTTTCATCACCGGCCACGAGCACCAGCACCGGATCCGCGCGGTGCCGCGCTCCGGCGTCGACGGCGACCAGGCGAGCGGCCGCGCGGACGGCGGCTTCTGGCAGGTCACGACCGCCTCGCACATCGACTGGCCGCAGCAGTCGCGGCTGCTCGACCTCGTCGACAACGGCGACGGGTCGATCTCGCTGTGGGGCACGATCCTCGACCACGACGCGCCGCCCAACCCCGGCGCGGTCAGCGGAGCCTCGGCGAAGCAGCTCGCCTCGGTCTCGCGCGAGCTCGCCTACAACGACCCGGACGCGGAGAACGGGGAGGACGGGCGCGGTGACGCGCGCGGCGGCGAGGCCGACCGCAACCGTCGAGCTGGTGGTGCGCGACCCGCGCTAGCTGCTAGCCGGCGGTCTCGGGCGCCGGCGCCGGGCGGCGCCGGGAGGCGACCCGCCACTGCGCGACCGCCAGCCCCGAGGCCACCAGCGCGGCGCCGGCGACGGCCGGCAGCGTGACCGGCTCGTCGTAGAGCGCGGCGCCGAACGCCAGCGCCCCGAACGGCAGCAGCAGCGTGATGTAGGACATCGTCACCGCGGGCAGCTCGCGCAGCAGGACCGTCAGCGTCACGAACGGCACCGCCGAACCGATCAGCGCCAGGTAGGCGATCGAGCCGACCGCCCGGGCGCTCCAGGTGACCGCCCACGCCTCGGCGAGCGCCGAGACGGCGAGCAGCAGTGCGCCGCCGGCGAGCATCGCCCAGCCGTTGAGCACGACCGCGTCGAGCGCGCCGCCACCGCGCTTGATCGCCACGTTGCCGATCGCGCTCGCGAACGGCGCCGCCGCGCAGGCGAGCGCGGCCGCCAGCGCGTAGCGGCCGTGCCCGAGCTCGAGCGTCTCGCTGAACGCGAGCGACAGCCCGGCCAGCGCGACCGCGATCCCGGCGACCAGGCGTGCCCGCAGCGGCTCCTCGGCCAGCGCCAGCGAGGCCAGCACCGCGCTGTAGAGCGGCATGATCCCGAACAGCACGGCCGCGAGGCCCGACGGGACGTATTGCTCGCCCCAGTAGATGAGCCCGTACGCGGCCGCGAACGGCAGCAGCGCCAGCACCGCCGCCAGCCGCGCGTCGGTCCGCAGCGGGCGCCCCATCAACCGGGCGATCATCAGCAGGCCGGCTCCGGCGACGGCGAAGCGGATGCCCGCGCCGAGCAGCGGCGGCAGGTCCTCGAGGCCGATCTTGATCGCCACCCACGTGCTGGACCAGATGACGACGAGGGTCCCGTAGAGGCTCCAGACGAGTGAGCGGGGCACCCACCTGAGCCTACGAGGAAAGAAGTTTCTCCATCAAGTAGTCCTGCCGGCCGCCCTCGCGCGGGGTCGCCACGACCTCGTAGCCGGCGGCGGCGTAGAGCGCCCGGGCCTCGCGCAGGACGCCGGTGGTGATCAGGCGCACGCGGCGCTGGCCGGCCGCGACCGCGCGGCGCTCGAGCTCGGTCAGCAGTGCGCGCGCGTGCCCGCGCCCGCGTGCGCGCGCCGTGACGAACATGCGCTTGATCTCGCCCGTCTCGGCGTCGATCGCGCGCAGGCCGCCACAGGCCACGGGCTCCTCGCCGTCGTAGAGCACGAGCCACGCGGAGCCGGGCCCGGTGAACGACTCCGGCGATCCGAAGATGTGGTGGGGATCGGCCACGGGTGCGTCGAGCCGCTCGTCGAGCAGCGCCTGGTACTCCGCCCACAGCGCGCGCGAGGCAGGGCCGTCCGGCGCCTCCGCTCGCACCCGGCTCAACGCCGCACCCGGACCGCGAGCACGACGAGGTCGTCGTCGAGCTTGGGCGCCCAGGCGTGCGCCTCGTCACGCAGCCGCTCGGCCAGCGCTTGCGGCGTCAGCGCGCGGCCGTGCTCGGCCAGCAGGTCCGCCAGGCGCGCGTCGCCGAACTGCACGCCGTCGCGGCGGGCCTCCCACAGGCCGTCCGTGGCGGCGAGCAGCACGTCGCCCGGGGCGAGCGGGCACCCGCGCTTCTCGTAGGCGGCCTCGGCGTCGATGCCGAGCGGGAGCCCGGTGGTGCCGAGCACCTCCGGCTCGCCGCCGCCGGCGCGCAGCAGCTGGGGCGGCGGGTGGCCGGCGTTGCACCAGCGCAGCCGCCGACCGTCCCCGATCGCCAGGAACGCCGGCACGAAGAGGCCCTCGGGCAGCCGCGAGCACAGGATCGCGTTGGTCTGCCGCAGCACCTCGGCGGGGCAGTCGCAGTCGAACGTGCGCGCCTCGACGAAGAAGCGCACCATCGCCGCGGTCGCCGCGACCTCGAGCCCGCTGCCGCTGACGTCGCCGACCAGCAGCCCGAGCCCGCCCCCCGGCAAGGTCCAGATGCCGAACACATCGCCGCCGGAGGCCTCGTGGCCGGCCGGCTCGTAGACCAGCCCGACCTCGTGGTCGTCGAGCGCGGGCGGGCGCTGGGGCACGAAGCCGGCCGTCATCGCCCGCGCCACCCGGCGCTCGCGGTCGTACGCGTGGGCGTTGGCGAGCGCCGCAGCGGCGGCCGGCGCCAGTGCGACCAGCCGCGCCACGCCGCCGGGCGCGAACCCCGCGGGGCCCGCGGTCGCGGTCAGCACGCCGAACAGCCGCGCGCCGAGCGCCACCGGCACGCGCACCTCGCCACCGGCGAATTCGGGCTCGAGTCCGCCCGGCACGCGGCCGGCGGCATCCGCGCGCACGAAGCCGGCGTCGCGCGCGCCGGTCAGCTCGCGCGCCTGGGTGAGCATCGCGGCGACGACCTCGTCCGGATCCAGCGTCGCGCTGACCGCCCGCGTCGCGCGCCCGAGCGCTTCCTCGTCGTCGAGCAGCTCCGCCCGCTCGAGCGCGAAGGCGGCGAGGCCGGCCAGCACCTCGGTGACCCGGAGGTCCTCGGCGCTGAACGCCGGCTGCGGCAGCGAGCGGGCGATCGCGAGCACGCCGAGGATCCGCCCGTCGCGCGGATGCACGGGGCAGGAGAGGAACGACGAGCTGCTGTACCAGTCCCACAGCCGCTGGGCGGCCTCGGGGTCGAGGCGCTCGAACAGCCGGTCGTGCAGGCCGGTCGCGCCCGGCCAGTCCTCCATCCGCTCGATCCGCACGGGGCTGCCGGTCTCGACCGCCGCCTCGGTGACTCCGCCGCGCTCGGCGTCGTAGGGGCGGTCGAGCACCGGGCGGAATGCGTCACGGACCTCGTCGGAGGCGAACCACGAGGCGGCGGGGCTGATGTGGTCGTGCGCGGGGTCGACGACCAGGAACGACACGCCGGTGACGTCGAGCAGGCGGCGCACCTGCGAGACGATCTCCTCGAGGGTCCGGCGCAGCCATGCCTGCGACCCGGCGGCGTGCTCGATGCCGCGCTCCTCCAACATGACCCCACCCTATTGCCGCCGTGAGATGCCGTGCTAGCTTCGCGGCAGATGCCGGCTCGTCTGCTGACCCTCGGAGTCGCCGCGCTGCTCGCGCCGCTCGCCGCGCCGGCCGCGGCCGAGGCGCTGATCCAAGTCGATCGCGGGATCGCCGGGGCGCGCCTGGGCAACTCGCGCGCCGAGGTCCGGGCCGCGCTCGGCGCCCCGGCGTCCACGCGCTCGGGCATGAACGACTTCGGGCCGTTCCTGCAGTGGCGCTTCCGCGGCGGGATCACGGTGATCTTCCAGGGCCGGCGCGAGGTCAGCACGGTGTCCACCAGCGGCCGCGGCGACCGCACGGCGCGCGGCGTCGGGGTCGGCTCGAGCGAGGCGGCGGTGCGCCGGAAAGTGCGCGGCGTCCGCTGCGAGACGACGTTCGGCACGCGCTCCTGCCACACCGGTCGCTTCACCGTGGGCGAGGTCATCACGGACTTCCTGATCCGCCGCGGCAAGGTGACCCGCGTCTCGATCGGGCGGGTGTTCGACTGATGGCGCGCGACGAGGACGACTGGGTCGGCGAGCCGCCCGAGGGCCGCCACACGCGCGACCGGGCCAAGCCCGGCCACTGGAGCAACCAGTGGCAGGCGGCGGCGGCCGGCACGGTGCTGTTCGTGCTGGTCGTGATCGCGCTGCTGCTGGCGCTGCTCTAGGAGGGGCCTGAAAAACCCGGTCGGGCCGGCTCTTTTTCAGGACCCTCCTAGGCGACTAGGCGGCGACCTCGTCGCGGAAGCGGTCGACCCACTCCTGCGAGCGGGCGTCGGCCTGGCGGCGCATCGATGGCGCGGGGACGTCGACGCCCTCGCTGGGCACGCCGATGTGGTCGAGCACGCGGCAGATGGTCGCCGCCGGCTCCTGCGCGAACTCCTCGTAGACGATCTCCAACGGCGCGATGCCGCGCTCGGCGAACCACGCGCGCCAAGCGGCGGCGTGCTCCTCCTGGCGGCGCTTGAGCTGCGCGATCGCGCCGGCGTGAAAGACCGGCTCCACCGTGGAGTCACGGTCCTCGGCGCGCCACTGCGCCGTCTGCACGGCGCGCCACAGCGAGATCGCCTGCGCCAGCGTGTCGCGGCGCTCCACGTGCACCCAGCGCAGCGGGCCGAGCTGGTCCTCCGGCTCGCCGTGGGCGAGGAAGTCGGGGAGATACGCCCACATCATCTTGGCGCCGAAGGCGCCGTTGGGCGTGGTGCCGTGCTCGCGCGCGTGGGCCAGGCGCTCGCGCCACGGGACGGATGGCTGCGGGATCTGGAGCGGCGGCAGCAGCTCGAGGATTCCCGGGTCGGCGTCGGCGGGGAAGTACTCTCGAGGCTGTCGCGCGCGTCCGGTCGCGCTGAGACACTCGAAGTACTCCTCCGGCCTGCCGGCCACGCTCGTCCGGGCGAGCAGCTCGCACAGGAGCGTGCTGCCGCTGCGCTCGGTGGCGCACACGAGGTAGGCGGGACGGACCATCGCTAATCTCGATCTTATCGGTCGACTAGGAGAGCAAACGAGCGTCGTGAAGAAGCCGAACATCCTGTACCTGCACTCGCACGACACGGGGCGGTTCGTCCAGCCCTACGGCCACCAGGTGCCCACGCCGAACATCCAGCGCCTGGCCGACCAGGGGCTGCTGTTCCGCAAGGCGTTCTGCGCCGCGCCGACATGCTCCGGTTCGCGATCAGCGCTCCTCACCGGGGAATACCCACATACGAACGGGATGATGGGCCTGGCCCACCGCGGGTTCGAGCTCAACGACCACTCCCACCATCTCGTCCACACGCTGCGCGACGCGGGCTACTGGTCGGCGCTGATCGGCGAGCAGCACCTGTCCAAGGACCCGGCGGTGCTCGGCTACGACCACGTGATCGAGAGCGACACCAACCACGTGGACTACGTGGCGCCGGCCGCCGTCGAGCTGCTCGCGCAGGCGCCGCCGGAGCCGTTCTTCCTCTCGGTCGGCTTCTTCGAGACCCACCGCGAGTACTTCGAGCCGACGTCGGTCCGCGACGCCCTGTACTCGCTGCCGCCCGACAACCTCCCCGACACGCCCGAGACGCGCCGCGACATGGCCTCCTACAAGGCCAGCGCGCGCTCGCTGGACCAGGGCGTCGGCTCCGTGCTCAACGCGCTCGACGAGCACGACCTCGCCGACGACACGCTGGTGATGCTCACCACCGACCACGGGCTCGCGTTCCCGGGCGCGAAGGGCACCCTCTACGACCGCGGGATCGGCGTGCTGCTGATCATGCGCGGGCCGGGCGGGGCCCACGGCGGGCGCGTCTCCAACGCGCTCGTCTCGCACGTCGACATCTTCCCGACGATCTGCGAGCTGGCGGCGATCGAGCCGCCCACGCGCCTGCAGGGCCGCTCGCTGCTGCCCGTCATGCGGCGCGAGGTCGAGGACGTCAACGACGCGATCTTCGCCGAGCTGACCTTCCACGCCGCCTACGAGCCCATACGCGCGGTGCGCACGGACCGCTGGAAGTACATCCGCCGCTTCGGGGACCGGCTGATGCCCGTGCTCCCCAACGTCGACGACAGCCCGACCAAGGACCTGCTGATCGCGGAGGGCTGGGCAGGCGTCGACCTGCCGCGCGAGGCGCTCCACGACCTGCGCTTCGACCCCGTGGAGGCACACAACCTGATCGACGCGCCGCACTTCACAGAGGTCGCCGAGGCGCTGCGCGAGCGCCTGGAGGACTGGATGCGCGCGACCGGGGACCCGCTGCTCGACGGGCCGGTGCCCGCCCCGGAGGGCGCCGAGCTCAACACCCCGGATCAGGTCTCGCCCGCCGAGCCGGTGGGCACGCACGTGCTCGACCCGGCGGGATCGATGCACTAGGCGGCGCCGCGGGCAGCGGACGGCTACTTCACGCTCTGGATGAACTCGACGAGCTTGCGGACGTCCTCGGGCTTGTCGGGCAGGTCGTAGCCGTCGATGCTCGCCTTCATCAGGCCGGCGTTGTAGCCCTCGGTGACGTCGGCGTCGGGGTCGACGATCGCCTTCTCGAGGTAGGCCGCGTCCGCGGTGGCCTTCTTGCCGCCGGCGAGCGTGACGGTCGAGCCGGCGAGGCCCTTGAACGTCGGCCCGGTGCCCTCGCTGCCGTCGAGCGAGTGGCAGCTCGCGCAGGCGTACTGGCGGTAGAGCTCCTCGCCGCTCCCGGCCGTCGCGCCGCCGCCGCCGCCTCCTCCTCCGCCGTCGGAGCCGCCGCCACAGGCGGCCGCGGCGAGCGGCAGCGCGCACAGCGCGGCGACGAGAAAGGTGCGGAAGCCCGGCATGAAGCCGGTGAGTCTAGGAGGGAGCGCGACGGGGCGCCGCCGCGCTCAGGGGTGCGCGGCGGCCCCGTCAGGGTCACGCCCGGCCGGCCGGTCGCCGAGGTGGGGGAAGGACGTCCGGGGGCCGGTGGAGACGATGGGCCCTCTTCCGTGAGGTCGTCTCGTGTTGGGGGGAACGTCCCGCATGCTTCCACCGGGTCGCTCGGCCCTTGCTACGGCCCACCGGTGAATGGGAGTTCGGGCAGCCGCACCCCGTGGTGCGGCTAGCCTCGGCGGCATGTCAGCGCCTCCCATCGTCGCCGTCGTCCACAACCTCGAGCGCCCGTTCCTCGGCCATGCGGGCCCGGTGTTGCGCGCTGCGGGCGTGGAGCTCGACGAGCGCTACCCGCGGCGCGGAGACCCGCTCCCGGCGCCCGGCGGGGCCGACGGGATCCTCGTGCTGGGCGGCGAGCAGAACGCGCTCGAGCCGTCGCTGGAGCCGCAGGTCGGGCTGCTGCGCGAGGCCACGGACCAGGGCGTGCCGGTGCTCGGCGTCTGCCTCGGGGCGCAGCTGCTGGCGCACGCGCACGGCGGCGAGGTCCGCAGGCTGCCGCGTCGTCTCCTCGTCTGGCCCGAGCTGCTGGCACTCCCGGCGGCCGACGGCGATCCCGTCCTCGGCGCGCTGCCGGCGGGCGCGGCGGGCGTGCACTGGAACGAGGACGGCTTCGCGCTCCCACCGGGCGCCGTCGAGCTGCTGCGCTCCCCGGCGGGCACGGGCGAGGGGTTCCGGGTCGACGAGCGCTCGTGGGGCGTGCAGTTCCATCCCGAGCTCGACGAGGACGCGCTCGAGCACTGGTACGAGAGGTGGCACTACGCGCTCGGCGAGGCCGGCGCCAGCGAGCAGGCCGCGCGCGCCGCGGACCGCGAGCACATGCCGCGCCAGCGGGCGCTCTCCGCGGCGATCTTCGGCGGCTTCGCGCGCGTCGTGGCGGCGGTGCGTCGCTAGGGTTTGTGTGATGGCCGAGCAGATCGCCCGCGTCGGGGACATCGAGATCGCGTACGAGACCTTCGGCGACCCGTCGAAGCCCGCCGTGCTGCTCGTGATGGGCCTCGCCACCCAGATGATCGCCTGGCACGACGACTTCTGCGCCGAGCTCGCGGACCGCGGCTTCCACGTCATCCGCTTCGACAACCGCGACGTCGGCCGCTCGAGCGCGATGCGCCACGTCGCGGTCCCGACGCTGCGCCAGCTCGCGCTGCGCTCGAAGAAGGCGGCGGGCTACACGCTCTCGGACATGGCCGCCGACGCGGTGGGCCTGCTCGACGAGCTCGGGATCGAGTGCGCGCACGTGGTCGGCGCGTCGATGGGCGGCATGATCGCCCAGACGATCGCCATCGAGCACCCCGACCGCGTGCTGTCGCTGTGCTCGATCATGTCCAGCACCGGCGCCCGCTGGTCCGGCCAGCCCAAGCTCGCCACCTACCGCGTCCTGCTCGGCACGCCGCCGCAGGACCGCGACAAGTTCATCGAGCACGTGGTGACGATGTACCGCGTGATCGGCTCGCCGGGCTTCGACCGCGACGAGGACGACCTTCGCGACATCGCGGCCCGGAGCTACGACCGCGGCCGCAACCCGGCGGGCTCGGGCCGCCAGCTGGCGGCGATCATCGCCTCGGGCGACCGCACGGCGGCCCTGCGCCGGCTGAACGTGCCGACCGTCGTGATCCACGGCACGAAGGACCGCCTGGTCAACCCCTCGGGCGGCCGCGCCACGGCCAAGGCGATCCCCGGCGCGCGCCTCGTCACGATCGACGGCATGGGCCACGACCTCCCGCGCGCGACCTGGCCGCGGATCATCGGCGCGGTCGCCGGGACCGCGGCACGCGCGAGCGCGCCCGCGGCCGTCTGAGCCGCTCCTGCGAAACCCGCGCGCGAGGCGGGCTTCCATCCGATCTGCGCCGTATCGTACGAACATGTGTTCGCATGATGCTTCCGAGGTCGGACGGAACAAGCCGCTCGAGCTCCTCGAGCGGGAGATCACCGAGCTCGCGTCGCACATCCACGCCGCCACCTGCCGCTGGCTCGGCCTGATCGCTGAGTTCGACCGCCGGGAGGGTTGGGCGGGCTGGGGCTACCGGTCGTGTGCGCACTGGGTCTCGTGGCGCTGCTCGATCGCGCCCGGTGCCGCGCGGGAGCACGTGCGCGTCGCGCGCCGTCTCGAGAGCCTGCCGCTCATCCGCGGCGCGTTCGCCGAGGGGCGGCTGAGCTACTCCAGGTGCGGGCGCTCACGCGCGTGGACGACATCGAGCGGGAGGAGGAGCTGCTTGCGCTGGCGGAGGGCGCGTCGGCCGCGCAGCTCGAGCGGCTGATCCGCGCCTACCGCGGCGTCGTGGCAGTCGAGCGCGCGGAGCCCGAGCGGTGGGTGAGCTGGGCCTACGACGTCGACGGCTCGCTACTGCTGCGCGGCCGCCTGCCCGCCGACGAGGGCGCGCTGGTCGTCGCGGCGCTCGAGGCGGGTCGGGAGGCCGCGCTCGAACGGGCCGGCCGCACCACCGACGACGTTCGTGTGGAGACGCGCCCGACGGCCGCCGAGGGCGTTCCCGCGGAGACGCGAGCCACGGCCGCCGACGGCGTTCCCGCGGAGACGTCCCCAACGTCGTCGGCGCAGGGCGTTCCCGCGGAGACGCCCGCGCCGTCCGGCGGCGAACTGCTCGCCGACGCGATGCTGCTGATGGCCGACACGATGCTCGCGCAAGGCCCCGCGTCGCGGACGGGCGGCGACCGCCACCAGGTCGTCGTCCACGTCGACGCCGACACGCTCGGCGGCCGTCCCGGCGCCGCCGGGCGCTGCGAGCTCGCCGACGGCGCGCCGCTCGCACCGGAGACCGCCCGGCGTCTTGCCTGCGACGCGGGGGTCGTGCCACTCATCCAGCGCAACGGCCGGGCGCTCGACGTCGGCCGCAAGACCCGCTCGATCCCACCGGCGCTGCGCCGTGCGCTCGCCGCCCGCGACCGCGGCTGCCGGTTCCCCGGCTGCGACCGCGCGCGCGTCGACGCGCATCACATCCGCCACTGGGCCCACGGCGGTGAGACGAAGCTCGAGAACCTCGTGCACCTGTGCCGTCATCACCACCGGCTCGTCCACGAGGGCGGCGTCGGGATCGAGGGACGGCACGGCGGAGACCTGGTCTTCCGACGCCCCGACGGGCGGCGGATCGCGCCGTGCCCCGCCGCACCGCCCGGCCGCGCTCTCGCTCTGCGCGCCGGTGGGATCGCTGCGGACGCGTGCGTCCCCTGTCGGGCGACCGGATGGACCTCGCACTCGCGGTCGACTGGATGGTCGCGATCGCCCCGCCACGGAGGCCGGAACCGGTCGGCGCGGCCGCGGCAGCGCCCTAAGGCCTGAGCTTGATCGTGATCGTCCGGCGCACGACGCCCGTGGCGTCGGCCGGCACGAACGTGACCCGCACCTCGATCCGCACGGCGCGCTTCAGGTGCCGCTTGAGCGCGGCGCGCAGCTTCCTCGTGAGCTTGACGTTGACCTTCAGGCGCGCCGGGGCGGTCGCCGTTCGGCTGCCCGTCCCGGCCGTGGTCGTGCGCCGGCCGACCCGCAGCCGGCTCGCGGTCGCGCGGTCCACGGTCGCCTTGGCGGTCAGGCGGCCGGCCTTGTTCGTACGCGCGAAGAACGACAGCACGCCCTTGCGCGCCACCGGACCCAGCTTCGTCGAACTGCGGCTGAGCCCCAGCGACGTGCGCACCGGCGGCGGGGGCGGCGCCGGCGTGGCCGTGGGGGTGGCCGTCGGCGATGCCGTGGGCGTGGCCGTCGGCGTAGGCGTAGGCGTAGGCGTCGGCTCCGCGTCCACCGGCGTGCAGGGCGTGAACGATGGGGATGGGGCGGCGAGAGAGGCGCCGGTGGGCAGTGACGTCGTCGCCGTGAGCGTGACGACCTGCTCGTTCTTCGTCCACAGCCAGTCCGAGCCTCCCCAGCCGTCGTGAGAGACGTCGGCGTTCGTGACGACCGCGGTGATGCGGTTGTACTGGCCGGCATCCGTGAGCGCCACGGTGACCCGGCCGTCCGCGTCCAGGATCCCGAGCACCTTCGTCATGGTGCCCGCGGGGGTACGTCCGACGAGCGCGATGCTTCCCGCGGTCTCAGGCTCGAGCCCGCCGGTCAGGTAGAGCGTGCCGGACGCCGGCGTCGGCACGTCGTAGAGCGCGAACGCGGTGTGGTCGAGCGTGTCCGCCTTCGGGCTGCCCACCTGCAACGTCCCTGCGCGCGTGACCATCGGCGGGAAGCTCGAGCCCTCCCTGATGCCGCTGTTCGAGGCGCCCCACTCGGCGACCGACGCGGTGAAGTCCTCGAACTCGAACGCGAACCCGGGCCCACACGAGTCCTGGATCGCCCGGTTGTACGCGCCAGGCGCGAAGCCGCCGCCGGCCACGGAGTTCGCCTGCGACTTGGCCCAGGCCCGGCGGACCACCTGCGCGCCGTACCTGCCGTCGAGCCAGTGGTTCCAGATCGCGGACCCGTACATCTTCGGAGCGCTGTCGGTGATCGGCACCTTCGGCTGGGTGGCCCAGGTACCGAGGTAGAAGCGGTAATCGTTCGCGTCGTCGAAGACCTTCTCCTCGGCCCACGTCGCGGTGGACTCCATGAACCAGTCGTCCTGGAGGTTGTCGTAGACGAACTGCAGCGTGTGGTTGAACTCGTGCGCAGCCGTCGCTTCGACTGGCACCACGTAGTCGTCGTAGTCCGGGAACTGGTCCGTCGAGTAGTCGTTGTCGAGCACGAGGTACGACGAGGTGCTCCGCGCGCCGCTGTCCGGCACGGCGAAGCCATAGGCGTCGTCGCCGATGTCCGAGACGTAGACGTCGACGAGGTTCGAGCCGCCGCGCCCGCCGTCCGGGAGCGGAGCGATCCAGCCGAGCGACCCCACCTCGGTGGCGTACGCCTGCTCGAACGTCTCGGCCATGAACTCGATGTAGTCGAAGACGCCGTCGGCGTCCGCGTCCTCGGTCGGCGGGGCGTCCGGCGTGGTCGTCACCCAGTGCACGCAGAAGTGCGCGGTGCACATGGACCGCTCGTCCGCCGCGGGAGCGGTCCAGGCGCCGATTCCGGTGCCGTCGTCGGGGCGGGCCAGGATCCGGTTCGCCCGCCGCCTGTCCGCCGTGCCCAGCTCGGCCTTGCTGCGCGCCAGGTCGGCGAGGGCCGTCGTCAGCCCGCGCTTCTCGTGGCCGCGGCCGTCGATCAGCCGCTCGACCTTCGCCAGCGCCTTCTCCGCGGAGGCCCGATCGGTGCGGTCGTCGCTCTGCGCCTGGGCCGGCGCGGCGGTGAGGAGCAGGATCAGGAACGGCAGGAGACGGCGCATCCGGCCCACATGGTCGCAAGGCGGCACGCGATTCCAACCCCCGGGCGGGCCCCGGGTTGCGGCGGGCGGTCGTGAGACCGCCCGCCGCGGGGGTTCCCGTCAGGGCTTGAGCTTGAGCTTGACCGAGCGCGTGGTGGTGTCGCCGCCGGTGCGCTTGAAGGTGATCCGCACGGCGACCGTGACGGCCTTCCTGGAGCGCTTCAGGCGTGCCCACGCCTTGGCCGTGAGCCCGATCCTGAGCGTGCCCGAGCCGCCGGAGGGCAGCGTGAGCCTGCCCCTGCCGATCGTCGTCGCGCGGCGGCCGAGGCCGAGCCGCTTGGCGGTCGCGGCGTCGACGCTCGCGCTCGCCGTGAAGGTGCCGGCCGCGCCGGAGCGGGCGGTAAGGGTCAGCACCCTGGCCTTGGCGAGCCGGGGCGCGGCGCCGAGCTGGAGGCTCAGCAGCGTGGCCGGATCGTCGCCGCCCGCGCGGGGGCCAGAAGGGCCGGACGGCGTGGACGGGCCGCCCGGGCCCGGACCGGCCGGGCCGCCGGGGCCAGGCGCAGGGCCGGGACCCGGACCCGGACCCGGACCTCCGGTGAGCGCCGTGGCCGCAAGGCTGATCGGCTGCTGGTCGCGGGTCCAGGCCCAGTCGGTCCCGTTCCAGCCCGCCTTCTCGATGCTGCCGTTGACCACGACGGCCGCGATCCGCGAGTACGCGCCCGGGTTGTCGAGCGTGACCGTCGCCTTGCCGCCGGTGGGGATGACGCCGGAGGTCGTCTTCCACACCTCGTCGCCCTTGCGCCCCACGAGCATGAACGCGCCCGCCGTGCCGGTCGGCAGCGTGCCCGTGAGCTGGAGCTTCGGCGCGCTCGTCTTGGCGACGTCGAACAGCGCGTAAGCCGTGTGGTCGAGCTTGCCGCTGACGACCGAGCCGTCGGTCGGCAGCGTGACGTTGACGCGCTTGACGTCGGGGAAGGTCGCGCCCTCGTGGACGCCGGCGCCCGGCGCCTTCCACTCCGCCGTGGAGGCCGCGAAGTTCGCGAACTCGTACCAGAAGCCGGGGCCGTGGTACTCCCGGATCGCCTTGTCGTAGGCGCCCGGCGCGAACGAGTCCTGGTTGACCGACAGCTCCCACGCGCGGCGCACGATCGTCTCGTCATAGGTGTCGTCGAGCCAGCGGTTGAAGATCGCGGAGCCGTAGACCTTGTCGCCCTGCTGGCGGTCGAAGCGCGTCAGCGGCATCGTCGGCAGCTGCGCCCACGGGCCGACGTACTGGTGGTAGTCGTCGACCTCCGGGAAGACCTTCTCCTCCATCCAGGTCGCCGTGGACTCGAACATCCACTTGTCCTGGAGGACGTCGTAGGCGTACTGGAGCACGTGGTTGTACTCGTGCGCGGCCGTGACCTTCAGCGGGGCCGTCGGGTCGGCGTAGCCGTACTCCGCGTAGTCGTCGTCCATGACCAGGAACCCGTAGGGGTTCTGCGTGTCCTGGTCGGGGTCGGGAGCCGCGTAGCCGTAGAGGCCGAGCGAGCCGAGGTTCTTGAGGTAGACGTCGGTCTGCCCGAGCTCGCAGCCGCCGAGCGCGTTGTCGGTGATCGGGTCGCGCCAGCCGAGGCCGCCCTGGGTCTCGTCCAGGTTCTCGCGCTCGTAGACCTCCTCGAAGACGTCCGCGACCTTCTCGACGTAGTCGGGGAAGTCGCTGTCGTCGGCGTCGGTGAGCGGCGGCGCGTCGGCCGTGGACTCGACCCAGTGGTAACAGAAGT
>Ga0126314_10000822_pt1 | contig 14762 bp, 6 predicted proteins | sample Plot105B_FD_92535 | JGI IMG/M metagenome (GOLD analysis project Ga0126314, IMG submission 92535) | Serpentine soil microbial communities from UC McLaughlin Reserve, CA, USA - Plot105B | ecosystem: Environmental > Terrestrial > Soil > Grasslands | place: USA: UC McLaughlin Reserve, Lake County...
CCCGTTGCCGTCCCAACCAACTCTTCCTCCCTGAACGCCAGGACAGTGACCGCCCTCCCAAGCCGATCCCGCCACTGCTGATCGGTAAGTTGCAGCTCGCGTTCCAGCCTCGAGGCGTACGCCTGCGGCGCCTCACTCAATGCCCGCAGCCGGAGCTCCCGATAGATCCGCCAGTCATCCGGGTCGGCGCGTCTCAGCATGATCGTCATGCGGATATGGTTTCAGCGGCGTCTCAGTGTGACGAACGCAATACACCCTGGCCGCCGCACCGCGAAATAGGAGCCACCTTGCGCCGGTTATATATATCGTGGCTATGGAAATGACATCCCCTGGGTTGCCGACCATCTTCACCACCCGCTGGTGCGGCTTCTGCGTGCGGCTGAAGGCCCAGCTCTCCCGTGCCGGCGTTGATTTCCACGAAATCGATATCGAGACGAAACCAGAGGCTGCTGCGCTGGTGGCTGAAATCAACGGCGGCAATCTCACCGTGCCGACCGTTGTGCTGCCAAACGGGTCCACTTTGACCAACCCCTCCGCGATTCAGGTCAGCAGCCGGCTCGCCGCTGCCGCCTAACTCCTCGTTGGCCGGGCCCCGCCCGGAACCGGCTGTCAGCGGACCGCCTTATGGTGGTCGCGACCATGAGCCTGTACGTCCATCGAGCCGAACGCGCTGACCGGCTGGCCAATGCCCTCGGCGAGCTGCTGAGCACTCCGCTGGATGACCCCTTCGCCGCGGAGATTGTCAGCGTGCCAACCCGCGGGGTGGAGCGGTGGCTGGCCCAACGCCTCTCTCATCAGTTGGGCGCGGCTCGGGGACAAGACGATGGAATCTGTGCCGGCGTCGAGTTTCCCTCGCCTCGCCGGCTGACCGCGAGGGCGATGAGCGGCGTCCTGGATCTGGACGCGGTTTCTGATCCGTGGCAGCCATCGCGCGCTGTGTGGCCGCTGCTTCGGGTTATCGATGCCGCTCGTGGTGAGCAATGGCTAGAAGTGCTCTGGGCCCACCTGGGAAATCGGCGAGATAGACCCGCGTCAGGTGAGCTGGCCAGGGTACGCAGTGACCGCCGCTGGGCGGTCGCCCGCCACCTTGCTGACCTGTTCGACGACTACGCCAGCAGCCGAGCCGGCATGCTCACAGCCTGGCTTCGCGGTGAGGATGTCGACGGCCTCGGTCAGTCACTGGCACCGGATCGCGCCTGGCAGGCGGAGCTCTGGCGTCGGCTCCACACCCAGATCGGTGTGCCGGGTCCGGCGGAACGGCTGCAGGCCGGAATCGCAGAACTTGCCGGCGCGCCGGAGAGGACAGATCTTCCCAGCCGGGTTTCGCTGTTCGGCGCGACCCGAATCCGAACCGACCAGTTACTGATCTTGGGTGCTCTGGCTCGCCATCGCGACGTCCACCTCTGGCTGCCCAACCCGTCGCCGGTCTTGTGGTCATTGATCGCGGCCCAGCCGGACGCTGCTTCGATCGGACCACGTGCAGCGCATGCGACATCGGCACTGGCCCGACACCCGCTGCTGGGCGCCCTCGGGCGCGATTCCCGTGAACTTCAGCAGATGCTGGCGGCGAGTGGAGAGCTCACCGGAGACCGGCATATCCCCAGCCCCGGGCCCGAGCTACCGCGCCCCAAGCAGCTCGACAGGCCGCCTCCTGAGCCTGTCGAAGGGCAGTTCGACGAGGTCACCGTGTCTAATGCGCTCCTGCACCGGCTCCAGGACGACATCGCCACAAACCGGGCCCCCCGGCCGTTCAACGCACGGCCGCTGCTGAATCCCTCGGATCGGAGCGTGCAATTCCACGCCTCACATGGGCCCGACCGCCAGGTGGAGGTGCTCCGCGAGCTCCTTGTCGGCCTGCTTGCCGATGATGAGACCCTCGAGCCACGCGACATCTTGGTGCTCTGTCCGGACATCGAGACTTACGCACCACTGATTGCCGCCTCGTTCGGTCTAGATGTGGGCGACTCCCAGGCTGAACATCCCGGACACCGGCTACGGGTACGGTTGGCCGACCGGTCGCTGCGCCAGCTGAACCCGCTGTTGTCGGTATTGAGCCGGCTGGTATCGCTCGCAGAATCGCGGATGGAGGCCTCGGTCCTGCTCGACTTCTGCACCTCCGCCCCCGTGGCACGCAAGTTCGGTTTCAGCACTGACGATCTGGAACGCCTGCAGGAATTGGTCGCCAAGTCTGGCGTCAGGTGGGGGCTGGACGCCCACCACCGCCGGCGCTTCGGAATGTCGGCATTCGCGCAGAACACATGGGCAGCAGGGCTCGATCGATTGCTACTGGGCGTGACCATGGATGAGACCGAGGAACATTTCCTCGGCACGGCTCTTCCGCTCGATGACGTGGAGTCCTCTGACGTCGATCTGCTGGGCCGGCTGGTCGAGTGCCTTGACCGCGTCCGTACCGTCATCGACGGATTCGCAGGCCGACAGCCGCTCGGTGCCTGGTGCCAGGCGTTCCGACAAGCCATCGAACTGCTCACAGCGGTTACCCCGAACGACAGTTGGCAGCTCGCCCATGCCTACGCCGAACTCGGCTCAATCGACGAGTCGGCGGCGGACACCTCCAGCAATGGTTCCGTCGACCTGAGCCTGCCCGAAATCGCAGCCCTGCTTGCAGACACCTTCCGGGGGCGAGCCAGCCGCGCCAACTTCCGTACCGGAACGCTCACCATGTGCACCATGCTGCCGATGAGGTCGGTGCCTCATCGCGTGGTCTGCCTGCTCGGCGTCGACGACGGAGTCTTTCCGCGCCACGTCAAGGTTGACGGTGACGACATCTTGGCGCTCGATCCCTGGATTGGCGACAGGGACCCCCGCAGCGAGGATCGCCAACTCCTACTCGACGCCATCATGGCCGCCGTTGATCACCTGATCGTGGTCTACGCCGGCATGGATCCGCGGACCGGAGCCCACCGGCCACCGGCGGTCCCGATCGGTGAACTGCTGGATGCGCTCGATGCCACAGCACGGACAACGACGGGCATGCCCATTCGAACGCTGATCGTCACCGAACATCCATTGCAGCCATTCGACCCGGACAACTTCGGCGAAGCCGGGCCGGATTCTCGTGCGCCGGCGAACGAGCCGGAGCAGCCAACGCGTCCCGGCGAGCCCTGGCAGCCGAAACGGCTGGGCAGCGACGGTCAACCCTTCAGCTTCGACCAGGCGTCCTGGCGGGGCGCCCGCGCCAGCGTCGGCAACCGGTCGAATGCTGTCCCGGTCTTCGGAATGAAGCCGTTGCCCACACCGCCCGACGACCAGCCCGCTGAACTGGCAAGCCTGGTCCGGTTCTATGCCCACCCGATTCGCGCCCTGCTGCGGGAGCGAGCCGGTCTGAGACTTCGGTCGGATGAAGAACGGGCAGCCGAACAGATCCCGATCACTTTCACCGGGCTCGACCGTTGGAATGTCGGTGACCGACTGCTTCGCCGGCATCTCTCCGGCCAGGAGCTGAAGCAGCTCACTGCCGCTGAGTGGCGGCGCGGCTGGCTCCCGCCGCGCAGCCTGGGCTCCGCGGCCATCACGGAAGTTGCCGACACGGTCCGGGAGCTGAAGGCCACAGCGGCATCACACCTCACCGAAACCGCATGCCGCTATGACGTCTCGATCCAGATCGGTGAGACGGTGCTCGCCGGCACGGTGCCGAAGGTCCACGGATCGACGATCGTCCGAGTCACCTACTCGTTCCTGTCCGCCAAGCAGCGGCTTCAGACCTGGATCGAGCTGCTGGCGCTCACCGCCGGCCTGCCGGGCCACGAGTGGCGCGCCGCCGTCATCGGCCGCGGCGGCAGTTCGATCCTCGGACCGGTCGAGCAGGAGTTAGCGAGGAATCTGCTGACCGATCTGGCTGAATTGCGCCGCACCGGGTTGTGTGAGCCATTGCCGTTCAGCCCCAAGACCTCGGCTGAGTATGCGCGCATTCGCGTCGTCGGCAAGACCGTCGAGCTTTATGCCAGGAAGTTGGAGGCTATCTGGCTGACCGAGCGGGACCGGGAGTACGAGAGTTTCTTCGGTCCAAGGGCCGGCCTGGCCGAGCTCATGCGACAGCCATCGTTGACCAATGAGGAGCGTGCCGGGACGGCAGAGCCCAGCCGGTTCGGCACTCTAGCCCGGCGCATATACGAACCGCTGCTGGCCGCGGAGACCACCAGATGAGCGAACCGCAGCCTTTCGACGTGTGTGGGGAGCTTCCTACCGGAACAACCGTGCTGGAGGCAAGTGCCGGGACCGGTAAGACCTACACGATCGCGGCCCTAGCGCTCCGATACATAGCAGAAGGCATCGCCGAATTGAGCGAGCTCATGCTTGTCACCTTCGGCCGGATGGCAACAAACGAATTGCGGTTGCGAGTCCGGGAGCGCATGGTCAGCCTGGAATCGCGGCTGGCAGACGTCCTGTCGGGTGGATGCCTGGAGTCCGCCACGGACACGATCGGCGGCCTCCAGCCCATTGAGCGGCTCTTGCTGACTGGCGATGCATCCCAATTGGAAGCGAGGCACTCACGAATCGTGACCGCACTGGCCGAATTCGACGCGGCCACGATTGCCACGACTCACGAGTTCTGCCTCTCGATGCTCGACGGGCTCGGGGTCCTTGGCGACCGCGAGCCGCAGGCAAGGTTCGTCGAGGAGCTGACCGAACTCACCCGCGAGGTAGCGGGCGACCTTTTCCTGCGCCGCTACGCCGCCAATGGTCGACCCCCCTTGGGTTTTGACCAGGCGCTTGACTTGGCCGAGACGGCGGTGAGCAGCGCCCATGCTGTGCTGGTGCCGACGGGCCTGAGCCGGCAAGATCATCCGGAGGCGGCCGAACGGCACGCCTTCGCCTGCGAGGTGCGAGCCGAAGTTGAGCACCGCAAGCTTGCCGGCCGGCTGTTCACCTACGACGACATGCTGACTCGGCTGCGGGACGCCCTGGCAGACCCGGTTCGCGGGCCGGCGGCGACCAACAGGCTGAGGAGTCGCTACCGGATCGTTCTAGTGGACGAGTTTCAGGACACCGACCCCATCCAGTGGGACATTCTTCGCCGCGCCTTCCACGGCCACTCGACACTGGTCTTGGTCGGTGATCCAAAACAGGCGATCTATGCATTCCGCGGCGCGGACGTTTTCAGCTACTTGGACGCAGTCGAGAAAGCGGACTTCGTGCGCACGCTGTCGACGAACTGGCGCAGCGACGCCGCGCTTGTCGCCGCAATCGAGGCGCTGGCTGGCGGTGCCGCGCTCGGCGATCCCCGAATCGTGGTCCGATCAGTGACCGCTGACCAGAAATCTGAACGGCTGCTCAGCGCCTCAGGCAGAGCGGAGGCTGCCTTCCGGCTGAGGGTGATCGAGCACGCTCCGGACGCCGATCGTGTCCCACCGGTCGGAGAGCTGCGACCGAAGATCACAGCCGACCTTGTTGCCGACGTCGGATCCCTGTTGGCGCCCGGTGCCACGCTGACCGAGGATGGACGGCGTCGAGCGGTCGATCCGGCCGACCTGGCGGTGCTGGTCCGTACCAACGAGCGGGGAGACACGATCCGGGACGCCCTGATGGCCGCCGGGATTCCGGCGATCATGCTGGGCGCATCGTCGGTCTATGCGTCTTCGGCGGCCGAGGATTGGCTGATCCTGCTTGCGGCCCTCGAACAGCCGCGCCAGCACTACATCCGGCGGGCGGCGCTGACCTGTTTCTTCGGCTGGACTTTCGACCGACTCGCCACCGCCAGCGAACCGGAGCTGATCGAGCTGATCCAGCAGGTCCGCTGGTGGGCCCGGGTACTCAGGTCCCGAGGGGTCGCAGCCCTTGTGGAGGCCGCCACCACTCAAACAGGGCTGCCGGAGCGCCTGTTGCGCTGCCACGGTGGCGAGCGGCAACTGACCGATCTGCGTCACATCGGTCAAAACCTGCACGCGGCCATGGTGTCGGGCCAGCTCGGGATCTCGGCACTCGTGCAGTGGCTGGCGGAACGGATGGCCGAGGCACGCCGGACCGGGCTGAGTGATCGGACTCGGCGTCTGGAGACCGACGCGCGTGCCGTCACGATCATGACCGTCCATGCCAGCAAGGGCTTGGAGTTCCCGGTGGTCTATCTGCCAGATGCCTGGGATCAGTATGCCGACGCTCGCGACGACGGCAGGCTGCTCCGGCTGCACGAGACCGGCGAGACCGGCACGATCTGCGAGCTGGATGTGGGCGGGCTCAGCGCACCGGGTCGTGCTGACCGGTTCGCCCGGCACCTGGCCGAGGACGCCGGAGAGCAGCTTCGGCTGCTTTATGTGGCGATGACCCGTGCCCAGTGCTCCGTGGTCACCTGGTGGGCACCTTCACGAAACACCCCTGCCTCTGCGCTGCATCGGTTTCTGTACCGGCCGGAATCCGAGGGCGTACACCCGGCGGGCAACTATCCGTTGGATGGTGACCCGCGTAGCCTTCCGCGGCTTCGCGGGACCTACTCGGTCGAGTTGGTGCAGTCCCTGCCAGCCGAGGCATGGCAGCTTTCCGAGCGGGCCGCCGCGCTCGGTCAGCCGCGAATCTTCAATCGGACGCTCGACCTGAACTGGCGCCGCACTTCCTACTCATCGCTCACGGCAGCAGTGCACGGAGCCGAGCTGACCCTGGCTGGGGTAGGCAGCGAACCCGAGCCAACCAAGGAGCACGACGAATCGTCTCTGCCCCGCGAGGAGGCTGCGCAACATGTCGTAGTCGGAGCGACATCAAGTTCCCCAGACACCGCCGGATCAGCGCATGCCCCGGGGGGCCTACCGGATGATATCCACTCCCCCATGGAGGATCTTCCCGTCGGAATCGAGTTCGGCACCGTCGTACACGCGATACTCGAAGCAGTCGATCCGATGGCCGGCGACCTCGCCGGCGAACTCCGAACTGTGGCTGCCGGAGTCCTGGCTCGGACGCCTGCTGAAATCTCGGCCGAGGCGCTCAGCGATGGCTTACTGCCAGCCATGCAGACACCGCTCGGGCCGCTCGCTGGCGATCGGCGGCTCTGTGACATTTCTCGGTCGGATCGGCAGGCAGAGCTGAGCTTCGAACTGCCCCTTGCCGGTGGCGATCAGCCGATTACCGAAGTAAGCCTCAGTCAACTGGCCCCCTTGCTCCGGCGGCACCTTGCTCCAGACGATCTGATGTATGGCTACTCGGGGATGCTCGAACACCCAGTACTTGGCGCCGAGACGCTCCGCGGCTATCTGACCGGCAGCATCGACGCAGTCCTGCGAGTTCGGGATGATGGGGTGTCCCGCTATTTGATCATGGACTACAAGACCAACTGGCTGGGAAATTATGAAACCGGTCCCCTGCTGGTCACCGACTATGCGCCAGCCCGGATGGCCCAAGCGATGCTCTCGGCGCACTACCCGCTGCAGGCGCTGCTCTACTCGGTGGCGGTGCACCGACTGCTTCGTTGGCGACAACCGGGGTACCGACCCGAGGTTCATTTGGGCGGTGTGCTTTACCTGTTTCTCCGAGGTATGGCAGGGCCGAAGACACCTCGGGCCGACGACGTGCCGTACGGGGTGTTCAGCTGGCGACCACCCGCCGGCTTGATCACCGAACTGTCGGACCTGCTGCAAGTCGGGCCGGCATGACCAATCCTCGATCCGTCGAGTCACCAGCTGCAGAGCCGACGGACGCCAGAGTCGCATACCACGCAGCGGGACACCTACGAGTATTCAACCAGGCCGGCGTCCTCAATCCCGCCGATATTCACACCGCAGTAGCAGTCTGCCGGATGGGAGGCGAGTCGGATGATCATGTTGCGCTTGCGCTTGCCCTGACGGTGAGAGCGCTGCGGATGGGCTCGGTGTGCATTGATCTGGCGAGGGTTCACACCCAGGTCCACGACGAATCCGAGGCCCAGATCGACGTGGCCGCGCTCCCCTGGCCGGACCCGGATGAGTGGCGGCGGGCTGTGATGGCCAGCCCGCTAGTCGCGCACGGCCCGGACCAGCCGGCCAGTCGGCCATTGCGACTGGCACACGGGTTGCTGTACCTGGAGCGCTACTGGCAGCAAGAGGAGCTTGTTCGACGCGAGCTGCAGGACAGGTTTGCTGACGCAGGCCCGGAAGTAGATCAGGAGCGATTGGCGGTAGCACTGAAGCGGCTGTTCACCGGAGAAGGCTTGATCGCCGGTGAGGAAGATCGGCAGGCACGAGCGGCGGCAGTCGGCGTTCTGTCGAGGGTGACGGTATTAGCCGGTGGCCCCGGAACAGGCAAGACCACAACAGTCGCGCGCCTGTTGGCTCTTCTGGCCGACCAGCCTGGCACGCAGCCCCGCGTGGCGCTTGCGGCTCCGACCGGAAAGGCGGCAGCCCGACTTGCCGAAGCAGTACGTATGGCCGCCGCCCAGCTGGGACCCCAGGACCGTTCCCGCCTTGGCGAGCTGACCGCCGCCACGCTTCACCGGCTGCTCGGTTGGACTGCGGAGAGCCGTGGCCGTTTCCGCCATTCCGCGCAGAACCGGCTGCCGCATGACCTTGTGGTTGTCGACGAGATGTCCATGGTGTCGCTGACCATGATGGCCAGGCTGCTGGAAGCGCTGAGACCAGAGGCGCGGCTGATCATGGTCGGCGATCCCGATCAGCTGTCATCGGTTGAGGCGGGCGCGGTGCTGGCCGACATCGCCCGCGCCCCCGGCCGACCCAGCATTGAACTAGGCAGGCGGCTCTCGGCGCTCGGAGTCGGCGGTGACGAGCCGGAAGGGCCGGTCCACGGGGTTGTCCAGCTAACGCACACCTGGCGGTTTGGCGACGCGATCGACCGTCTGGCCAAGGCGATCCGCGCCTCCGATCCGGATGGCGTGGTTGCGGAGCTCCGTTCGGGTGAACCGCATGTGATCTTCGCCGAGGTCGACGTCGAGCCGGCACGGCCGGAGGGGCTGGAGCCGTTGGCCGACGAAGTGCGCCGCAGCGGGCGAGAAACCCGGCAGGCAGCACTGGCCGGTGATGTTTCGGCAGCGCTCACCGCCCTGGACCAGCACCGTTTGCTCTGTGGACACCGCCGTGGTCCCTACGGGGTCACCCGATGGAGTGTCGAAGTCGAGCGCTGGCTGGCTGAGGCGGTTCCCGGGTTCGACGACGACGGCGAGTGGTATCTCGGTCGCCCACTGCTGGTGACCGCCAACGACTACGATCTGAGCCTGTTCAATGGCGACACCGGCGTGGTGGTCGACTCACCGAGTGGCGTGCGGGTCGCGTTTGCTCGCGGGTCGAGTCCGGCACTGTTCGCCCCGGTACGGCTCGATTCGGTGCAGACCGTGCACGCCATGACAGTGCACCGCGCCCAGGGCAGCCAGTTCGGCTGCGTCTCCTTCATCGTGCCCCCACCGGATTCACCTTTGCTGACCCGAGAACTGCTCTACACGGCGGTGACCAGGGCAACCGAACGCGTACAAGTCTTCGGCAGCGAGGAGGCGATCCGCCGTGCTGTGCTGCGACCTGCGAACCGAGCGAGCGGCCTGCGTTCTCGCCTCGGCGGACCGGATTAGGCTAAATGTGTGACCAACTGGGCCATGGCAAGCGATCTCGACCGAGTTGATCATCATCGCAGGTCTGCCGAATGGGTGGCGGGCCTATGGCGTGCCGAGGATGCCAAACTGCTCAAGCTTGATGCTCAGTCACGATTCACCACCAACAGCGGCGGCAGCAAGCTGCGGATGACCAAGCCGTTCGTGGAATACGACAGCCAGCGGCACCGGCTGCTCGGCCTGCTGGACGCCGCCCCGATCTTCGCGGTTGAGACTCTCACCGAGGGCGAGGTACACGATCTGCGGGAAGTCGGACACCAGCTCACCGACAATGAACGCGACATTGCGGCCACTGCGGCCGCGCTGACCCACTGGCACCGGCAAGAGCCGCGCTGCCCTCGCTGCGGCAGCCCGACGGCTGTGATCAACGGCGGGTTCGGCCGGCGCTGCGAGAGCTGCAACGAAGATCATTTTCCTCGCACCGACCCTGCGGTCATCGTCGCTGTGCTGGACGCTAAGGACCGGCTGCTGCTAGGAAGCCAACCCTCCTGGGGAACTCGAGTTTCCGTACTCGCCGGTTTCGTTGAGACCGGGGAATCACTGGAACAGGCCATCCACCGCGAGATCGCTGAAGAGGTCGATCTTGAGCTCACCGATCTTCGCTATTTCGGCAGCCAGCCATGGCCGTTTCCGCGCTCACTGATGGTCGGTTTCGTTGCCCGCGCGGCCAGCAGCGACATCTGCGTCGACGCTGAGGAGATCGAGTTCGCGGAATGGTTCAGCCGAGAGGAACTCGAAGTAAAACTCGACTCCGGCGAGCTGGGCCTGCCCGGCCGCAGCTCAATCGCCTTCCGAATGATCCGGGCCTGGCGGGACGGCGAAGTTCTCATCTAGGAAGGCCAATAGTCAGCCGTCTGGTTCCCGGCCGTCGAGAGATCGCGCAAGCGAACATATCAACCGATCAGCTGCTCCAGCTCCGCCCGCCCCGGCAGCCGCTCTGGGCGGACGATCCGATCAGACCGGACGTAATAGAAAATCGCGTCGACGCCATCGACAGGTATCCCCTGCACTTCGGCCCAAGCCAACCGGTAGATGGCGAGCTGAAACGGGTCGGCGGATTCAGCACGGTTGGTCTTCCAGTCGACTACCTGAAAAAGCTCCTGTTGGTTCGGGCCGGTGTTGATCTTGTAGATGGCGTCGATCCGCCCCCGAATCAGCCGTCCTGCAAGCAGCAGCGTGAACGGGGCTTCCACGGCGTACGGCACCGTCTCGCCGAACTGGCCGGTCGCGAAGCGGCGGCACAACTCCCGGAACTCCGTCTCATCGGCAGCGCCAGCATCGGCCCGGTCCGGCAAGTCGTCCGGATCGATAAGCAACTGCTGGCCCAGCGATCCGGACGGCAGCTGCAGCCCGAAATGTGATTCCACCCAGGAGTGGAAGCGCGTCCCGAACCTTGCCGCCCGAGACGGCGGGCGCGGCATCGGCCGTGCCAGCTCGGCGGTGAAGGCTTCCGGCTCGGAATTGAGCCGTAGCAGCGCCGACGCGGACAGTGTGCTCGGCAATTCGATCGCCCGCTCGCCTGAGCGAGATTCCACGATCTCGGCCAGCAGTCGATTCAGATCAGCATCCCACCCCGCCAGAATCGCCTCCTCATCGAGCAGGATTTGATCTTGGTTGCCCCGATCTTGGTCATGCGACCCGGTGCGGTCGTAGCGTTGCCGCGCCTCGTCGATCCACCGCGCCGCCTCCTGCCGGCGACTCAAGGCGTCCAGATCCAGCGGTGCCGGCCATGGCTGGACCTCGGCCGCCGTCACTAGAGGGTTCTGCTCGGCCGGTGGATTAGCCTCGGCCATCACTTGGCCCTGCTCGCGCGCCTCCCCAATGATCGCCCGCAGGTATGTCGATTCGGCCCGCGGCTTGACCAGGTCAGCCCGCCACACATGGCCGCTGCCGATGAGGACCCGTTTGGCTCGCGTCGCGCCGACGTAGGCAAGCCGGTCTTCAGCCAGCAGCTGCTGATCAGCAAGCAGTTCCCGGTACGCCGCCATTGCCGCATTGGTTACGTCGGCGAGCTGCGGCACGGCGCTTGAATCACCGCGCAGATCGGCGGGTAGTACGGCGGCAGTTGTCACCCAGTTATCGGTGACCCGTTCGCTCGGGAAGACACCCTTCATCAAGGCCGGTAGGAAGACAAGCTCCCATTCCAGACCTTTGGCTTTGTGGACGGTCAGCAGCTTTACCGCCTCCCGGTCGGAAGGCACTGCCTGATCAAGACCGGCGCCCTGGTCGATCTCAGCCTGAAGGTAGGCCAGCAGACCGGCGAGCGAAGCATCCCCGTCCACATCGGCGTATCCGGCGACTGCGTCCAGAAAGCTGCCGAGCTGGTCACGGCGACCCTCCCTGGCATACTCACGAGTTGCCAGCAACTCGACATCAAGATCAATCGTGGCGATCACTCGCCGAGTCAGGTCGAGAACGGGCTCGTCGCTGTGCCTGCGCAGATAGGACAGTTCGGCAGCCAGTCGACCGAACCTATCGAGGGCAGCTGCAGAGTACGGACGGTCACCAGGGCTTTCCAGGGCGTCCAGCAGGCTGACCACGTCAGTGGGGTCGATATTGGCGACGGCATCTTCCAGCGCCGACATGATGTCGCGTTCGGTCAACGCAGCGTCGCCGTCTGCTTCGACAGGCTGACGCGCCAGTTCCCGGGCCCGGGCACCGAGGAGAGCAAGGTCTCGCGGGCCGATTCGCCAGCGAGGACCGGTCAGCAGCCGAAGCAGATCGGCATTGGCTGTGACATCGGCTAGGAGGCGGAGGGTCGAGGTGACGTCCATGATCTCCGGCAACAACAGCAAGCCGCCGAGCCCCACAATCTCGACCGGAACCTCGCGTACGGTCAGCTCGGCGTAGATCGCGGCGATGTCGGCGTTTCTGCGAGCCAGAACAGCCATGTCGGCCCAGTGGCGGACGACACCGGTGGTCTTAACCTCGATGATCTGGTCAGCGATCCAGCTGACCTCCTCCGGCCAGGTGTGGAAAGTTGCGGCACGCAGCTGTCCCTGCGGAGCCGCTGGGGGGCCCTGGAGCAGGCCAAGTCCCGCCATGGTGCCATCGCCTGAGCGACCTTCCGGCTGAAACAGACCCGTTTCCCGAAGCGGTCTACTGAGCAGGTTCGCGACTGACAGGATGCGACGCCCGCTCCGCCGATTGATCGTCAGTGCAAAGCAAGCGCCCGGCCGGCCGTCTCTGCGGCGGAAGTCCTCGGCGAACTGCAGGATGTTGCTCGCCGCTGCACCCCGCCAGCCGTAAATTGCCTGATAAGGATCTCCTACTGCGGTAACCGGATGACCGAGTCCGTCGGCAATGGTGTCCCCGGAGAACAGCCCCCGCAGCATCATCGCCTGGGCTGCCGAGGTGTCCTGGTACTCATCGAGCAGCACTACCCGGAAACTTGAACGCAGCGCCTCTGAGACCTGCGGCACCTCTGTGGCCAGTCGGGCAGCGATAGCCATCTGGTCGGCAAACTCGACGAAGCCCAGCCGCAGCTTGAGCTGCTGGTAGTCCTGGACGAGGCTCGCCAGCTCAAGTCGCTCCTGCGCTGCCACCGCTGCCTTTCGGACCTCGACGTAGGTGTTGCCCCGGCTGTTGAGAGGTGCCGAGGCGCAGCCGACCAGGAAATCCCGTGTGTGCTTGTCGAGCTCTGACGGGTCGACCAAGTGTTGCTGCAGATCGGCATCGAGCTTGAGCACGCGTTCGGTCACAGTCGCCGGCCGGAGCCGGGAGATGTACTCGAACGGGCCGGCCGCCGCCTTGACCACCTGCGACGCCAGGCGGAACCTGGTCGCGCCGCTGATCAGCGTCGGATCCGACTCGAAGCCGAGCCGCAACCCGTGCTCGCTCACAAGCCGGGACGCAAAGGCGTCGTACGTCATGACAAGCTGCTCACCTGACTCGTCGACGCCCCGATCGGCCACCACGCCGGCCCGCAGCAACGCGGATCGGACCCGGGCGGACAGTTCGGCGGCCGCCTTGCGGGTGAAGGTGAGGCCGAGCACCTCCTCCGGCCGTACTGCTCCCGACCCGACGAGCCAGACCACCCTGGCTGCCATGACCGTCGTCTTGCCAGATCCTGCTCCGGCTATGATCACGCCCGGTTCGAGCGGGGCGGTGATCGCGGCCAGCTGTTGGTCGGAGAACTCGATACCCAGGGCGTCAATCAGATCGCCAGTTGATCGCAGCCGGCTGTTCGCCGGTTTGAAGGTCAGGACGCTCATCGGACCACCTGCGCGCCAATGGCTTGGGCCGGGCAGCTGTCCCTGAACCTGCAATAGCGGCACGCCGGACCGATCCGCGCGTCAAAACTCTCGTTGCGGATGATCTTGGCAGCTTCGGTGAGCCGCTCGTGCACCCAGGTGGGTTGGCGGCGGATCACTGCATCGCCGGCCGCGGCAGGCACCGGGAAAGGGACATCGTCGAGCGATGCCTGCGAGTAAACCCGGGGATAACCCTCGGCTCCGTCCGACTGCCGCAGGTAGACCAGCTCCGCGCCGCCGGGACGTGCACCTTCCCCGGCCAGCTCCGCAAATGCGCCCTCGGCCACAGCCAGCTGATAGACCCCAAGTTGATCATGGAGCGCGATGTCGGTGGCGGAGGGCAGCGACTTGCCGGTCTTGAAGTCGACAATCAATATCCGACCCCCGACGTCGCGCTCCACTCGATCAGCCGTACCGGTGAGCAGGACCCGTTCCTCGCCGAGATCTACCTCGCAGGCGAACTCCACCTCCGTGCCGAGGAGCTCCCGGTCGGCCGCGGCCCGTTGCCATGTCAGAAAGCGTTCGAGCGCCGCCTCAGCTTCGACCCGCTCAACAGCCGACAGCCAGTTGGCATCGAAGTCGAGCTGACCCCAAACCGACTCAAGATGGCTGGAGAGCGCGCTGAGGTCGACCTCCGGCTTGGCGCCATGATCAGCAAGGACGTGGACCACCGAGCCGAATGCGGCTGCCGTGTTACGGGCCGACTCGCCCTGAGCCTTGCGCGCAAGGAACCATTGACGAGGACAGCCGAGCACGGCTGCCAACTGGCTGCCCGACAGCTGTACCGGGGTCTCCGGCGCAACCACGGGGGCCGATGCGTCGCTCAGCTCGCGCATCCCCCACCACCGGCCGGGGTCAGCGGCCGGCGCAAGCGGATGGCGGCCAACCCCGTCGGCGGCATCGGCGAGCCGAGCGAGCCGAACCGCCGCCTGCTCGCGCAGTGCAGGGCTGCTCTCCGGGTCGGTACTGATCTGGCG
>Ga0126314_10000823_pt1 | contig 14753 bp, 17 predicted proteins | sample Plot105B_FD_92535 | JGI IMG/M metagenome (GOLD analysis project Ga0126314, IMG submission 92535) | Serpentine soil microbial communities from UC McLaughlin Reserve, CA, USA - Plot105B | ecosystem: Environmental > Terrestrial > Soil > Grasslands | place: USA: UC McLaughlin Reserve, Lake County...
CGGCGAGGTCCGCGAGGAACCGGCACGCATGGTCATAATGCACACCCAGTTCGGTGGCACCCGCATGATAGATATGCTCGTGGGCGACCCGCTGCCGAGGATCTGTTAGGCTGACTCTAGATGTAGAGAGGAGGTCGAGCTAGGGTACTGAGCAGTACACGTTTCTTACGACACGATGCACTGCGCCTGGTAGCCGGACAATAGCTCATTTAGGGACATTGATTGATAGTCTCGACGTTTTGCTCAAAGAATAGAAGGGCACACTCGGCACTGATGTAAAGAGTTTGATCAACGAGTTGAGAAAGACACTGCGACTAAGGGAAGACCTGGCAAGTGGCTGCGAGCCGTCACGAGGGCACAGGGATTTTGCTCGGAGCTAACACCGAAAACTACGTAGAATCGTTAGTATGTGATGGACTCCAGGATCTCGCTAGCAAGCAAGTCACTGCGCGTCGCTATCCTGAGAATTTTCGACCGTGGATTTTTCGAGAGGAGATTCACATGCGTTCCCCCTCTAGTCGTCGAGCAGCAAGAATATGGACGGGCTCCCGACGAGTTGCACTTTGAGCCTCATTGTTTGACCCTTGGGCAGATTCATGTGGACTCGCGTGCTAATGGGATTATTGCGAGAAACTCAATTGCGACATCAAGTGCCAACTCGGACGGGTTGAGGAGCTGCGTGGTGAAATCGACTCCTCGCACATCAGAGAAAGCGACCCGACAAACGCTCTCCCTAGTGCTGTAGATTTTGGAGGTGCATGCGATGCGATCGCCAGACACGAATACCTTCGCCGCCCAGAGCAGGACAGAACTGCTCCGACGTAACGGGATCTTCGAGTCTTTCTTCGAGGCTGAAGCATCGCGACTGGCCGAAGCCTGCCACGAGATGTCCCGGCGTTTTCTCGACGGAGGACGGCTCCTGGCTTTCGGAAACGGCTCTGCGGCTACCGACGCCCAGCACGTCTCGGTCGAGTTCGTGCACCCGGTGATCGTCGGCAAGCGCGCCCTACCAGCGCTCGACCTCGGCCCTGACTTCGAACGACGCCTTCCCGTCTTGCTCCAGCCCGAGGACATGGTGATGGGCTTCGCGTTCCCTGAAGCGGAAGAAGCGGTCGAGCGGACACTGCGTGCGGCGCGAGAGTGGGGGGCGCTAACGTTCAGCCTGACGGGAGAGGCTGGCGAGTACTCGTTCGCGCCGCCGGATGGCGACCCGTTCGTTGTTCAGGAGGTCTTCGAGGTCCTATACCACGTGCTCTGGGAGACGGTCCACGTGTATTTCGAGCATCGCGAACAGGGCCACGACGTGGGCAACTCTTCGTTCCTTTATCCGTTCCTTGGCAAGGGACAGCAACCCCTCGAAGAGGTCGTGCAAGAGGTGCAGAATTCGATGCTTCAGAAGGTGCAGGAGGTGAACCGCCTGCGTACGGCTGCGGCCGAATCTGAGGGTACGGCGATCTCCCAGATAGCAGCGGCCATTACCGAACGAGTGGGGCGGGGCGGAAAATTGATCGCCTTTGGCAACGGCGGCTCCGCTACGGATGCGAACGACCTTGTCTCGGACTTCGTGGACCCGCCGACCGGGTTCGACGTTATTCCAGCGGTATCCGTATCTGCTGAGCCGGCAAACATTACGGCCATAGCCAACGACATTGGCACCGAAGCGATCTTCGCCCGACAGCTCATCGCCCACTCGAGACCCGAGGACGTTACGGTTGGCATTTCGACGAGCGGCGGCTCGGCCAATATACTCGCCGCGCTCGCCGAAGCCCGCAGACGAGGGCTGCGGACGGTCGGCATTGTGGGCTATGATGGAGGTAGGATCGTCGGCGAGCGGCTCGTGGATCACGCGGTCGTAGTTCGCTCGGACTACATCCCGCGCATTCAGGAGGCCCAGGCTTCCATCTACCACGTACTTCGTGGGCTCGTCGAACGGTGCAAGGCCTGAAGCCCGAATCCGAAAATGGAGGTGTCGTGTGCGCTACATGCTGCTGATCGTCGGCGGGTTGATGTTCCTCGTGGGCGGCATGTGGGTGTTGCAGGGCGTCGGAATACTGCCAGGCAGCTTCATGACCGGACAGGCGTTCTGGGCCGTGATGGGTGTGATCTCCTTGGCCGTTGGGAGCTTGTTGGTCCTCGTCGGGTTCCGCTTTAATTGACGCTGTTGAGGGCGGGTTGGGAAAGCCCGCCGGTTCCCCATCTGGGGTAAGCTTTGTCACGGCCGGTATAGGCTCGCGGTAATAAACTCTGAACAAGCATAGCGAAGGGGGCTGACGCGTTTGCAAGGTAGCAGAGAGGGCGTGGACGCGAGGACACTGCTCGCCATGGACCGGTCGGCGAGGTTGATGGAGCGCGCCGTCGGGCTGATGCCCGGCGGCGTCAACAGCCCGGTGCGGGCGTTCCGCTCGGTCGGGGGGGACCCGCTGTTCGTGGAGCGCGGCGAGGGATCGCGCATCGTGGATGTGGATGGCAACTCGTTTATCGACTACGTGATGAGCTACGGACCGCTCGTCCTCGGGCATTCGTATCACGAGGTGAACGAGGCCATAGAGAACACGGCCAGGAAAGGCACGACCTTCGGCGCCCCGACGGAATTGGAGGTGGAGCTCGCCGAGACGGTGTGCGAGGCTGTCCCTTCCGTCGAGATGGTCAGGATGACCAACTCGGGGACGGAGGCGACGATGAGCGCCATCCGTCTCGCCCGCGGGTACACGGGGCGGGAGAAGATCCTGAAGTTCGACGGCAACTATCACGGCCACGGCGACGCCCTCCTCGTCTCCGCTGGATCTGGCGTGGCGACCCTGGGGCTTCCCGACAGCCCGGGCGTTACCAAGGGGGCCGCCAGAGACACGACCGTGTTGCCGTACAACGACCTGGAGGCGGCGCGGGACCTCTTCGGGCGCGAGGGTGAGGAGTTCGCCGCCGTTATCGTAGAGCCTGTAGCGGGGAACATGGGCTGCGTTCCGCCTGCGGAAGGATATCTTGAAGGGCTCAGGGAGATCACGCGCGAGTACGGGACCGTCCTGATCTTCGACGAGGTCATGACCGGCTTCAGGCTTGCCCGCGGCGGGGCGCAGGAGCGGTTCGGCGTCACGCCGGACCTGACGTGCCTGGGGAAGATCATCGGCGGCGGGCTCCCGGTCGGGGCCTACGGGGGGAAGCGCAAGGTCATGGACCTGGTCGCGCCCTCGGGTCCGGTCTACCAGGCCGGCACCCTCTCGGGAAACCCGCTGGCGATGGCCGCCGGTCTCGCAACCCTGCGCATAGCAGGACAGCCCGGTTTCTACGACCGGCTTGAGGAACTAGGAGCACGCTGGCGCGAGGGCATGGGCGAGGCTGCCTCGGCGGGCAGTCGCCCGTTCACCGTCAACCAGGTCGGCTCGATGGTCAGCATCTTTTTCACCGATGATCCTGTAAGAGACTTCGACTCCGCCGCCGCGTCTGACACGAAAGCGTACAAGGACTTTTTCTGGCACATGCTCTCCCGCGGCGTGTACCTGGCCCCGAGCCAGTACGAGGCCGGCTTTATCTCTACGGCACACTCCGAGGAGGACCTGGACAGGACCTTCGGGGCGGCCCGCGAATGGTTCGATAGGGTGCGCTAGTTGGAGGCGACGAGTCACCGGACGCCGGATCTTCTGCTCAGGGACACGTTCCTCAAAGCCGCCGCGGGCCTTCCCGGGGAGGACGAGCGCGCAGCGGTCGTGGGCGAGGCGCTCGAATACCTGCAGCGGGGCTTCGACGCCCACTACGCCTGGGGAGGGTCTGGTGACGACGATATACTGGTCGGGGACAACGCGTACGCGCTGGCGGTCGACACGATAGCGCGCCTCGACGAGCCCCGCTTCGTGGCGGTGGCGAGCCGCATGATCCGTGACGGCGCCGGACGCATCGCCGAAGGCGGCGCTGTCACCGTCGAGATGTGGTCGCCCCACCTCGCCTGCCTCCTCGACATCATCTCCGGAGAGGGCGCCGAGAGTTCCGAGGTGAGGATCAGGGCCGCTGTCCGGGAGATGCGTGATCAGGGTGGGTAAGCTGCCTTCCGGGGAGGAGCGGTCGCTCCTGGTCCGCGAGATGTTCGACAGGATCGCGGGCCGCTACGACCTCCTGAACACCGTGATGACCGCGGGCCTCAACCGCCTCTGGAACCGCACGGTGGTGGACGACGCCAGCCTCAACCCCGGCGGCAGGGCACTCGACCTCGCCTGCGGCACCGGCAGTCTGACGCGCGACCTTGCGAAGAAAGCCGGGCCCGACGGCTACGTGCTTGGCGTCGATTTTTCCAAAGAGATGCTGCGGTCGGCGTGGTCCCGGCCAGTGGCAAACGTCGAGTACAGGCTCGGGGACGCGACGGACCTCAAAGAGGTACCATCCGACTCCTTCGACGCGGCCACCATAGCTTATGGGGCGAGAAACATCCCCGACCTCGACGCGCTTTTCTCCGAGATGGAGCGCGCGCTCAAGCCCGGTGGCGTCGCCGTGTGCCTGGAGATAGCGCGGCCCACAGGCGGACTTTCGTCCCGGTTTTACGGGCTGTGGTTCGACACGATAGTGCCAAAACTGGGAGGTTTGATCTCCGGGGACCCAGCAGCTTACTCCTATCTACCAGAAAGCGTGAAAGAGTTCGTGGCACCGGGCGAATTAGCTGACATAATAGGACGTAATGGATTACAAGACGTTACATGGAGGCGGCTCGCGGGCGGCATCATCACGCTCCATCGTGGGACCAAACGCTCCAGGGGAGGCTGACGGGCTCGACTCCGTGGTACTCGGGGAGGACTTCGAGACCATCGACGAGGTCGAGGGCCTGCTCGCCGGGGCGGCCGAGGGAGCGCCGCCGGATCTGATCGAACCCTCGCTGGTGTCGCTGACGTCGCGGGGTAAGCGTCTCAGGCCGCTGCTACTGGTGCTGAGCGCGCGCATGGGCGACCCGGATAGGGAAGATTTGCTCGAGGCCGCCACCGCCATCGAGGTCTTGCACACGGCGACCCTGATCCACGACGACATCGTTGACGGGGCCGAGAGCAGGCGCGGCGTTCCCACGACCGTCGCCGAGTACGGGCGCGAGATCGCGGCGGCCACGGGCGACTTCCTCTTCGCCGAAGCCTTCTCCAAGCTGGCCCGGATCGGGGACCCCAGGCTCGTCCGCGCCTTCGCCGTTGCTTCGGTGGGGCTTGCCTCCGGGGAGCTGGAACAGTACCGCGCGAACGGGGCTAACGTCGAGGTCGAAGCGTACCTGGAACACATAAGGAAAAAGACCGCCGGGCTCTTCCAGGTCGCGTGTGTGGCCGGCGCGACTCTGGGCGGGCTCTCCCTTGTGCAGATAGACGCCCTGGCGAGCTACGGCCAGGCATTAGGCATAGCCTTCCAGATGTCTGACGACATCATGGACCTCGTGGGCAAGCCGGGTCTCATGGGCAAGGGTATCGGCACCGACCTCGTCGAGGGGACCGTGACGTTGCCCGTCATCTTCGCCATGAAGGAGGGCGACACACAGACGATCCGGCGCGTACTCGCGAACCCGAGCCCCTCTCCTGAACTGCTGGAGGCCGGCATAGAGGCCGTGCTCGCCACGGACGCCATCGCCAGGACCGAGCAGTGGGCCCGGGGCGAGATCGACGCCGCCCTCAGAGACCTCGCCTTCCTGCCCGACTGTCCGGAACGCGAGTTCCTCGAGTCGGTCGCCTCGGAGGTGGTCGGGAGGGATGCCTGAGGGCCGGACCGGTCAGGTGATCTTCGCCACCGGGGCCCTCATGCCTGTCTCTTCACCCCCCGTGCCGGACGGCGCCGTGCTCGTAGAGGAAGGCCGCATAAAGGCCGTCGGACCGATCGGGGACGTCGGGCGTGAGAACCCCGACGCCGAGGTCCGTTTCTTTCCCAACTACGCCATGATCCCCGGCGCGGTCAACGCCCACGCCCACCTCGGCTTCAGACGCAAGGACAGGCCAGAGGGCGGCACGTTCTCCGGTTGGCTCAGCCAGCTTATAGAACTCCTCCCCGAAAAGGAGAGCTGGACCGCCGAGGCCGCCCGCGACTCGGCCAGGGAGGCCGTGGAGGCGGGGACCACGTACATGGCCGAGTCATCGCCTTACGGGGAATGCCTGCCGCAGCTCGCCGAGAGCGGGATGGCGGGCACGGTCTTCGCCGAATTCTTCCCGCATGAGATCGGTACCCCCGAGGAGGCCGTTGATTTTATCGTCGAGAAGGCGCGTAGTCTCCGGGAAGGTTTGCCCGGACGCGTAAACGCCGCGGTCAGCGTGCATTCTCCGTACACCGTGGATCCCGAGTCCTCACGTCTGGCGGCGCGCAGGACGCGGGAGATGGGGTGGAGGTTGGCGATCCACCTCTCCGAGAGCCCGGAAGAGGTCGAGTTCGTCAGGGACGGCACCGGCGGCCTCGCCGATATCTTCGGCAGCAACGAGTGGGGAGGGGTAGGGACCTCGCCCGTCCGCTACGCGCAGGATGTAGAGCTTCTCGCCCACCAGACGATCGCGGCCCATCTTGCGACCGGCGTCTCGGAAGAGGAAGTAGAGATCCTGGCGCGCTCAGGCGTTGCGGCGGCCCATTGCCCCCGTTCCAACGCTTACCTCGGCTGTGGTGTTTCGCCGGTGCGGCGCATGCTCGAGCGCGGCATCAGGGTCGGGATGGGCACGGACGGGCTCTGGAGCAGCCCGAGCATGAACCTTTTCGAAGAGACGCTTTTTGCGGTCGATCTTCACGGTTTGGACGGCGCGACGGGCCTTTCGCTGGCGACGCTCGGCGGGGCACGCGTCCTCGGCATCGAGGGTGAGACGGGGACTCTAGACGCAGGCAAGTGGGCCGACCTTGCCCTGATCGAGGTTTCGCCCGGGGGCGGGGACCCCGCGCGGGACGTGCTGGAGGCCGCTGCCGGCGGCGCTGTCGCGGTCACGGTCGTCGGGGGCGGCGTGATATACAATCGTGACAGTGTCTGAAGAGCCTGGAGGGCAGCCCTCATGATGATGAACCGGGAAAGGATCGGTTTCTGGGTCAGGCTGGTCGCCATCTTGCTCTCAGCCATCTTCCTTATCTCTTTCATCTTCCTGGGCGTCGGGACAAACATTTCGTACAACGTCTTCGACCTATTCGGCAACCAGGATCAGCAGAAGCAGCAGCAAGACCAGGCGCTCAACCCCGAAGAGCAGATCGCCGCCGCAGAGAAGAACCTGAAAAAGGACCCGAAGGATCCCGAGAAGATAAAGGACCTCGCGGGGCTCTACTACAACGCCGGCCGCTACGACGAGGCTATTCAGGTTCTGCAGAACGGACAGGAGGCGGCCCCGAACGACGAGGAGATACCGGCGTTTTTGGGTCAGGTCTACAGCCAGCAGGCGCAGACCGCGTCGGGCAAGAAACAGGAAGAGCTGCAGGACAAGGCGGCGGAAGCCTTCGCGGCCTCGGCAGCGGCGCAGCCCGACGAGGCGGACGCCTACCTCCTGGCGGGCCAGGCCTACGACCAGGCCGGCCAGCCCGCAGAGGCCATCAGGTACTACAACGAGTACCTAGACCGCGCTCCAAAGGGCCAGAATGCGGCCAGGGTCAAAGACAGAATTTCTGCACTCCTCGAAGGCAAGGAGACCACAGGAAGTGCGCAGCCCTGATCCAGGTCCGGGCCGAAGGCGTATAATGGAAGTAAGATCCGGCAGATAGCCCGTTAGGAGGAAAGGTGTTAGGTTCCATCGGAATGCCAGAGCTGATCATTGGTCTGGTCGTTATCCTGCTTCTCTTCGGAGCGAAGCGCGTCCCCGAGCTGGCCCGCGGCCTCGGAAGCGGCGTGCGCGAGTTCAAGAAGGGCACCACGGAGGGCGAGGTCGAAGACAAGAAAAAGGAAGAAGAGAAAGAAGAGCAGATCGAGTCAAGCGCTAGCGTAAACGAAGACGAGGCCAAGCTGGAGGAAGATTCTCCCGCCGAGAAGGCCGAGCAGAAGCGTAGTAGCTAGACTCACTACGGGTTCTTAAGCTCTAGATGGCAGGTCGCCTCAGACTCCCTTCGCGTCCGCGCGGTCCGCGCGACGACATGCGCATGACCCTGATCGAACACCTCGACGAGCTGCGCTCGAGGATCATCAAGGTCGGTGCCATTTTCATCCTCGCGGCGATTGGGGCTTGGTTCTTCCGCGTCGACATCTTCAATCTCCTCCTGGAGCCAGCTCAGGGCCAACTGCAGGGCAAGCTCTATGTAACCTCGGTGGCGGAGCAGTTCGTCAGCGATATGAAGCTGGCCCTGTACGTGGCTTTCGTGCTCACGATACCGGTGCTCCTGTACCAGGTGTGGGCTTTCGTGGCCCCCGCGGTGGGCGACTTGGGCCGAGCTTTCACCTACATCCTGATCACGCTGGCATCCTCGTTGTTCATAGCGGGGATCGTTTTCGGATACGTCTTCGTGGTGCCCGTGGGCGTGAAGTTCCTCTTGAGCTGGGCCCCCGACCGGTACGACACTATAATCACCCCGACGAACTATATGGCGTTCGTTACGCGCTTCCTCCTGGCCTGCGGGATCGTGTTCGAACTGCCGGCGGCGACCTACGTCGCGGCGAAGCTCGAGCTTATCGATGCCTCGCTTTTGAAGAGGTACCGCAAGCACGCCATCGTGGTCAATACGATCGTCGCAGCAGCGATCACCCCGTCTCCCGATCCTTTCAGCATGCTCCTCCTCGCGGTACCGCTGATCGGAATGTACGAGCTCTCCATCATCATCGCCCGCTACGTGAACCCGACGACGGAAGTCAGGGCACACGAGCTGGCCAGGGACGACGAGGATGAAGAGCCAGAAGCGGAAGATGAGCCCGACGGGTTCGAAGACACGGACGACCACCCGGAGAACGGGCACGAGCGGGACCTCTAAAGCGGTCAGCACTTCAGCTAGTCAGTGCTGTACACCGAATATGCTCGAACGAGACCGTGTTCGGGTGGCAGGTTCTCTAGAGGTCTCCCCTTACGTCGTTCCCGCGGAAGCGGGAATCCACCCACGAGATGGAACCTCGTAAGCCACTGATGGCTCCCTCTTAAGGGAGGTGTTCACCCCCGACTCTGTGTTACTCGCCTCTCAGTCGCGCTTCGAAGCGGCGCATGGAACGCCGGATCAGGTCTTCCACCAGCCGTCTGAAGAAGGGCTTGTGGGCGATCTTATCGAGCCAGGCTGGTTTGATCCTGTAATCGGTCCAGAGCGTCATCCTGACGGTCCTGACGCCCTCGTCTTCGATGAGCCAGCCTCCGGTCCCCATCGCACCCTCCACGTAGGTCCACTCCAGCCGGTGTGAAGGCTCGATCACCGTGAGGGTGCTGGCTACCTCGTGGGTGATGCTCGCCGCGCTTAGTGTGAACTCCAGCCTCACCCCGGGATGCAGGGCCGTTGTCTCGGCGCCCACGGCGTCGAGGGCCCGGGCGTGCTTGAGGCCAGCGGCCCACTCGGGGAAGCGGCTCACGTCGAGGAGGGCGCCGAAGATCCTCTCGGCCCCGATCCCCGAGACGAGGTAGCCCGCCCTGAAGGGCCTGTGGTCTTCAGGCACCGAGAAGGACCCCAGCCGTGTAGAGCAAGCCGAAGACGAGGTGGAGGGCAGCCGTCCGCTTGACAACAGGGTCGAGGCGTCTCGGCGTCGAGTACGCGGCGATGTCGCGCCAGAGCCGGAAGGCGGCGAACACGCTCGGGAAGACCAGCGCACACTCGGGCGGGACGACGCGGAGCGCCATCAGGACCGCAACGGCGACGTAGGTTTCCAGCAGGAGGGCGCGGTAGATCAGGACCGCCACCTCCCTGCCGAAGACTATGGGCAAAGTTCGCCGCCCACCCCGGCGGTCCGAGACCAGGTCCCTGATGTTGTTGGCGAGCAGGATCGCGGCCACCGGACCCCCGATCGGAAGCGCCGCAAGCGGTACGTACAGCGGAAAATCTCCGACCTGGACGGCGTAGGCGATTACGACGATCAAGACGCCCATAAAGACGAAGACCGCCGCCTCGCTCGCCGGTGTGTAGGCGATGGGGCGCGGTCCCGCAGAGTAGAGGTACCCGCCGAGGGCGGAGAGGCACCCGAGCACGAGTATGGGCCAGCCGCCCACAAGAACCAGGTAGATGCCGAGAAAGAGCGCGATGGTGTAGCAGAGCAGCGCGCCCGCGAGGACGCTGCGCGAGCGCACGCGCCCGCTTACGATGGAACCGGCGATCCCCACAGCCCCTTCCACGTCGAGACCCCTCTGATCGTCGTAGAACTCGTTGAACATGTTGGTGGCAGCCTGTATGAGCAGGCTGCCGAAGAGCATGGCGAGAAAAGGCCCCCAGGCGAACGCGCCGCTCTTGAACGCCAGCGCCGTCCCGAACAGCACCGGCACGGCCGCCGCCGTCAGGCTGAAAGGCCTGGCGAGAAGGAACCATTCTCTTGTAACCTGCCGAGGCGTTGGATTTGTCATTCGGGCAATTGTGGAGAGAGTCGTTCGCTTTTGCAATCGCTCTGTTCACGGTTCCTAGCCATCAGCGGTCGGCTTTTCATTTTGGCTGAAAGCTGAAAGCTATTGTGGTACAACCGGCAGTCGTGGAGGCTGACCGTTCCAGGGGGCTTGCGAGATCCTATCTGCGGCTGGTCCGGCCCAAGCAGTGGACCAAGAACGGGTTCGTGCTGGCCGGGGTGGTGTTCGCGGAGAAGGCTTTCTCGGTTACGGCCGTAACCCACGCCCTGCTGGCCTTCGTCGTTTTCTGTGCCCTCTCGGGTGCCGTGTACGCCGCAAACGACGTGCTCGACGTCAAGGAGGACCGCAAGCACCCGCTCAAGAGGCTCAGGCCCGTTGCGAGCGGGGAAATCTCACCCCGCGCCGCCCTCACCTTCGCCGCTCTGCTGGCGGCCGGCGCCCTCGTCGTCAGCTTCGTCTTTCTTCCCGTCGGAGTCGGGGTAGCATGCATCGCCTATCTGCTCTTGCAGGTTCTGTACACCACCGTTCTCAAACATACGGCGATTCTGGATGTCATGAGCATCTCTGCGGGGTTTGTAATCAGGGCGCTGGCGGGCGTGGCGGCGGTGAGCAGCCCGATCTCACCCTGGCTCATAGTCTGTACCGGGCTCCTCACGCTTTTCCTCGGCTTCTCCAAGCGCAGGCATGAGATCGCTACCCTCGGGGAAGGTGCGGTGGTTCACCGGAGGAACTTGCAGGACTACTCCGTGCCGATGCTTGACGAGATGATGAACATCATGATCTCGGCAACCATCATCGCCTACACGCTCTACACCTTCACGGTCTACGAGAGGCAGGATCAAATATTCATGATGGGGAGCATCCCGTTCGTGGTCTACGGGGTGTTTCGTTACATGCTCCTCGTCCACCGCGACGGCGGTGGCAACCCGGATACGCTCCTCCTTTCAGACAGGCCGCTCCAGATCGCGCTGTTCCTCTGGCTCGTCGTCGTGACGGCAGTTATCTACGTGGTGCCTTTGTGGAACGGCTGAGACGAAACCTCATCCTCGCCCTCGCCCTCGCCCTCGCCGTCTACGTGGTCCTGGCGGTCTTCTCCAACTTCGACCACCTCGTGGCCACCCTCGACAACTTCGACTACGCCCTGATACCGGCGATCCTTGGCCTCGTCACCCTCTCCTACGTCGGCCGCTTCTTCCGCTGGATGTACTACCTGAAGCTACTGAAGGTCTCCGTTCCGACCGGTATAAACGCCGCGATCTTCACCTCAGGACTTTCGATGGCGATCTCACCCGGAAAGCTGGGGGAGGTGCTGAAAAGCGTCTTCGTCCGCAGGGTCTCCGGCGCCTCGATAGCCCGTACGGCCCCCGCCGTGGTCGCCGAACGCGCCACCGACGGGACGGGTATGGTGATCTGGGGTTTCCTCGGTGCTTTTGCCCTGAACCTGCCGCCTTGGACGATGCTGGCGTTCCTCGCCGTCGCGGCCTTCGGCATCGCCGTCCTGCGCTCCAAGCGGTTCTCGCTCGCCACGGAACGCGTGCTCCGGAAGCTGCCGTTCGTCAACCGCTTCGCCCCGCACCTCGGGGACTTCCACGGCGCCTCGAACGCGCTGCTCTCGACGGGACCGCTCCTGGTGGGCACGATCATCTCGTTCCTGTCCTGGGGCCTTGAGTGTACCGGCGTCTATCTCTGCGCCGTCGGGCTCGGCGTGGATAAGCCCTTCCTTCTTATAGTCTTCGTCTTCGCGGTCAGCTCGCTCCTCGGCGTCGTCAGCATGCTGCCCGGTGGTATTGGGGCCGTGGAGGCCGGCCTCTACGGCCAGTTCGTCGCCGTGGCGCACCTCTCAACGGGAGTCGCCGGCGCGCTCACCCTGATCATCCGCCTCGCAACCCTCTGGTTCGCAACCCTGCTGGGAATCTGCAGCCTACTCCTCGTCCAACGCCTCTTCGGAGACGCGTCGCTAGAACCCGACGAGCCACAACACGCCGCGCCGAAATAGAAGTCCTTACCATGTATCTCCTGACACCCGATGCCTGTAGGGGGGCGGTTCGCGAACCGCCCTCGGACTAGACTAGCGTTCCCCTGACGATGTAGCGGACGTTCCAGTTCGGGCCCGGCGTCCAGTAGTCGCCGTAGTCCTCGATGCAGGTCTGGAGCGAGACCGTGCTCGCTCCTGTCGGGCCGGTCACCGAGAGGTCGTTTATGGGGACTTCGAGGATATCGCTGACGGCGTAGGTGTAAGTGTGGCCGTCAGAGTCGGTGAGGTAAATCTTGTCTCCCATGCCCAGGTTTGGCAGATTCCAGAAGACGTGGTCGCTCGGGGTGCCCGGATACCCGAGCCGGTGCCCCGCGATGTAGGTGTTGGAGCCGGGGACCCAAGGGTGCCCTGACCCGACATAGTGTCCAGCCCCCGCCGACAAACTGGCCTCGGTCGTCCCCTCAACGACGGGTATGTCCGAAATCCCCATCGCGGGGACCGTCAAAGACATGGTGGTATCCGCAGGCACTGATGCTGGAGCGGAAGAGGAAGCGGATGCCGAGGCGGAAGACGAATTAGAGGCCGACTCAGACTTGGTGGCCTGATTTGCGCCCTCCTCCCTCGTCACGGGCTCCTTCTCGGCATCCGCTTCCTCTTTGTCCTTGGCTGCCGCCTCGTCTGCCTTGTCGGTCGCCTCGGTCGCCTTCTCGGCGACGGGCTCGGGCGTGGACTTCTCCGACCCGACGGGTTGGATGGCCCGCTCCGACGGATCCGCATCCGCACCGGAGAACATCCCTGCGCCCGCCGCGATGGCGAGCACGCCGACCGCCAGTAGCGCCACGACCCCAAGCGTATACAGACCGGCCCTCCCCCGACCGGCTCCGAACCATCCCCTCATCGTGCCTCCCCTACTTCTACCTGCAAACGAGGAATACTCATGCTCTCTACGACCAACTCTCGCCAACGCGGGACATCAGCTGTGACACGGCGCACTTTAACACTGCTCCATACGAACCGCAACAACCTTAACAATCTTGTAACAGCTTGATAGGGGAACTAGAGGTATGGTGGTGGGCCTGGATCGCACGTTCTTCCATCGGACAGACGTTCTTCGATCACGCCACCACAAAACACGCGCTGACCTAGTCCACTTCTCGCATCGTACGGCTCGCTGCTCCCAGCGTCGCCGTAATTAGCAACAAGGCACCCGCGCCCACGAACATGGCAGTCAGGTTGATCCCCACCAGTATTCCGGCGAGGGCGAACGAGATCGGATCCAGGGCGACCGCCGAGAACATTGCGAGGCTCATCACGCGTCCGAGCAGGCCTGGCTCGGCGCTTTCCTGGAACCATGAGATCGTTATCAACCTGAGGAAGCTCGCCGTGGCGCCAATCGCGATCGCGATTGGCGCCACGGTCAGGTTCGTCACGAAGGCGATCGACGCGACGATGATACCCAAAACGCCTGTCAGGGACAACTCTATCAGGCCCCGTCGCTTGAAAACGCGCACCGATCTCGCGCTCACGATTCCGATCAACGAACCGACTCCTGCGGCGGCGACCAGAATTCCAAAGGCCCCTGCACCCCCGAGGCGCGACTCGGCGAGAACGGCCCACCGACATATAGCGGGCCCATCATGGCTACGTTGGTACCGAGCACGATCAGCAAGAGGGTGCGAATCACGGGATCGTGCAAAACGTAGCGCGCGAACGTGATCGGGCAGGCTGCCAATGGCCTTGGTCCGAACTTGCTGACTATCACCATCCTCGCTTTTCCAACTCCAATCGTCTTGTGTCCCAATGTTCACCCCGCGATGTGGAACAAGGCCGTCGTCCAACGAAATGTCGAAACCTTGCGTGGGGACGGACATATAGTGCTCGAACCGCAAGTCGCTACCGCCTACGAGGCTGACTCCGGTAAGTTGTGAGAGAGTCTGGTAGTCCCAGAGACGACGCAACTGATAGAACAGCTTCGAGAGATCTATCGGCGACAGGAACCAGATCCTCCTCTTCGATAGTAACTTGTTCTCCTCTCAAACGGGCCATTATTGCCCGCTCCATGCGGCTACGAACTTCGTCACTCAGGAGCCCGAAGCAACTCGCTGCATTGTGTTATAACCAAGATCAATATGCGACTAATTATTTCTGAGAAAGCAAACACGGCAAAGAAGATCGCTCAGTTCCTCTCCGAAGGTTCCGTGAAGGAGGGGAAGCACCGCTCCGTGCCCCACCACACGTTTACGTGGAAGGGCGAAGCGACGGTCTCTGTTGGCCTCAAGGGGCACGTGTTGAACCCCGAGTACCCTGAGGAGTACTCCAACTGGCAGAAGGTCGAGCCGCGGGAGCTTATAGACGCGGAGATC
>Ga0126314_10000824_pt1 | contig 14744 bp, 11 predicted proteins | sample Plot105B_FD_92535 | JGI IMG/M metagenome (GOLD analysis project Ga0126314, IMG submission 92535) | Serpentine soil microbial communities from UC McLaughlin Reserve, CA, USA - Plot105B | ecosystem: Environmental > Terrestrial > Soil > Grasslands | place: USA: UC McLaughlin Reserve, Lake County...
AAATTGACAAAAGATTAAGGTCCGAAGAAGAAGTACAGCAACAACAATTAGTAATACAAAAGAGATAGTTTCATTGAATTGCGTTCTTCTTCAGGGTAAAATTTTTTGTGAATTTGTACACTAATAACTGAACTAGCGATCCATCTTCTTCTTGTAATTCTGTTATATGGAGGAACTTAAGAATACAAGGAGAAAATAAGAAAACAAACCTGAAAAATGCTAACTTAATAAATAGAGTATCTAATCAATAACAACTAACATCAATGAAAGCGTTTTAAGGACAAAACAAACAAACAAACAAACTAACACTAAATTGAGAAGAACTACTCCTAGTAATGCCTTACTTCTTCATTTTATGATAATTCTTTTTCTTGTTCTTCAGCCATTATCCATTGTTTTTTCCTAAAATACCAGAATAGAAACGCCGCCACCGCAATCATTAAAGTCAAAATTGTTATAAAACCCGTAGAAATACTACCAAGATTAGCTAAATCAACGCCATTCATACCATATACTCCCGCGATAAGCGTTAGGGGTAATAATATAACAGTGAAAATCGTAAGAGTCTTCATTGTATCATTCATTTGCAAAGATACGTTGGCCATATACAGGTCACGAGTAGAATTAATAGTATCACGAAACGATTCTACAAGTTCTATTAGCTGACTGATATCATCATATGCTATTTGCAAATACTTTACTTCTTCTTTGTCCTTTTCCATGTGTGTAAGAAAATTTATTATATCCCTTGCATGCCAAAACTGTCTTCTCAATATTATTATCTGCTTTGTTAATGTGTCCAACGAGTCAAGCATTTTCTTTGATGCTTTTTTATGTAGCGATTTTTGCTCAAACTCAGTAATAGTTAATTCTATTGAAGTTAATAGCAACTCATACCTGCTAATAATTTCAGTTATTATACTATAATATAGAGCATCTATTGTTGCCTCCATAATTTTTTTATTTTTTTGCTCAAATAATATGTGGGTATTTACCATCAAGTCAACCTCAGAAGAATGGATAGTAATAAGCCATCCTCTTCCACAGAAAAGATATACAGCTTCAGTTACTAATGTTCCAAACGATTTATACTTTAAATCAAGTATCAATGTAAAAGTATAGCTATCTAATACACGAACTTGTGGCTTTTTTGATTTATGAATAAAGGTCTCTAATGTCTTAGTATCAAGATCAAAGTTCTTTTGAATGGTAAGAATTTCTGTGGGAGACGGATCAGTAATGTCAATCCACAAATTATAGCCACGTCTGATATCTTCTTTATTTCCGCCTTGTCTTACCTCGTGCTCGTTATAAAGGACTACGGTTTGCAAATTTGACTTGGTCTATGCTAATTTGATCAATATAGGCATAAAAAGAAATAGGAGGATATTTTTGCAACATGCTTTCTATGAATTAATATTGTATATTGTAAGAGATTTATCATTGCGCCATTTTAGCATAACTCTTCAGATTATACAAGTTGCTATGAAAATGGCTATAATTTACCACGAAATTAAATTATTATCAAAAAATAAATAAATAAATAAATAAATAATAAGCTATCTTGGTTTAATAGGACGAGAACATTCAGTTGAAAACTAAAAGAGGCAATATTGCAATATTTGATACTTTTAAGACCCGTAATGACAAGTTTACTGGAGAGGCAAAGAGGCAAAGAGGCATTATCGCTCATCTTGCTATGGAGCAGAGCCCTGAATTACGAACTAGGACTTCAATTGCACATGCTATAGCAAAGAAAAATGATATATTGTGGCAAAATATCTATTCTGGGATATTCAAGGATCTAGAAGATATTTTAATTCCATCAGGTATAGTGAGGATAGGAGGAAGATTGCCATTACGTCGCGGACCTAGAGCTCTACAGCTGGAAGGGGTTCCCTTTTACGAGTTAACAGAAGCAGGGCTACTTGTTGCTTCATGTATAGAGGAATTGGGTGCCAATAGAATGAAGTTATTAGAATCATACATATCGTCTATCCAAACCGGGGATCAGAGTCAAATGGTAATGTGCATGGGGATTTTGCTCCTAATAAGAATGACTCCTTGTTTTGTCTCTAAAATCATTAATGAATATATTTATGCATATAGCAGGGGTTTAATTGAAAATTTAACACCTATTGACGTCAAAAAATTACGACATGTCATATCAAAACAAATTACAGTAGAAAGAGAACTTGTTGGAGCCTTCGATATATTGCAAGAAGATCAGAAAGAAACCATTAGAAACTTTTTCAAAGTAATTAGCTAGACAGAATCAAGTATGGTTGACATTAAAATCTAATGGTTTAGCTCATTTTAAAGTTAGTGTCATCTCTTACATGCCATAACCTTTTTCTAGAACAATTTAATTATTAATTACACTATGTCACGAGAAAAAATGACACTACCATTTGAGGTGAGTTACTCTGAAAAGCCAAGCAAGAAATCGAAAAATATGAAGAGATTAGCAGTTATTATAAGACCTGAAAGTCTTGATGAAATGATTTCATCGCTCAAAGAAATGGGTCTTGATGCTACAATATATGATGTGAAAAGGGCAACAAAAGAGAAGAAAGAGAGAGTTGCTTCTGGTAGAGGAAGTGGTACTTTGGAGCTTGCATATACTACAAGAAAAATTGTGGCTACTGTAGTAAACTCTGATGATGTCGATGGGGTTGCAGAAAGAATGAAGAAAGCTCTCAGTGGAGATAAGGCAGTTCTCATGATTCAGCCAGTAGATGACCTTGTAGTGCTCTAAGATAAGAGAAAATAGTGTATAGTATAGCATACTTAATCGATTTCCACGACATCGATAAATAAACCCTCAGTGTACAAGTACAATTCGCATTTTCTACAATATTTCTTCTCTCGAGAGTAGTGCTTTGCTAAAGATTATTCCTCGAGTATATTCTTTCATATATTTCTACGCTAATGAGGGAACGATTTACTAAAACCCGCATGTGTAAGGAAGAATTGACAATACTTTGTATTGCTCTTTATTAGATACAAAAATCTTGATTGAACCAGGGACTGCTAATTATAAGGACTTTGAACAATTGATGTGTTATCTATAGATACAACAGAATATGATACAGATATTGTTACTGGTCAAACAACAATTATGAACCTAAAATATGATATGTATAAATGAATCAGGATTTTCTAGTCATCTATATAAATAGAGAAAGCTAGAAGTTATTTACCTTCTTTTATTAGTACTATTTACTTGCTTTACTGTTGCTATTGTTTTTCTTCTTTGATAACGATGATTCATCTCCTTCAATGTCATCTGTTCCCCTTTCATTTACAGTGAATCTTGCATCCGAATATGGATGGTACGGAGAATCTATCATCTTCGCTATTCTGTTTTCTCCAGATTTTCTGAGATAAATTCTATAAGTTGAGGCATGTCCCAGCACATTTCCGCCAGCTGCTTTTGTAGGATCACCGAAGAATGTATCCGGAGATGATTGCACTTGATTTGTTATGACGATAGCTATATTGTATATCTCTGCAAGTCTTATGATTTTGTGTAACATGGAATTAAGTCTCTGCTGTCTATCAGCTAAAGTACCTCTACCAGCAAACTCTGCCCTATGCAAAGAGATTATACTATCAATTATAACCAATTTAGCTTTAAAATCGTCTACATATTTGCCCAAGTTCTTTATTATTAACTCTAAATGCGAGCTATTGTAGACTTTGCATACTGCTATACTCTTGAGCACCCGTTCTTGTTCATAACCTCTAGATCTAGCTATCTCTTGTATTCTTTCAGGTCTAAATGTTCCTTCTGTATCTATGTATATTGTATTGCTGTCTAGCCCACCTGATTCAATAGGCTGTCTTGCCGTGGCACATAGTGTATGACACACTTGTGATTTTCCAGATCCAAATTCTCCATAGAATTCAGTTACAGCCTGAGTCTCTATTCCTCCAAGCAAAAGATCATCTAGCGCGCTAGAACCAGTAGAGCACCTAAGCATCGATCTTCTTTTTTCAAGAGCTGCATCAGCTGTGACAAACTCCTTCTCTAATACCTTAGAATCCCTTAGCAGCTTCTGGGCTGCAATTACAAATGCTGCAGCACTTTCTTTTGAAGCATTAATGTCTACGGCCAATTCTTCTGCACTTGTTACTGCAAGATCCATTACTGAAACAATACCTGCTTCTTTTAGCTTCTTGGCAGTTGTAGGACCAACCCCTTCTATATCCTGTATATCCAACTCTACCGTGGATGATGGTAAAGAAGCTTCAGAGTCTGTTATTGCATTTGCACTACTAGTATTGTAATCATCACTGTTTTTTATTACACTATTGGTATTATTGTCATCTCTGTCAGATGTATTACTCACGTATGATTTTTTATCTGCCATGTTACTATAAAGCATTTATAGCTACCGATATTAATAGTGGAAAGTACCCGTTAGGGAGGGAGAGAGTAAGGTTAACATCAGCTCAAGAAACAAGTTTTTTATCTATTTTAGCTAGCATTAGATTCACAGAAATTGTAGTATTAAATCATCGAAATATCATATAACAAGTCGCTGACATCAAGTATACACATAGAGTGAATAATACTGCATATTGCTCGGTAATATTATTACATTGGTAATTCTTTTCTCTTCTCTTCTCCTGTAGCGCTTTGCCCCATAGTTAAATCAAAAGTAACAGATTAAATTTGAATGTTTAATATATGGGAGTAATTCGTAACATCAAAAGCGATCCAAATAATTGATTCCTGTCACGGTAGCTAAATTTGGCGGTAGTTCCATTGGAGTGGACGGTATTCTGATACCACAAGTCATTGAAAGGATTAAGCAAATGATGAACCACACAAAGGTAGTTGCTGTTTTCTCTGCGCCGCTAATTATGTATGACAATCATGCGAGATCCATGACCGATGTTGCTATATTAGTTGGAAGAAGTTATGCATCCTCTAATCCCATAGAAATTGATGTTCTACGCGAAGTTTACGAACGAATTGCTGCAACTTATATTTCTAAAAATCTCCGGGATAATTTTCTTGAAAGTCTTAATAAATTCTATAGGCAGGTAATAATCTCCCTTAAACAGGCAACTGAGAATAAACGATTTGTTGATGTAGTAAGGTCTAGAACACTTGCATATAGTGGAGAAATTACCATGTCCTATCTTATGGACTATGTTATGCGTAGCCAAGACATAAAATCTGATCATGTTAGTATAGACAAGTGGCCCATAATTACTGATGATAACTTTGAGGCTGCTAACTTTATCGTAGAAGAATCGAAGCAAAGCACTGAGCATCTGATTAATCTAGTAGCATCTAGCGAAGTTGTTTCTATGGGCGGTTTTATAGGTAAAACTACTGATGGACTTGAAACCACGTATGAACGCGGTGGCTCAGATAGAACAGCAGCAGACATTGCTATACTCTTACATGATAATTACGATATACAGGTGGATTTTGAAAAGGATAGTGCCGTATTGAGTGCCGATCCTAAGGTCGTAAACGACAATCTTGAATATGTAAGATACCTTTCTTATAATGAAGCAAAACTAGCTGGTATGTTTGGGATGAAAATTCTTGATCCTATCGCTATAAAGGAGATTGACGATAACAACTTGGACATTCCCATGGTCATTACAAATACTTCAAATCCATCCAACATCACTACGATCCAGAAAAATCCTCCATTAGACGAAAACAATTTGTTAAAGATTGTTACGGGAAAGAGAAACTGTGCGATTGTAAGAATGGAGAGCATTGCAGCCTCACACTTGATAGCATCGATTGAAAGAGATAAGCAGTACCACGATTTCGTAAAATTATCTCCATATAAAAAAGATGACACTGAAATTACAAGGTTACTTTTTCTCGAGGCAGATTATGTAAGAAGACATGAACGCCGTTTCAAGGCATATTATCCTAAAGTAGAAGTTGTCTATGGAAGAGGTGTGGTTACATTAATTGGCGACCAGATGTGGCGAATGCCAAAAATTGCGTCTACAGCTACTAGCACAGTAGGTGATCACGATATTAATATAATAAATCTGGATGCTCAAGAGGAGACCTCGCGAATTTTGATAGTCGTAGAAGATAAAAGTAATAATGTCAGAGATGCAATAAGGGCAATCCATGCAAGGCGAAGTAAAATTCATGATAGTGTAGTAAAACAATATGGCTGAAGGAAAAATATGGATAGATGGAACTCTCGTAAAATGGGATGATGCAAAGATCCATGTCCTTACACATGGATTACACTATGGAACAGCTGTTTTTGAAGGAATTCGTTGTTATAAAACTATAAGTGGTTATGCAATTTTTCGTCTTCCTGATCATATCCAAAGGTTAATGGAAAGTGGTAAGATCTATTTTATGAATCTTGGGTATTCCAAGTCGCAATTACAAGATGCTGTTATTGATACAATCAAGGCAAATAAAATAGATGAATGCTACATACGTCCAATTGCGTATTATGGTTATGGCAAAATGGGAGTTAATCCTCTTCCGAATAAAGTTTCTATTGCGATCGCAGTGTGGAAATGGGATGAATATCTAAAAGAGGACAAAAGTGTAAATGGTGTGCGAGTTATGGTTTCAAACTGGAGCAGAATCGACAATAGATCAATGCCAATGCTTGCTAAAGCAACAGCAAATTATGCGAATTCTGCATTGGCAAGAGTTGAGGCATTAAAGGCAGGATTTGACGAAGCAATAATGCTAAATTTGAATGGAATGGTAGTAGAAGCGAGTGCAGAAAACATATTCATTGTAAAAGATAATTATTTGGTTACTCCTCCCACAACATCTGGAGCCTTAGATGGCATTACAAGGGACAGCATATTGACTTTAGCAAGAGAACACAAAATTTCATATGAGATCCGAGATATCTCTAGAGATGAATTGTATTTGGCTGATGAATTATTCTTGACTGGAACTGCTGCTGAAGTAAAACCAGTTGGCGAAGTTGATAATAGAATAATTGGTAATGGAAAAATTGGTGTAATTACTAAACAACTCAAAGCACTTTTCGAATTAGTAGTCCATGGGCACGACAAGAAATTTAGCAGAAAATGGCTAATACCTATTAATTAGGTAAACTTAAAACATATGATAAAACAGAATTAGACTTTTTAGAATCTTGGATAAAAGGCATCAAATATTCTTCGTTGAATTGTAGAATTTATTTTTGTTATCATGATTTTGTAAGTAATGACAGTGTGACAAGTAATTCTGTAACACATTAGAATTCTGGATCTCTTCAGAATTAGATCTGAAAGTATCTAAAATGATGGCAGGGGAACCAAAGTTCTAATATTCAATATACTTCGTCTCGCGTGATAGATAGGCGCTAATTCAATAAAAAAAAGATGGGGGATGAGATATCATCCTTTGTCTATTAGCACTGAGCTGCGCCACTTTTTCCTGGTGATTTCTTTTCACACTGTACTTCGCTTGGAAAACAGCTGCCAGAGCTTTTGCTGCAGTGTTGAGGCTTGTCTGCATGTGCAGGACTAGAGTTCACAGCTGTAGCAGCTGTTACAGCAAATGCCAAAATAGCTACCATGACAGTGAGCACAATTTTTTGATTCATTGTGAAGGCTATTATATAACTAAACCATAATAATCTTCTGGGAAATTCTAATGCTTTTTTATCTCCAGTTAGACATTCATGTAGAAACCGGCTATAATACGAGATATTTCTTGAAATATCTAATTAGAATGGAAAATTCTAAAAGCAGGGCCAAGGCACATGTAGCTCAAAGGTATGGGCATTTTCATAGCTATGTAAATTAATTGTCGACCGCTGCATATGATTGGATTTGTTTTTGGCTTAGTATGGGTGGACTATTACAAAATGCATAAAGCTAACTTCACGAAGTTCTTGTTGCCTGTTTTTGATATAGTGCAATGCGCTATCTATTGCCGTAGGTAAGTGCTCGGTGACATATTCCTTAATGGACTCCTTGGCCTGGGCTACGAAAATACTGTATATCAGAAGTGATTGAAGTCCTTGATACTTGCAACTCACTTGCTATTTCTCCATTAGTTATACCTGTGGCTCTCATTTCTACTACCTTACACCTACGCCATTCTAACTATTCAATTTTTGTGCTCAAAGTTTAATTTTTTCCTTCGTAAATATACACTGTTCAGATTTTTAGCTTTATCGTTATTATCATATTTACTAAGTCTAATATCAAATCTATCCAAAATTTGATTCTGTTAAGTCAGCATGATATCTCTTTGTACAGTAATCTATACACTTCCAGGATATATCCAATGTCGCAGCAAACGATTCCCAATAGGGAGCCCAAAATAAGTAAGCGAAACAACTAGTATTGCAGCATAAATTACAGCACTACCAAATACTGGCCACTATCCTATGAAAGGAGTAAGAATATACCGTGATACAGAGCTAATAGCGTACGCAGCAAAGAAGATTACAATGGCCATTTTCCATCTAGGTGGCGGCGATTGACTAAGAGTTTTCAAGTCTGGTAATGTAAACCATGTTTCCAAACCAGTGGATGTCTCGTAGCGTCGTGCGGAGTAATTGCTTGCTTCTTCTATTAGCTTTAGTGATTCTTCTGAGTTTTCTTTTTAGTAACGCTGAAGGGTTATCTTTATTGTTCTTTCAGTCTAGAATTGAGTCATCTATTGGTCGTGTTAATATTTCAGCTATCGATTTGTTTCAACACCTAGACATATAAGTATGATATAGCTAGCTTAACGTACTAATAATACTTCGTATGAAAGAATATTAGCATACTAATAATAATAATAATTTGTATAAGCACTTATCAAAAATATTCTCCAGATAAGAGTTGATGCCTGGACAACCTTGCAGCTAGAACTTTTCCTGGATGAGCTTTATATCCTGGAACTCCCACACCAACCACAATCATTGTACTCTTATCCTTCGCATGGGGAGAGAAGAACGCTGTGACTGCATCATCAAAAAACGTTGAACCTGATGCTCCTAATTGTTGAGCATAAGCCGATAAATAGATTTTCCCGGCAATAACACCAGCCTCAAATTGCGATGCTCTATAACCTCTATTACCACAAGTCCTTAGTATATCTAGCAAATCAGTCATTAAAAAGAACACCACACTGGCATCACTAAAAAGAGATTGCCCTAAGCAGAGATATCCAGACATGTTAGCAGGTACTCTATTTTTAAGCTGCTCTATCGAAAGACGAGAGCGATTGAAAAAGTATCCACCCCTTTCAAGGCCATCCACATTGTTGACTATCATGTAAATATCGATTGTCGTTGCTGCTGCTTCTTTTCTTTCGCCTTGGTTTTCTACAAGAAAATCTAACGGGACTCCTCTCGTTGAATTTTCAAGTATAGTGGACAGCTTTCTAAAGGAAATCGAACTTCTAGCAAATTTACGGGAAGAACCACGCAATAGTATGACTTCTCCTAAACTATGTCCTGAGTAGGTTTCTGATGACAATTCCTTGTTATTTATTGGATTATATTCTGATGTCTTTGATTGAATTAACTCTTGTCTTTTCAATTCAGTACCACAATTGATCCAGTGCTTAACTTGCTGTCGATCAGATAGATAAGACGCTCTGTGTATTTTCCAAATTTCAGGATAATCTACCTCGCCTTTTTTAGATAATGGTAAAACTTCTGGGAGAGGTAAAGAACTAATTTCTTTGTGTTGTTCTGTTACAATAGAATGCTTAGCCAAACCAATACCGATTGCAGCCATTGCTATGGCCGCCTCTCTTTTGTCATCCAAACATAGCATGCGATTTACCACGTCATCGACAAAACCCAAAATTAAAGATGATTGCAGGCGACTTGACGCGGCTGCAGCTGTAAGGTTAGCAGCTATGACTCCCGAATCCCAAAACCAATGACGATATGAACGTGCTTCATATTTCCATGCATTTCTCCAAGCAATCGAAGTAAAAACTATTGTAATTGGCGATGTAGCTATGTTCTTGTTATCTCCTGCTGCAGTTGCCAAGCTAGCTCTGTAGTCTCCGCCACGAAGTTCTGTAAGCGTAAAGTCTCCTGGACAAAAGTGGTATATCCCAGCATCCAACCCGGGTATATCTTGACAAACAATATACAACTCAATAGGGTATAAAGCTCCCGTAGCAGGTGCAGCACGCATATAATAACTTCCGTAAGTATACCTTATTTCTCTTGTAATGCCAGCAGAAAAGAATAAGATCTCGGCTAGCTTCCTTACATCTAATTCGAGATTACTGCTATCTGTATCTGATGTCGTAGGATTAATTGCTTTGACAGTTTTGATGCAAGTAATGGCATCGATATCTGGTTGGGAAAAATCAGGTGGTAAGGGTATTGATGGTAATTTAGTATATATTTTGAAAGGTCTGGGTTTGTTATTCCAATCTAGAGAATGACGCGAAAGCTGTATACTAATTTCTGAATGTTTCGTTGCTTCATGATAATCTAAAGCATGTTTTATATCACTGTTCACAATCTTAATTGTTCAGCAAACTATCTGTAAAATATGAGCGTTTGCATTTTCAATTACTCTGTGAGGTTCTACTACACCTCTGCTAATTGGATGTTCTCTTAACCACAAAACTTGCTTCGATAAGTATATGTGTATATAGTCGCCTTGGATACCTGGGCAGAGCTGCCACACTTTGTGTCGATAATGAAGCCAGACCAAGAGTAACTTAATTTACCAGAAAAAGTGGATAATAATAAATTATTATCAGTCGTTTTTTGCCGTTATTGTTATTGCTGCCTCATAACACTTGACTTGCTTTTGTTTTATTTCAAGTGGACCTATTGCAGATAATAATTATAGTAAAATTATATGCATATTACGTCACGTTAACAACAGAGAAATTCTCTTAAATAAAATTAGGTCATAATATTGTACAATGCATATATGTGTGCGGGCTGCTATCTTATAGATAGGAATGAAATTGCTAAACTTTGCAAAGTCTGAAAGATCAAAACCCTTCTCTTTATCTGTCTATTCTGCTATGCTGATTTTTTCTCTGGTTTCAGTGCCTGCTTTAGCGGTCATCGATACACTACCTAAAGGAAATTATGCATTCGCTCAAACCTCAATTCTAAGAACAACTGAACTTAAAGTGGACTTTAAAAATTTAGTTGAGAGCGGAAGCAATCAAAATATACGTGTACAGGTGCACGATCTGGGAACTGGCGATCCTATATCTAGCGCTTCTGTGAGAATTACCATCTATTTTCCCGGTGGGACACCAATAAGACAATTTACTTTGCTTACTGATACAAATGGAAAGGCCTCATTAACATTGCCAATTGCTGATAATGCTGCACTTGGACAGTATGGAATAGATGTGCTAGTCTCTGCATTAGGTTATTTTGATTCAGCAGTTGGTACGGTTAATTTTGCTGTGAATTCTGATGTAACGCAGAATGTCGATTTGAATGATTATAAGCATCAAAGACATACGCTCTCAGACCACAGTGGACATGATAATAATCACCACAAGCATCGTAGTCACCGCAACTAACCACAACTACTGCTAGCAATCTAATGCACGCTACTACTACTTTCCTAGTTGTTATAGCTGTGCACATACAAAAGCAAGTTATGGAATTAAAGCGCTAAAGGCTTGAACATACATGCAATTTTTACTACGAAGTTTTAGGATACCACTATAGGTTGAATTGTTCAAGATCATTCAACTCGTTTCAAGTTAAGATCTAATAATAGATAATCTTAGATTAGTCTGCAATTAAGTAAAGCATATTAGCGCAATAGTCTAGATAATCTTTATGAGCCAAAAAGCGATGGGCGTCATTTTAATGTCTTCAATGATAACTATTAATATTGTGGCAATGACTAATTGTATTAGTATTGCAGTAGCACAGTATAATCCATCTACTGGCCAAGATACATCATCACTATCACCTCCCTCGCCATCATCACCATCATCATCACCACAATCGTCATCTTTCGGCCAATCTACATCATCATCATCGCCACCACCAAATCAACAACCGATAAAGGCTCCTGTTGTAAATACATCATCATCATCGCCACCACCAAATCAACAACCGATAAAGGCTCCTGTTGTAAATAGTAGTACTATCAGTTCTCCTCCAAATCCAGTTTTAGTTGGTCCTTCAAACTTCATTGCTTCACCAATTACTAGTGAAATTCAAGAAAAGGTGAATGCTACATCAAGTCCACCAAACGAAGGTTTATTCTTAGGCTCGCCAGGTAGATGAGAAGTCTTTTTTGATGTGCCAGTTAGTTGCAAATCGCTAGTATAAGGACTGTCAATGGCTAGGCCTTTTAGTTAGCCATTGGAGTATACTGCCTATTTACATTCGATGAAATCTACAGATGGCTGGTATTGGTCAAAATTCTTATCGTCATAATATCCGGTTGGTTCTTTGTGCTGTTTTCCATATGTTGGCTTGAATTACTGCATTAATGTCGCATGCTACTTATTTAAAGACTTACTAGATTTTTAGGTTGTACATTACAGTATAAACTAGATGCTTTTGTGTCAACAGAAGACGAATAAAAAAAATGGGAATCCTGTGCAGGATTTATGTGCAGGGTGTGCTCTGGAATTTTCCTTGACACTTATACGTTGTAGTAGTAATTGGCGTTGAGCTTGAACCCGTGGGAGGACATGATGTTGTCCTGCCGTTTCCATTGTGAACGCACGTCGTTGTGGATACTGATCCGCCATTCCTCAAAGCCATAGCACTTGAGACTAGAGGAGCTAATGCAAATGTCGCTGTTACTGCAACAATGACTGCAGCTATCACTAATGTTTTTGTTTCCATTGTAAAATGTTGTAGGTGCAAAGTATAGATAAATATTCTGGGATATTTTTCATACACTTTATCCTGAATATGGCATAACTTTTGAATTACACCGTTTATGTAAACCAAAAAAATAATTATCATTTTTATGCACAATATTTTATTTGATGGTGGTGTGGATAGGTTTGAGTGATAAGTCTGTTTTGAGACAAAATCTTAACCTGATATTATTATTGTTGTTGTTTTGGTATTCACGGTGACTCCACACCATCAGCATCGCTTATTATTATTATCACCATTATTATTCAAGTCCCGTTGAACTTTACAATATCACATAATGGCCACAGTTAGGATTGGCATTATGAATCATCCATCATTAACACTATCTAAGCTAGGGCATATGGACTAACGGTAAATGTCTTCCAGTGACTCAAGCTTCAACAGATCATAGAACAACATTTCCAAGTGATGACATCCTACCTTTATAAATTGCATCGTGGATGCTGTAAGTCAAGGTATATATAGAAATATTGCCTCCGAATTTCTTTATTATCGCTTTTGATAAAATCGCATAATTATTGCTATCGGCAGCGTTTGTTCGGATAAAAGGTTGTTTAACAAATTCCAGAATAACCATTTTGGATTCGGAATGTAGGATAACGTAAAAAGGAAGATATCAGATCTAGCATAGATTATTGCTTTTATCCGATTATTATTGGTCTAACTCGTAGGAGCGTTACTCACATAAGTTGAAACGAATTCGTTTAAATAGAAAAGGAATATATATGAATTTTCCATTTTTTTGAGCATATTGTTCTCAAACAGACGTAAATGGCTTACTTTTTTTGGTTCTTCCGCCAAAGCAAACGATTCTGTTTTAAGTTATGTCAAGGTTTATTCTTTATTTTCAATTATCACGATGGTTTTTGTAGCAGGTATCGTTACTATGGCGCTGGAATTCGCAGCAAGCAGGCTAATAGTACCAGTCTTTGGTAGTTCCATATATACATGGGGTAGTTTGATTGGAGTAATATTATCTGGTTTAAGTTTAGGATATTATGCTGGAGGTAGGCTCGCTGACAGAAAAGATGCAGGCTTTATAAAATTCTGCTCAATAATTTTTTCTGCAGGACTCTATATCATATTTATTCCATCATTAATTGCTCCAACAGCCATTGGAATTTCTACTCACATTGCTCCATCTACTACGTTATCAACAATATCAGATAATAGCAGTAACCATAATGATTATGGGCGTTATGCTTGCTTACTTGCAACTTTTCTGCTACTACTCACGCCAACATTCTTGCTTGGAATTGTATCTCCTTATGCAGTAAAATTAACAACAAAATCGCTCAGCCGACTAGGAAATATGGCAGGAAACCTCTATTCTTTATCTACTATTGGAAGCATAGTTGGTACCTTTCTAACCGTGTTCGTCTTGATACCAGTTTTTGAGTTAAAGTACGTTATTTACGGACTCGGATTATCATTAATAATTTCTTCATCTTTTTCATACCTTTTTACTAAGGATATGAAAATAACAGTATCAATCATTCCTAAAGTACTTGCAGCTTGCGCCATAGCACTTGTACTTCTCTCAAACACTTTTTTATCATCAAATTCAATTCCCTACTATACTGGTACATTATTATATCAAAAAGAAACACCATACGCTCATCTAGATGTGGTTGATACTCTGGACAATCGTGAAAGAAATTTGCTATTAGATGGCGGAATACACAGTACGATGAATAAGACTAACTCTGATGCACTTACATATTATACAATGTTCTTTCCTACCGGACTATTGTTCAATACAAATGCTCAAAATATATTATTTGTTGGAGGAGGAGGATTTATCGGACCAAAAGCTTTTCTAAGTGCATTTCCCAAGATGAATGTAGATGTAGTAGAACTAGATCCAGTAGTTATTGATGCTGCTAAGAGATATTTCAATATACACGATAACAACCC
>Ga0126314_10000826_pt1 | contig 14738 bp, 16 predicted proteins | sample Plot105B_FD_92535 | JGI IMG/M metagenome (GOLD analysis project Ga0126314, IMG submission 92535) | Serpentine soil microbial communities from UC McLaughlin Reserve, CA, USA - Plot105B | ecosystem: Environmental > Terrestrial > Soil > Grasslands | place: USA: UC McLaughlin Reserve, Lake County...
ATCTCCTCCGGCAGCGAGGTCGTCGGCGCCGCGATCACCGCTCCCGTCGTCTCCGACGTCATCGCTTTGAGCGCGATCAGCGAGGTCAGGACCTCGTCGCGATACGCGCCCTGGTAGCCGCAACGGCCGCTCCACTCGCGCCACCACGCCTCCGTGCGCGCGAGAGCGGAGTCGGCGTCCTCGACGGGCGGACTCTCCTCGTAAGAAAGATGCCAAGTCAGGGTCAGCCGCTCGCGCGCGCCCTCGACCGCGACGAACTCCGCGCTCACCGTCCCCTCCTCTACCTGCAGCGGCAACGGCGTGCTGAGCCGAAACGCATCAGGACCGGCGGTGGCGATCGCACCATCCGACGCCAGCTCGATCCACGGTCTGATCGACCCGTAATCCGGGCGCACCGAAAGCTCCATCCGCATCGGAACACGACCTCGCAGCCCCTCCACGATCCGCATCACGCGCGGCGGCCCTTGAGCTCGGCGCGGCATGAAATCGATCAATCGGACCGCGCCCTCCGAGGTTTCCAAGTCGGTCTCGAGCACCAGCGTTCCGGGCCGGTAGCGCCGAGAACTCGCGCGCAGCTCGCCGGCCGGGGCCACGAGCCAGCGACCATGCCGCTCGTCCCCCAACAGGGCCGAGAAGCACGAGGCGGAATCGAAGCGCGGGAGGCACAGCCAGTCCACCGCGCCGGTGCGCCCAACAAGAGCCGCAGCCTGCTGATCGCCGATCAAGCCATAGTCCTCCAGGAGCATCACTTACCGCCTTATCAAATCGACGCTCGCGTCCGACCGTCCAAGGCCGCACTCGAGCGCACTACCACCGCCGGTTATGGGCGCTCAGCCGCAAGGCGCGCAGCGGTGGCTGGCGAGGTAATCGGCAGAACGCTGCACGCCGCTCTCATACCGGGACTTCACCGCGTCAGGGGTGTTGCGTCATCACCCTAAGCGGGTGAATGCGGGACCGGTGCGCCGAAGCCAGAGCAGCGGAACCGTCGCACCGGACGCCTCTGAGGTGGGAACAAAGTGGGAACAGCAACCGGTAGCTCGTGGACCGTCGCGGGTTCTCGTGTCCGTTCGAGAACAAGCCTATTTACAGGGATTTACGGGTGGGAACGTGGTTGCCGCGCCGATAGAGGGCCTCCCTCCTAAGGAGTAGGCCGCAGGTTCGAATCCTGCTCGGGGCGCTTTGCAGTCTCTGACGCTTCGGACGTGCACGTGCGCCATCGGAAGACCGAGTTTCGCGTTGCCAGGCAGAACGACGCCCTCACCGGTCGGGCTCGGAAGCTCGTACACGGAATCGCTGCGTGAACACGCGCGTTCCTCAGCCCGGATGCCGAAGCGGCCAGGGGCGCCTCGCCGCCCGCTCTGGGGTGACGGTCGGCCGACGAGCGTGACCGGCGCGGAGTCCTGGCTGCTCCGGTGGGCGCCGGCCCAACGTGCGGCTGGGTCCACCGATCGGGAATCTCGTCCCCCGTCAGGGCATTGAGCACCGAAAAGGGCTACGCTGTGCCAGTTCGCGCTTCTCCCGATCGGACAGGTTCGCCGGGAAGTCTGTGGGCCTCGGCCGTTCGGTGGTGGCGACTCGAGGAGAGGGAGGAGATCCCGATGGCGGATCTGATCGAGCTCGAGCGGGCAGGTGACGGCGAGCGCTGGCGGCTGCGGACGCCCAGCAAGGATGTCGAGGGCAAGGTCGGATCTCGGTTCGTGGTGAAGGGCGAGGACGCCGAAGGGCACGTCGCGGCGCGCTTCTCGCTGGAGCCTGCCGGGGAAGACGAGTCCGGCGCGCAGCTCTTCCGGATGGAGGGCGAGGGCGATGTCGAGGGGCACCAGCTGCGCGGTCCAGAGATGGCAACTAGAGACGTCGAGGGCCACGTCTTTGCCTTCATCTCGCTCGAGCCGACCGGTGAGGAGGAGGACGGCGACCCCGTCTTCCGCGTGCGCACCGACGGTGGGGACGTCGAGGGCCACATGGCAGCGAGGTGACCGAGACAGGCTACTGAAGCAGCAGATCGTCCCCGCGCCGCGGGCCGGTGGGGCCTGACAGGACCTCCTCGAGGGTCTTCATTAGGCGCGCGCCGGCCTCGCGGCGCGGCCCCTCGAGGGCGTCGAGTGCCTCGGCGACGCGCGCGACCACCGCGGCGTCCCGGTCGTCCGCCAGCACCCGGCGAGCGGCTGCCGCGCCCTCGACGATGTCAAGTGCTATCGCCGCCTGGCGCCCGAACAGAGCCAGCAGATCCAGCTCGGCAAGGGTGAAACGGGCGTCGGCAGGGCGGTCGAGCACCTGCAGCACGCCGAGCGTGCGCTCGCCACGCAGAAGCGGCACGGCGATCAGCCCCTTCGGTACGTACCCACTCCGCTCCGCGACCCCGCGCGCGAAGCGCGGGTCCGCGGTCACATCCTCGATGACGAGCGGCTCGCCCGAGCGCAGCACGAACCCGGCGATTCCCTCGCCGGCGCCGAAACGGGTGCCGACCACCTGGTCGGCGCCCTCGCCGCTGGCGGCGCGGAAGACGAGCTCGTCGGCCTGCTCGTCGTAGAGGATGATCGAGGATGCCATGGCGGCGAAGATCGAGCGCGCGGTGTCGACAACCGACTGCAGCAGCTCGTGGTGCGCCTCCTCGCCGGCAAGCGCCGAGGCGGCCACAGCCGCGTGGAGTCGGCCGCCGTTCACGGCGCCCCCGCGGGTGCCACGTTGCCGGCGGTGAGGTGCAGCACGCTCTTCACCTGGAACGGGGTCAGCTCCGGGTGCTTACCGAGCACCAGCGCGCAGATGCCGCTCATGTGGGCGGTCGCGAAGCTGTTGCCGCTGGCGGTGATGCGCGCGCCGTCGAGCCACGCGATGTCGAGCTCGATCCCGCGCGCGAAGAACTCGACTGGCGGGACTGGGTTGTAGAAGAAGCGCAGCGGGTCGGGGTCGTCGTGGCTGCCAACCGAGATCACCGACGAGAAGCGCCAAGGCCAGCTCTTGACCTGCATGTTGTGCGCCGAGGCGACCAGCAGGGTGCGCCGGAAGTAGGCGCTGTCAGCCACCTCATAGAGGTAGGCGCGCAGGTCTGTGTTCGTGGTCGACAGGCTCATGTTGATCACGTCGAAGCCTTCGTCCACCGCCCAGCGCAGGCCCGCGACCATGGCCCCGCCGCTGCCGCGGTTGTCGCGTCCCAGAACGCGCACGCTCGTCAACGTGGCCTCGGGCGCGAGCGAGCGGATGATGCCGGCGCACGCCGTGCCGTGGCCGTACGCGTCGCCGCTGTCGTCCTCGACGATCTGCGCATAGCCCTCCTCATCCGCGTCGACGGCCATCGAGCGCTCCACGCTGCCGACGGCAGGGTGGCCGGGATCTATGCCGCTGTCGAGCACGCAGACGCGCACGCCGGCGCCCGTCGACTCCGCGAAAGCCCACTCATGGGTCAGCTCGAACGGCCAGGGCGAGGCGACCGCGATGCCGCCGGCCTGCTCCACGGAGAGGCTGTAGGAAGGGAGCGGCCCGCCGGCGGACACGACGAGCAGCTTAGCCTCGACTCTTTTCGGGGCGCGGCCGCCGCCCCCGGCGTGGAGGAGTGAGCCCGTGGTAGCGGCGCTGCGGGGATCCCTGGCCGACGCCCTCGGTGCCGTCGCCGGCGTCTTCCGGGTACCGAACCTGCGCAGGCTCGAGCTGGCGTACGCCCTCTCACTGGTCGGGCTGTGGGCGTACTCCGTGCCGATGGTCGTCTACGCCTACGAGCAGGGTGGCCCCGCGTTGGTCGGCGTCACCGGCCTCGTGCGACTCCTTCCCGCGCTCGTCGTCGCGCCGTTCGCCGCGGTGCTGGCGGACCGCCACTCGCGCCGTCTGGTGCTTGTCTGCACAAACCTCGCGCGAGCCGTTCTCGCCGGGCTGATCGCGCTCGCCGTGGCGCTCGATCTCGGGGTCGCCGTCGTCCTGGGGTTGATTGGGCTCCTGGCGATGGTGAGCACCGCCTTCGAGCCGGCCAAGAACGCAATCCTGCCGTCGCTCGTCGAGCAGCCAGATCAGCTCACGGCGGCCAATGTCACCACGAGCAGCTTCGAGAGCAGCGGAATGTTCGTCGGACCGGCGATGGGAGGTCTGCTGCTCGCCGTGGGGAGCATCGGGCTCGCGTTCGCCGCGACCGGCGTGCTGTTCGTCTGCTCGGCGCTGCTGCTCGCGCGCATCGAGGAACAGCCGCGGGGAATCGAGGGGGAGAGCGGAAAGTCGCCCGAGGGCCTCCTCGGCGAGGCCCTCGCGGGAATCCGCGCCGTGGCCGCAGATTCGCGGCTGCGCCTCATCGTCGGGCTGTTCTGCGCGCAGGTGGTCATCGCCGGCGCGTCAACGGTGTTCGTCGTCGTGATCGCGCTCGAGTTGCTCCGGCTTGGGCAGGGCGCGGTCGGGCTGTTCAACTCGGCCGCCGGGATAGGCGGCCTTGTCGGCTCGCTCTTCGCGCTCGTGATCGCCGGGCGTCGCGGCCTTGGAACGCTGTTCGGTGTCGGCATCATGGCCTGGGGCGTCCCGCTGGCCCTGATACCGCTCGTGCCGGAGCCCGCCTTCGTACTGCTCATGTTCGCGCTGATTGGAGTCGCTAACACGGTTACCGACTCCGCAGGTTTGACGCTCATCCAGCGGGCAACGTCCGACGAGGTCCGCGGTCGAGTCTTCGGCGCCTTCGAGGCAGTCATCTGGGGCTCCCTCTGCTTCGGCACGATTGTGGCGGCCGGACTCGTGGAGCTCCTCGGCATCGATGCGGCGCTGGTCGTGACGGGGAGCCTGTTACCGGTGCTGGTGCTGCTGTGCGCTCCGAGTCTGCGCCGGCTCGACGCCGAGCATGGTCCGCAGGAGCTTGCCCTGCTGCGCGGCGTACCGATGTTCGCGCCGCTGGGTCCCGCGTCGCTCGAGTTGCTCGCGTCGGAGCTCGAGCGAATGCGCATCGCGCGGGGGGACGAGGTAATTCGCCAGGGCGACCACGGCGACCGCTTCTACGTCATCGAGAGCGGCGAGGTCGAGGTGTTCGAAGATGGGATCCTCGCGCGCCGCGAAGGGCCGGGCGACTTCTTCGGCGAGATCGCACTGATCCGCGACCTGCCGCGCACCGCCACCGTCAAGGCTGTGACCGACCTCGATCTGGTGACGCTCAAGCGCGACCCCTTCATAGCCGCCGTGACGGGCCACGCGCCGAGCGCCGAGGCCGCCGACACGGTGATTGGACGCCGGCTCGGCTCCGTGCGGGCCGGCGCGGGCTCGGTCTAAACGTTCCGGCGCCAGCGCCTGTAGCAACACGTCAGGCTCTACGCCGGAGGGACGCTCCGGGTCACGTCGTCGGCCTGCCGGCAGTTGTGAACGTGCGGAGGCGGTCGTCCACCGTCGCGTCCGCCTCATGGGCGCTCGACTGGTAGCCGCTGATCGCGGGGACGAAGTGGCGGCAGTCGAGCGTGTACAGCTCGAGCGGGGTGCGCGCACGCACGGTGGTGGTGCGCGGCACGTCGTGGAGCAGCGCGATCTCGCCGAAGGCGTCGCCCGGGCCCATGGTGTTGATCAGGTGGCCGTCGCCGATCACCTCGACTTCGCCGTCGTCGATCACGTAGAAGCGATCGCCGTAATCGCCCTGGTGGAAGACCTCCTGACCGGTAGCGACGCTGGCGTGGCCGACGTGTGCTGCCAAGCGCACGAGCGCGCGAAAGCCCTCTGCCGTTTCCTGCACGATCCGCCGCAATGGCTGCGGCGCTCCGCGCGCGGCGCGGCCTCGTAGGACAGCCGGAGCAGCCGCCCGCCGGACGCGAGCGCCAGCGCCGCCGCCGCACCGAACACCGCCGCCGGGCTACCCACGTCGAGGAGCAGTGCGGCCAGCAGCGGACCCACCAGCGTGCTGACCGAATCGACGAGCCCGCGGACGACGTTGGCGCTCGTCAGCTCGAGCGGCGTCACGCAGAGCGCGGGCAGCAGCGCACTGTGGGCGGGTCGGAACACCTTGAAGGCGGCCGTGGCGAGGATCGCGAGCGCATACACGCCGACCCTCGACCGTCGGCCGCCAGCAGCAGCGCGGCCGCGGCAGTCGCCGCCGCACGGACCAGGCAGGACCAGACCAGCACGCGGTCGCGCGCAAAGCGGTCGGCCAGCGCCGTCCCGAGCGGCGCGAGCAAGAACGACGGCGCCATGCGCGCGAAGGTCACGACGCCGACCGCGCTGGCGCCCCCGTCGCGGAACGCGACAACCCCAAGCGCGACCGTGAACGCCCACTCGGCCGTCCGCTCGCCCCAAACGCGAGCTGCGCGCGCAGCAGGCTCGGGTTCCGCGCCGTCGCCGAGAACGCCCGAGCCGATTGTGCGAGCCGCCTGCGCATCAGGACCAACCACGTCGATTCCACACCCAGCCAGGGCACCAGTCAACCAACCCCATGTGCACCTGCGTGCCACGTCGGGGTATGCCCCGGCAACCCTTCTTGGGCGCAGCGAGGCTCGCCAGAAACGAGGAGACCCGATTCGATCGCGCCTCCCCCTCCTAAGGAGTAGGCCGCAGGCTCGAATCGTGCTCGGGGCGCGTCTCTCCCTGCACGACCCGAAGGCCCTGGCTGCCGATGGCCTGCTCAAAGTCCTTGATCCAAGGTTGGGCGGCAACAGGCAGGTCCAGGGCGAGCGGGCCGTCGGGCGTGGTGGCCGTGAGCCGAAGCATTTTCAAGCGCTCGGTCTCGAGCGAGTCGTACGGCGAGCCAGTGTTGGCAACCGACCGCTTGAGCTCTGTCCGCTGCACCTCAACCCGAGACCTCGTCACGGCGCCATTGCCCCAGACACGGTCCCAGCTCTCCCCCGATTCGCTTCTTGCGGCCGATTCGAAGCTCGAAGACCAGCAGCGACCGCTCGGTCAATGCCACGACCGAATGCCTAAAGCCCGCCGCCGGTAGTCGATCATCCCACCGCGCCTGCCTTCGCACCCGTCGGATCAGTCGTCGCACCGGCGTGCTGATTACGCGCAACCACGAATCGCCGGGCCAGCAGATGGCCGCAGCAACGACGCGCTCGGTCACCGCTCCCGCGACCATCGACTGGTACGGGTTCCCGACCTCCTCCAGCCAAGCGTCGTCCTCGACCTCCTCGGGCCACGGTGTGCTCATCGCGTGCTCGCCTTTCATTTCAAGCTCCTCGATGTCGGCGTCCTGTTGATCTCGAAAGGGTCTCCTGTCGGCGCCTTTCAGGTAGGGGGTGGACCGACAGCTGAGCTTCGGTTTTCCGCCAGCCCCCTCAGCCGGGCTTCAGCGCGAGCCGGCCGGTGTAGTCGATTCGCTGGAGCAGAACCGGCTCGACCGTCGCGAGGAACTCGTCCACGGCTTGGCGGGCGCCCTGCCAGTGCCCGTAGTCGTCGATGATCAGCACGCCGCCGGGGCTCAGGCGAGGCCAGAGGTGCCGCAGCTCGTGCCGGGTCGACTCGTACCAGTCGGTGTCGAGCCGCAGGATGCTGATCTGCTCGGGAGCGAGCGCCGGAATCGTGTCTTCGACCATGCCCTCGACGAAGTGCAGCTGGTTGCTCGGATATCCAGTGCTGGCGAGGTTCGCCCTGACCTCGTCGATCGCGGCAGCGGCGCGCGTGTGCTCGCCGGCCGTGTCGGTCCGCTCGAGCAGGGCCGCGGCGTCCTGCCCCGTGAACGAGCGGTCGACGTCCGCGGGCGGCGGCATCCCCTGAAACGTGTCGTAGAGCCAGATCGATCGCTCACGGTCGCCAAGCGAATCAAGCGTGAGCGCGGCGAGCATCGAGCTGCCGCCTCGCCACACGCCGCACTCGACCACGTCGCCTGGGATAGCGGCCGCGTGGACGTGACGCACCGCCTGATAGAGGGCGTACATGCGCTCGATCGACGTCATCGTGGCCGAGGCGCAGCGCTCATAGAGCGCGATGAACTCAGGCTCGAGGTCGGGATGCTGCACAGCCGGCGAGCGTCGCGGCGGCTCCCAGCCGCGGCGCGCGAGGACAGCCCGAATCAGGCGCGCGAGCATGTGGCGGGACGGTACCGGGAGCAGAGCCTCGGTCTATCGTGCTGGCGTGCTCGCTTTCGCCGGTGCCGCGCTGGACCGCGCTTCGGTGGAGCGGCGGCGCCCGGAGTGGCTTGCCGCGCGGCGGGCGGATCCGCTCGCGCGGGCGGTGCTGATGTCGGAGCGCGGGATCTGGCTCGACGGCTCGCGCCTGTTGCTGGCGCGCCCCACCGAGGATGCCGTCTTCCTGGGCGTCGCGGGCGAGATGCCGCTGTTCGCCGATGACCTGAGTGCTGTCGAGCCGGACCAGGGACGACCCGCAGGGCTGCGCGAGGCCGCCACGGAGCTGCCGGCGGAGCAGGCGGCGCTCGCCGGCTACGCGGGTTCGCTGCTCGCGTGGCACCGGCGCCATCGGTTCTGCGCGAACTGCGGCGCGCCCACCGAGCCACGCGACGCCGGGCACGAGCGCCACTGCCCGGCGTGCGACGCCGATCACTTCCCGCGCACCGATCCGGTGGTGATCGTCCGCGTGACGGACACGCAGGACAGGCTGCTGCTCGGGCGCCAGGAGCGCTGGCCGGAGGGGCGCTTCTCACTGCTTGCGGGCTACGTCGAGCCCGGCGAGACGCTCGAGGAGGCGGTCCGCCGCGAGGTGGCGGAGGAATCTGGCGTCGAGCTGAGCGACGTGTCCTACATCGCATCGCAACCGTGGCCCTTCCCGAGCTCGCTGATGCTGGGCTTCAGCGCGCTCGCCGTGGCCGGCAACCCAGCACCACGAGACGACGAGCTCGCCGAGGTCCGCTGGTTCGAGCGCGAGGAGGTGGAGCGGGCGGCCAGCGGCGAGGGCGAGCTGGCGCTGTCGCCGCGCTACTCGATCGCGCGCCGCCTGATCGACGCCTGGCTGGCGCGCGACTAGCGGTCCGGGCGCTCCGGATACACGTCGTCGATCGTGGCGAGTGAGGTGTACAGGGCGCCGTTGCTCGCGGCCGCGATGGCCTCCGCTCCGCCGGCGAGCCGGTCGAGGACGCTCACCACGCCGGCCACCTCGAAGCCCTCCTCGCGCACGCGCTCGATGGCCTTCACCGTGGAGCCGCCCGTGGTCACCACATCCTCCACCACCAGGCAGCGCTCTCCCGGCTCGAGCCCCGGGCCCTCGATCCAACGCTGGAGGCCGTGCTGCTTGCGGTCCTTTCGGACGAAGAAGGCCTTCACCGGCGCTCCCGCCGCCAGCGCTGCGCAGGCCACCGGATCTGCGCCCATCGTCATCCCACCAACGGCCGTGGCGCCCACACGCTCCGCCTCCGCGGCCACCAGCTCGCCGAGCGCGCGGAAGCCGCTTGGCAGCAGGATGGCCCGCTTCGCGTCCACGTAGTACTGCGCGGTGCGTCCGCTCGTGAGCGTGACCTCGCCGATCACGAGGGCATGCTCGCGCAGCTCGTCGATCAGGCGCTCGCGGGCGGTGTCATTCATGCGTTCAGTCCGGTGCGGAAAAAGTCAGGATCTGCGGCTGGCGGCCGATAGTAGTCGCGATGGGCTCCATGGTCCGCGTCATCGCCATCCTGTGTTCCGGCCTGGTCCTGCTCGGATTCGCGTATTTCGCGACCGACGAGATGGGCCGTGGCTCGAAGACGCAGCAGAACAGGCTCGACACGGAGCTTTCGGGCGACCTAAAGGACCCCGCGCCGATCGCGCCGTCACCCAGCCAGGAGGCGGCTCGCGAGCGGGCGAATGGCAAGTTCCGGGAGGCGGTTGACGATGCCAACGACCTCCTGCTTGGCCCGTTCACGACCGTCGTCGATTCAAGCGACCGCTGGGTGACCCATGGCGTGCCCGCGGTGCTGGCGCTGCTCCTCTACGGCCTCGGCCTCGGAACGCTGGCGAACATGCTTCCCAAACAGCGCGAACACGCCGCGGACTGGCGAACCGCCTGACCTCTCGCCGCCGGGCCGCCTGAGGCCCGTCGTTCGCATTCGCTAGGGTGCGGCGCGCGAAACTTCCCCTGCCGGGGGTTGTTGCGTGAAAAGGCAAGTTAAGCGCCGAGTCTGGACGTCCACCCGGGCGACCAGAACGGGGGAACCAAATGGGCGGCTGCCGTGCCGCCCGGGGGCGAATCGCGGACAGAGTTCCGCATAGCGCATCTTCCAGCGCGAGCCCGTCAGCTAACCCCGTAGGCCCGAAGGAAGGGGACATGGATGACGAACGCCCACCGCGATCTGGCCACGCCTGAGCTCTGGAACCACTCCCTCGAACGCTCGCGGCGCAGGCGTGAGCTGCTGCCGAGGGCGCGGCGCGAGAACAAGCGCAGGAAGCACATGTCAGCGGCGCTGGCCACGGCGGTCGTCGCAGGCCCTGGCACGCCCCTGGCGGCCGCGCAGGTCTCGGGCGACGTGAGCGCGGCGATTGCCGCTGAGTCGCCCGCCAACAGGGCGATCGAGATCCGCGAGGGCGGACTGCCGCTGCGCTTGGGAAGCCAGGGCGAGCTCGTCGCTCACGTCCAGACCAAGCTGGGCGTGGCGTCCGACGGCATCTTTGGATCCGAGACCGACGCGGCGGTGCGCCGCTACCAGCTGTCCGCCGGTCTCGACGTGGACGGCATCGTGGGTCCCAACACGTGGTCATCGCTGTTCGCGAAGGCCGGCGCGAGCGGGGGCGCCGTGGGTGGGTCGAGCGTCCCGCCGGACGTGAGGCAGCGGGTCGAGCAGACGCTGGAGCAGGCGGGCCAGCGGCTGGCCGCACGGGGCAACGCGGGAGCCGGCGCCGGGGTCGGTGGCCAGGTTGGCGCGACGACGCCCACCACGCCGACGACACCGGGCGACACGACGCGGCCGACCACCCAGGCGCCGGCCCGTGGCTCATGCGGCTCGTCGACGATCTCGACACCGGTGCGTGGCACGGTCACGTCGAACTTCGGTCCGCGCGGCGGACGCAACCACGACGGCATCGACATCGCGGCCCCCGCGGGCACCGCTGTCCGCGCGGCCGCCTGCGGCACCGTCAGCCTCGCCGGACAGCAGAGCGGCTACGGAAACATCGTCTGCATCACGCATACCAGCCAGTTCTCCACCTGTTACGCGCACCTGTCGCGCTTCGGCGTCACGAGCGGCGCACAGGTGCAGCAGGGCCAGGTGATCGGGTACGTGGGCTGCACAGGCAGCTGCACGGGTCCGCACCTGCATTTCGAGACGCGCGTGAACGGACAGCCGCAGGATCCGCGCACGTACCTCTCCGGCGGCTCGATCCCCGGCAAGCAGGCGACGGTGGCCGGCGTCAGCAGCACGGGCAGCCAGGCCAGCACGACTACGACGCGCCAGGCGACCGTGACCCAGAACGGGACCGGATCCGTGACGTCGACGGCGTCCGAGAGCGTCCAGTTCTCGGCGCAGAGCACGGTGGCCCAGGTGGCGGCTGAGCCGGTGGCGGTCCAGGCCGAGACGACCCCTCCCGCGGTCGTCACCGCTGAGCCGCTGGCGGCCGAGGTCACGGCCGAGCCGGTGCAGGCCGAGGTCACGGCCGAGCCGGTGCAGGTCGATGTGGCCGCGCCCGCGGAGGTCGAGCTGCCCGCGGCCCCCGTGGCTCCGGAGCCGGTCACCGTGGACGCCGCCGGGCCGGGCGAGGCGCAGGTGAGCGCTGCGTCGGAGGCAGCCGTCGCTGCCCCCGCTGACCCCGCCTCTTCGACGGCGCCCGCCGCGGAGGCCGCGACCGGCGGGAGCGTCGCTTCGGACCAGGCTCAGGGGCAGGTCGCGGCTACGGCCGCGACGCAGTAGCGCGCAGCCCGCGCGCAAGTGGCCGCCGGCCCGGTGGGCCGGCGGAGCCAAGGGGGAACCGTGGAGGCCCCGCTCGGGACGGGCGGGGTCTCTGCGTTGGGGCCGGCACGAAGCCTCCCGCTGTGGGACGGAACGTGTTGAGCTCCGCGACGAGGCGCGGCTGGCCTGCCTATCGGTAGGCGTGGATCGGGTCGCCGAGGTCGATCCAGTTGTAGATCGACACCGCGTTCGGGATCGGCACGCGCAGGCAGCCGTGGCTCGCTGCGTAGTTCGGCACCGACGAGTATCCATGGATCGCGTACCCGCCGATGAAGTAGGACGAGTAGACCATCCCATGCGAGTTCGTTCCGGGGGTCTTGCTGTAGAAGCGGAAGCTGCCGAAGACCGTCGGCGTGGATGGTTTGCCCGACGACACGTGGTACACGCGGTACGGCTTGCCGTGGTCCGCCAGCACGAGCACCTGCCGTGACCAGTCGAACTCGACGTGCTTCCCGTGGGTCCCCGAGTCCGGGTAGCGCAGCCTGAACGCACCCTGCCTGCGCAGGACCATTGCGTAGACGGAGGTGGCGGCGTAACCGTCGCGGCCCATCGCGTTCGTCTTCCGGAAGGAGTTCACCGCGTTCGCGGTCAGGCCGTCGAAGTAACCGGTCACCGGCGTCGCGAACCCGAGCTTCAGCAGCCCCCGCTGAAGCAGGGTGACCTTCACCCCGCGCGCGCCCCGCCCCGCCTGCCAGTTCACGACCTGAATCGTCTCGCTGCGAGTGCGAAAGGCCGCCTGGCCGTCGCTTGCCCTGTGCTTGACCACCAGCCGCACCGGACCCGGATTGCCGACCTTGAAGCGGAATTCGTACCGCCCCCGGCGGTGAACTGTGCGGCGCACCTGCTTGCTCGCCTTGCCGCGACGAATGGCGTACAGCGTGAGCAGTTCGCCGCGGACGTAGGGCTTCACTACCCCACGCACCACCACCTCCTGGGACGGCACGAAGTAGCGCGTCTTCTTGGTCGCGAGCCCGCCCTCGATGGACAGGGTTGCCTTTCCGGCGCCCGGCTCGGGAACCGGAGCCACCGGCGTTGTCGGCGTTGTGGCCGTCTGCGCCGACACGCTCGGGGCCAGGGCCAGCAGGACGAGCGGCATCGGGACAAGCGGGCGAATGCTCATATGGCGCCCACTATGCCATGGCCGGCCGCTGTGCTCGCGGGGTTGTGGCGCACGCGACCAGCATGAGTGAGCCGAATACCAGCGACACGCTTGCTTCGTCCACGGTCACCCCGAACGCGATTGCGTTGTTGAACGCATGGAGCGCGATCACCGGGTACAGCGAGCCGGTGCGCTCGTAGACCAGGCAGAACGTGAGCCCGAGCGCCGCCAGCGGCGGGACGATCAGAAGGCCGTCCGCCGACGAGAAGTCCCAGTGGATGATGCCGAACACGATCCCGTCGATCAGCGCGGCCACGAGCACCGAGTAGCGACTCCGCAGCGCTCGGTAGAAGAAGCCCCGGAAGAAAAACTCCTCGGCCACCGGGGCGATGCAGATGACCATGAACCCGGCGGCGATCAGCCCGAGGGTGCCCTGATCGGCACCGAGATCCTGGGCGACTGTCTGCTCGGCGTCAGGCTGGACGATCGCCGTGTAGATCGCCGCGACGGCGTAGAAGGAGACCAGCCCGAGGGCGGCCCAGCCCACCGTCGGCCAGAAGCGCGTCCGGCGCAGCCCGAAGTGCTCCGGCCGCGGCCTCCCCGCGAACGACGCGAACAGCACCGCCGTGCCGATGAAGACCACGCCCTGGAGGAACGTGGCAACCACGGTGAAGGTGGGGTTCTCGTCGCTCGTGCTGGCGCCCGTCGCGGCAGCCACGATCCCCACCACCACCAGCGTCGAGATCAGGGCGACCAGGAAGCCGACGCCGGCATACCACGGCGGCCAGCGCGGTCCGGCGCCTGCGGGAAGCTCGGGGCGCTCGGGCGGCGGCGGCGTTGGATCGATCGAAACGCGCTCCACGGCAAGTCAGACTAGGGCGGTCAGCTCCCGAAGCGACCGCACGGCCTCGACCCCCGCGGGCGGCTCACCCTCGCGCTGCACGAGAACCGCCCTGATGCCGGCCGCGGCGGCGCCCTCGACGTCGTTGTCCACCTTGTCGCCTGCGTGGAGCGCCTCGGACGGCGCCGCGCCCGCGATGGCGAGCGCCCGCTCAAAGACCCGTGGGTGCGGCTTGGGCGCGCCCGCCTCGGCGGAGGTCACCACGCCGTCCACCAGCGCGGTGATACCTGCCGGGCCGAGCCAGTCCGGCAGCGAGCAGTCCCAGTTGCTCGCCACCACGAGCGTCAGCCCGCGCTCGCGCAGCTCCCTGAGCGCGGGCAACGCGTCCGGATAGGGCCGGAACTCGAGCGCCTCGAGCATCGCCCGGCGCGCGGTCGCATGGTCGAGACCCGGAAGCGCGAGCTCCCTGCGCATCTCGTCCGCGCAGCGGTCGCGCAGCCGCTCGAGCCGCTCCGGGTGGGATCCTTCGAGGTGGTGGTCGAGGTAGTAGGCGATCTCGGCGGCGAAGCCGGCTGCGGCCTGCTCCTCGCTCACCTCGAACCCCGCCTGGCCGAGCAACCGCTGGAGCCGGGGCGCCGGGGGCTGGAGCTCAACCAGGGTGCCGAGCGCGTCAAGCAGGACCGCCTTGACGGCGCGGCTCACGACACCCAGTGCCAGCTGGCGTACTGGGCGGTGAAGATGCCAAGTCCGACCGCGCACGCGGCGGCCACCAGGTCGGTGTTGCGGCGCTCGTCGCAGACGATCGCGAGCCACATGAAGAGCGGGAACAGCACCGCCACGAACCGGGGCAGCGACATCAGCGGCTGCGGCGTGACCGGGAAGGTGAGCGGTAGCAGCAGCGAGGCAGCCACCCACGCTCCGTACGCCCGCGGCAGCCGCCGCCAGACGCCCACGCACGCCACCACCGCAAACACCAGCGTCACGAACAGCATCACGTTGATCGCGGCTATCCGGAAGGGGTCGCCCGCGGCCGCCTCGAAGTAGACCGGCGTGCG
>Ga0126314_10000827_pt1 | contig 14706 bp, 11 predicted proteins | sample Plot105B_FD_92535 | JGI IMG/M metagenome (GOLD analysis project Ga0126314, IMG submission 92535) | Serpentine soil microbial communities from UC McLaughlin Reserve, CA, USA - Plot105B | ecosystem: Environmental > Terrestrial > Soil > Grasslands | place: USA: UC McLaughlin Reserve, Lake County...
CGGCAATCGACCACGCGGTCGCGGCGCGCGACGCGGGACAGGCCGGCGAGCTGATGTGGCGCAGCGCCGGGAGATTCCTCTTCCAAGGTCGCAACGCGACTATCTCGCGCTCGCTGGATCAGTTCGCGAGTGGCGAGATCGCCGACCAGCCGTTTCTTGCGCTGACTGCCGCGGCGACCAATCTCGTTGCCGGGCGACGCGACTGGGCTGAGTGCTGGGCGTCGGCCGCAGCCCGCCATCTTGACGCCGCCGCCTCGGACGAGGGCGCCGCGGCGATCGCGGCCGGCGTAGCGATCATGCGCGCGGCGGTCGCGCGCGAAGGGATCGCAGCGATGGAAGCGAGCGCCGCAGGGGCGTATGTGGCTGAGCCTGACGCGAGTCCGTGGCGATCTCTCTGCTGCCTCCTGATCGGCGTCGCTACCCATCTGACGGGCGACCGAGCGCGGGCGACCGAGCAGCTCGAGGAGGGCGCCCGCCGGGCAGTGATCGATGCGCCGGCGGTTCGCGTTCTCTGCCTCGCGCAGCTCGCACTGATCGCGCTCGAGCAGGACGATTGGGCGGAGGCCGGTGCGCTTGCGGCCCGCGCGCGGACGCAGGTCGGGCAACAAGAACTCGCCGACTACCCGATCTGCGGTCTGGTGTTCGCGGTTTCCGCGCTCGTGCGTGCGCAACGTGGCCGTGTCGACGACGCCCAGCAGGACATGAAGCAAGCGTTGCGGCTACTTGCGAGGCTTGAGGACTTTGCACCCTGGTATGAGGTCGAGACGCGAATCACGCTCGCGCTCGCAGCCGTGCGCCTCAGCGACGCGGTCGCCGCACGGCGGCTACTCGCTGAGGCATCGCGCGCGATGCGCCGAACGCGCGAGGCGGTCGTCTTGGCCGAAGGCCTGCAAGACGCCTGGGCACACGCCGACAAGTTCATCGCGGCGTCGGTCGCCCCCCCGACGAAGTTGACGACAGCCGAGCTACGGGTGCTGCGCCTGCTGCCGACCCATCTCTCGTTTCGCGAGATCGGGAATCGCCTGCACGTGTCCGCGAACACGATCAAGAGCCAGGCTCACGCGGTATATCGCAAGCTCGATGCCTCGTCGCGCTCGGATGCGGTGAGCCACGCGCGCTCGCTGGGACTGCTCGACGCGTAGGGCGCACTAGAAGCGCCGGCGCGCCCCGCGGCGGCCCGTGCGGCGACCAATACGGCGGGCGAGTCGGCGGGATCCAAACATGTCGTGCCTCCGGGTTCGGGTATGGACGGCTAGTGGGGGATCGCCGCGGCTGCGGTCTCCATGGCGTGAAGCTCCTCGGCGTCCTCAGCGGTCATCAGCCCGACGTCGACGAGGTCGAGGGGGCTGATGAACCCGTCGCTGATCCGGAACCCGCCGGCGCGCCCGACGGCGTCACGCAGCGGCACCGCCCAGTGATGCTCGAGCAAGATCAACGCCGCCGCGGAGTCGTTGGGGATATCAGAGAGCACGTCCCACGCGTCGTCCTCCGAGAAGTAGTCGATGCCGTCGGCAGCAATATCACCACCGGCGCCGCGATCGAGGCCGTCCTCGCCTTCGATGGCCAGGCCGGTCAGCGCAGCGATCTTGCTTCCGAGCTCCTGAGCCTCTTCCACGGTGAGATTGCTCAGGTGCTCGATCTCGACCTCGCCCTCGGCGTCCTTGTAGACCGCGATCGAGTCGATTACGCGAACCCTGTCGTCCTCCCTGAGCTTTTCTAGCTCGGTGATGATCTCGCCGTGGAAGTCGGCGTGGTTGAACCCGAGCACGATCAACTGCACCGGACCGATTGCCACGACCTGCTCCTTTCGCCGGCAGCTGATCTGATTGCAGCCGAGCCGCCCGTGCCGCGCATCATCCGATCGGGATGATCACCGGCCATCCTCTGCCGCTGAGTTCACATCCCGTTGACAGGCTGGGCCAGCGCAATGTGGGAGGATCGCCCGAACCGTGGACCTTCCCAACGCCCAGTCTGCCGCGGCTCTTGGCCTGCGCATCGACGATGCCGTCGCCGCCAGGCCGCTCTTAGGGACTCGCCTCTCAGCTAGCACCGCCCAGCGGACAGTGGCTGTCGCGATCGTGCCGATGGTCGCACTGACCATCTGGCTGGCGCTGTCGAGCGATCATCTGGCGAAGCCCGTTGCGAGCGCGCTGTACTGGAGCTACCTGACAGCCGCTCCGATTGGAATCGGCCTCTATTGGTGGGTGCGACGGCCGACGAGCAGATTCGGGCCGCTACTGGTGACCCTCGGGTTGCTCGCCTGGATCATCAGCTGGCAGAACTCGGACTGGCCCCTGCCATTCGACATCGGTGTGCTGGCCGAGGGCCCGTTCTTCTGGGTGACGTTCTACCTGTTCCTGGCCTTCCCGATGGGGCGGCTGGAGCCGACTGCCTCGCGCTGGCTGATGGCCGTCCTCGGCCTAGGTGTACTCACGCTGTTCCTGCCGTGGGTGCTGTTCTCACCGGTGATTGCGGGCGGCGGCCCGCTCAGCCGCTGTGTGCCGGCTTGTCCGGCGAACGTTCTCCAGCTCGGCTCCGCGCCCGGCCTGGTGGACGTCGTGGGACGGTGGGAGACCTACGTCGAGCTGGCAGTCATCGTCGGCGTGTTCGTCGTCTACGCCATCCGCGTCCAGAGGGCCTCGCGGCCTCAGCGGCGCGCGTTGATGGCGGTTGCCATCACGTCGCTCCTGTTCCTACCGGCCCGCTTCGCGTTCAGCTTCTCCAGCTGGATTCTTCATCTCAGTCCCGCCACGCTCGACGACATGGCGTGGGTCATCGTCGCCACGCGCATCCTGATGCCGCTCGGATTTCTGCTCGCGTTGGTGCAGGCGCAGCGCTTCGCGGAACGGACCTCGCACAGCCTCGTCGGGAAGCTCGCGGCCGGGCCGACGCCGGAGCAGTGGACCACGACGATCGCGGCGGCTCTGGATGATCCGTCAATGCGACTTGGTTTCTACGACCCAGACACACGGCAGCATCGAGAGCCGAGCGGCGAGGTGCTCGAGCGCCCGCCCATCGGATCGGGCCGGAGCTGGGTCCCGATCGACAGAGACGATCGCGCGGTCGCAGCGATGATCGTCGACGAGACGCTGGCCGAGAACCCGGAACTGGTGCGGGCGGCCGCGTCGACGACGCTCCTCGCGGTGGAACGCGGTGACCTCGAACGAGAACTACGGGCGTCGCGCGCGCGCATATTGGAGGCGGGAGATTCCGAGCGGCGGCGGATCGAACAAGATCTGCACGACGGTGCGCAGCAACGTCTACTCGGCCTGCGCGCGCACCTCGCGCTTGCAAGCGAGGACCTCGATGACGCGGAGAAGAGCGCGACGCTCGAAAAGCTCGGAGCCGAGGTCGACAAAGCGATCGAGGAGTTGCGCGCACTCGCCCGCGGCATCTATCCGCACCTCCTTGCCGATGGGGTTGGCCCGGCGCTAAGCGCCGTCGCGAGCAGTTCAGCGATATCGGTCCACGTGAAGAACGAATGGCGCGAGCGCCAGTCGGAAGCCGTGGAAACAGCTGTGTATTTCTCATGCCTGGAGTGCCTCCAGAACGCGGCCAAGCATGCTGGTCGTGGAGCGTCCGTGAAGATCCGGCTCAGTCAAATCGACGGCCATATCAGCTTCGCCGTCGAGGACGACGGCGCGGGCTTCGATCCTGCTGCCACGACGCCCGGACGTGGTCTCGCGAACGTCGCCGACAGGGTCGCAGCCGTCGGCGGGACCGTCGACATCGATGCTCGCCCCGGCTCGGGAACGCAGATCACCGGAGCGATTCCTCGCTCGCGCGCTTAGGCGAGTTTCATCCCCTGTGGGTGATGACAGGGTGCAACGGCATGCAAAAGACTCGCGCTCATGACGACGACAGAGACCCCGCGCGCGGCCGGCAGCCAGGCCGCGCGCGACGCCGGACCAAAGCCAGCCGACGTTTTCGTTGCGTTCGGCATTACGGGCGACCTGGCCAAGGTCATGACGCTTCGCTCGCTCTACCGCCTCGAGCGGCGCGGGCTCCTCAACTGCCCGATCGTCGGGGTCGCTGTCGACGACTGGAGCGTCGACGACTTGCGCGAGCGCGCCCGCAGCGCGATCGTGGAGGGCGGGGAGGAGCTCGACGAACCCACATTCGAACGGTTCGCCGACCGGCTCTCCTACGTCAGCGGCGATTTTGGCGATCCCGAGACCTACGAGCGACTGAAGGCCCACCTCGGCGAGGTGAAGTCGCCGGTCTTCTACCTCGAGATCCCACCATTCCTGTTCGGCCGGGTGGTGAAGGGCCTGCACGACGCCGGGATGACCGGGAACGCCCGGGTCGTCGTCGAGAAGCCGTTCGGCCACGATCTCGAATCAGCCCGCGAGCTAGCGGCCGAACTCCACCAGTACATCGACGAGTCGCAGCTGTTCCGGATCGACCACTTCCTGGGGAAGATGGGCCTGGTCGAGATCCTCTACCTCCGCTACGCGAACGCGATGTTCGAGCCGGTGTGGAACCGCCACTACGTCACGTCGGTTCAGATCACGATGGCGGAGGCGTTCGGCGTCGCCGACCGCGGTCACTTCTACGACCCCGTCGGCGCGCTGCGCGATGTCGTCGTCAACCACCTGATGCAGGTGGTCGCCGCGACCGCCATGGACCCGCCCGGTGCACGCGATGCACGCGCACTCAAGGACGGGATCTACTCGCTGTTCTCGTCGATCCCTCCCGCCGACCCGCAGCACTACGTGCGCGGCCAGCACGACGGCTACCGCGAGATCGACGGCGTCGCGCCGGATTCGACCACCGAGACCTACGCCGCCCTACGGCTCGACATCGACAACTGGCGCTGGTCGGGAGTGCCGTTCTTCATCCGCACCGGCAAGCTCATGCCCGCGACCCAGACCGAAGTGCGCGTGGTGTTCCGAGAACCGCCGCGGCTCGGCTTCCATCACTTCCCGCGTCGCCCGGAGCCCAACCAGCTGGTGGTCAGGCTCGACCCGACCACCGGCATCCGGCTGCAGGTCGACGCGAAGCGCCACGACGCCGCCGAACCGCACGCGTTCGCCATGGACATGGACTTCGCGCTGGAAGGCGGCGAGGCGGCTCCCTACGAGGTCCTGCTGCTCGCCGCGATGCGCGGCGACGCTACCCGCTTCACGCGCCAAGACGGAGTCGAGGAGGCCTGGCGAATCATGGCTCCACTGCTCGAGTCGCCGCCGCCGGTACACCCTTACGCCCCCGGGACCTGGGGTCCGAATGAGGCTGACCGAGTCGTCGCGGGCTTCGGCCGCTGGCACGAACCCTGGATCGCAGAATGACGACCGCCAAGACACGGAGCGACGGTGCAAAGGCAACGTCGAAGCGGGCGACAGCGGCCGACGTCGCCGCGCCCGCCGCCCAGAGCGCGGCCGCGCCGTCGCCGTTCACCCCGATCGCCGACTACGCCTTCCTGTCGAACTGCCACACCGGCGCCCTCGTCGCCCCCGACGGTGCCATCGACTGGCTGTGCGTGCCGAGCTTCGACTCACCGAGCGTGTTCGGCGCGCTGCTCGACCGTGAGGCCGGCTTCTTCCGGTTCGGGCCCTACGGGACGCGCGTCCCCGACTCGCGCATCTACGAGCCCGGGACCAACACGCTGCTCACCACCTGGCGGGCGCCGGGCGGCTGGATCATGGTGCGCGACGCGCTCACGATGGGCCCGCGTCGTGGCGAGGACAACGTCACGCCGCATACCCGGCCGCCGACCGACGAGGACGGCGACCACGTGCTGGTGCGCAGCGTGCTCTGCCTGGAGGGCGCGGTCGAGCTCGAGCTGGTCTGCGAGCCCGGCTTCGACTACGGCCGCGCGCCCGGGAAGTGGGAGCTGGTCGGCGACAATCGTCACACCGCCGACGTCAGCGGCGCCGGTGTGACGATTAGGCTCACCACCGACCTTCCGATTGGCATCGAGGGCCACCGGGCGCGCTGCCGCCACGTGCTCCGCCAAGGCGAGCAGGCGTATTGCGCACTCTCCTGGGCGGAAGACCTTGGAGCGCCGCAGACGCTTGACGAGGTCAATGGCGCGCTGGCAGCGACGACCCGCTTCTGGCGCGACTGGCTTGGACGTGCTCGCATCCCCGACCACCGCTGGCGCGCACCGGTGCAGCGCTCGGCGCTGGCGATCAAGGGCCTCACCTACATGCCCACCGGCGCGACCGTCGCCGCGCTGACGACGTCGCTGCCGGAGACGCCCGGCGGCGCGCGTAACTGGGACTACCGCTACACCTGGATGCGCGACTCGACCTTCACGCTGCAGGCGCTCCACTGGCTCCAGCTCGACTGGGAGGCCGACGAGTTCATGCAGTTCGTGGCCGACCTCGAGCCGAACGACGACGGTGCGCTGCAGATCATGTACGGGATCGATGGCCGCCGCGATCTGACTGAGTCGACCCGCGAAGAGCTGTCCGGCTACGCCGGCGCGCACCCCGTCCGGATCGGCAACGGCGCCTTCGACCAGCGCCAGAACGACGTCTTCGGCGCCGTCCTCGACTCGATCTATGTCCACACCCAGCACAGCCAGCGCCTGCCGCGGCGGCTGTGGCCGATCGTCCAGGCGCAGGCCGAGTGCGCGACCGCCGTGTGGCAGAACACCGACCAAGGGATCTGGGAGGCGCGCGGCGCGCCGCAGCACTACGTGTCGTCGAAGCTGATGGGCTGGGTGGCGCTCGATCGCGCCGCCAAGCTGGCCGACGTGCGCGGCGATCCCGAGTCGAAGGCACGCTGGGCGGCGACTGCCGAGACGATCAAGGCCGACATCCTCGAGCAGGGCGTCGACAAGCGCGGCGTGCTGCGCCAGCACTACGCCACCGATGCGCTCGACGCCTCGACGCTGCTGGCGGCCGTGTTCGGCTTCCTGCCCGCCGACGACGAGCGGCTGCACGCAACCGTCGAGGCGATCGCCAGCGAGCTGACCGAAGACGGATTCGTGCTGCGTTACCGCACCGACGAGACCGACGACGGCATGGCGGGCAAGGAGGGCACGTTCATCATCTGCTCGTTCTGGCTCGTCTCGGCGCTGGCCGTCATCGGCGAGGTTCAGCGCGCGCGCGACCTGTTCGAACGACTGCTGCGCGAGGCCTCCCCGCTCGGCCTCTACGCCGAGGAGTTCGATGCCGAGACCGGTCGTCACCTGGGCAACTTCCCGCAGGCGTTCTCGCACCTGGCGCTGATCGAGGCGGCGGCGCGGATCATCCTGCACGAGCGACTGGAGGAGATTGGACGATGACCAACCACTACGACGTGATCGTGATCGGCAGCGGCGCCGGGGGCGGGACGCTCGTCCACAGACTGGCGCCCTCGGGCAAGAAGATCCTGCTGCTCGAGCGCGGCGACTGGCTGCCGCGCGAGCCCTCGAACTGGAGCGCGTACGACGTGTTCGTCGACAACCGCTACGTCTCGAAGGACACGTGGTACGACGCGCAAGACAAGTCGTTCCAGCCGCAGATCCACTACTTCGTCGGCGGTGCGACCAAGCTCTACGGGGCCGCGCTCTACCGGCTGCGGGCCGAGGACTTCGGCGAGCTCCAGCACCACGACGGCGTCTCGCCCGCCTGGCCGATCTCCTACGACGAGCTGGAGCCCTACTACACCGAGGCCGAGCAGCTCTACGAGGTGCATGGCGCGCGCGGCGAGGACCCGACCGAGCCGGCTGCGAGCGCTCCCTACCCGTTCCCGGCCGTCTCACATGAGCCGCGCATCCAGCAGCTCTCGGACGACTTGGCGGCGCTCGGGCTGCACCCGTTCCATGCCCCCTGCGGCATCCGGCTGAACGAGCAGAACATGCCTTACAGCGTCTGCGTCCGCTGCCAGGAGTGCGACGGCTTTCCCTGCCCACTGCACGCGAAGTCCGATGCCGAAGTGATGGCTGTGCGGCCGGCGCTGGAGCACGACAACGTGACGCTGCTGACGGGCGCCGAGGTCGTGAGGCTCGAAACCGACGCCGCCGGCACGTCCGTCACCCGCGTCGTCGTCGAGCGTGACGGCCTCGTGCTGGGCTACTCCGCCGACATCGTCGTCGCCGCCTGCGGCGCCGCCAACACGGCGAAGCTGCTGCTCGCCTCGGCAAACGACAAGCACCCGAACGGGCTGGCGAACGGCTCCGACCAGGTCGGGCGCAACTACATGTTCCACAACAGCCAGGCGGTGCTGGCGCTGTCACGCGAGGAGAACCCGACGATCTTCCAGAAGACGCTCGGCCTGAACGACTTCTACCTCGGCGCCGACGACTTCGACTATCCGCTCGGGAACATCCAGATGGTCGGCAAGTCGCAGGCCGACATGTTCCGCGGTGAGAAGCCGCTCGAGACGCTGCTCGCGCCGCAGGGTGCGCTGAAGCGGGTCGCCAAGCATGCCGTCGACTTCTGGCTCTCGACCGAGGACCTGCCACGACCGGAGAACCGCGTGACGCTGCGGGCGGACGGCAGCGTCCGGCTGGTCTACGTCGCAATGAACCAAGAGCCCGCGAGGCGGCTGTTCGAGCGGCTCAAGGGGATGCTCGGCAAGCTCGGCATGGAAGAGGGACACCTCCACCACCGCCACGCCTACCTGAAGACCGACATCCCGGTCGCCGGTGTCGCGCACCAGGCGGGCACCTGCCGCTTCGGCAACGATCCTGCGACCTCGGTCCTCAACCGCGACTGCCGCGCACACGAGCTCGACAACCTCTACGTCGCCGACACCAGCATCTTCCCCTCGATCGGCGCCGTCAACCCGGCGCTGACCGCGATGGCGAACGCTCTCCGAGTCGGGGACCACCTGCTCGAGCGGATCGGTGCTGCCGACGTCGAGAGAGAGGTACAGCATGTCGAGTAACGGCAGCATCGAGAACCCGCACGTGCTGGTCGTCGGTGGCGGCTTCGCCGGGGTTGGCTGCGTCCGCGAGCTCGCGGACCACGAGCACGTCCGCGTCACGCTGATCGACGCGAACAACTATCACCAGTTCCAGCCCCTGCTCTACCAGGTCGCCACCTCGCAGCTCGCATCGAGCGACATCGCGTTCTCCTTGCGCAAGCTGTTCGAGCACCACCCGAACGTCGATGTGAAGATGGCGACCGCCGAAGCGATCGACCCCGTTGCGCACACGGTCACGACGACCGATGGCCACGTCTACGAGGGGGACGCGGTCGTCGTGGCAGCCGGGTCGCAGCCGAATTTCTTCCGCACTCCCGGCGCACGTGAGCACGCGTTTCCGCTCTACTCGCTCGACGACGCCCAACGGCTGCGCTCGCGCATCCTGGGCGTCTTCGAGGACGCCGATCGCGAGCCGTCGCTAGTCGATCAGGGCGCACTCAACTTCGTCATCGTCGGCGGCGGCCCAACCGGTGTCGAGATGGCCGGCGCGCTCGCCGACTTGATCCACCAGACGATGGTGCACGAGTACAACGACCTCGCGGTCACAGCGGCCGAGATCCACATTGTCGACCTCGGCCACGCGCTGCTCGCGCCGTTCTCGGACACGGCGCACGACTACGTGTCGAAGGTCCTCGGGAAGCGCGGCGTGCGCATCCACTTGGGTACCGCGGTCAAGGAGGTGAGCCCCGGGCACGTGACGCTCGCGGATGGGACGACGATCAGGACGCGCTGCGTCGTCTGGGGTGGCGGCATCAAAGGGCCGGAGGTGGCAGGCGCCGCGGGCGTCCAGCAGGGCCGCGGCGGCCGCATCGACGTGGAACCCGACTTGACGGTCGCCGGTTTCCCGGGCGTCTACGCGATCGGCGACGCAGCGAACATCCCCGCCTCCGACGGAAGCGCTTTCCCGCAGCTCGGCTCGGTCGCGCTCCAGTCGGGCACCTGGGCGGCGCACAACCTGCTCGCCGACTTCGCCCGCCAGCAGCGCAAGCCGTTCCACTACAAGGACAAGGGCATCATGGCGATGATCGGCCGCGGGGCGGCGATCGCCGAGGTTGGGCCGCACCGCCACGAGCTTCACGGCGTGATCGCCTTCTCGGCCTGGATCGGCGTGCACGCGATGCTCATGACCGGCGTGCGCAACCGGATCGACGCGTTCGTCAACTGGGCCTGGGACTACTTCTCCGGCAATCGCGGACCGCAGGTGCTGGACCGCTCAGGTGCCGCGCAGATCGACTGGGGGGAGGACCGCGTTGAAGCTCCCGTGGCCCGTACGTAGCGTCATCGCCGGCGCCGCCGGGACGGCGACGATGACGGCGGCCTACAACCTCGAGCGCCGCTGGCGCCACGCACACGGGCCGCTCGACTACGACGACTCGCTCGTGCCGGGTCAGATCGTCGCCGGCATCATGCACCTGCCGCACGTCACTGCCAAGGAGGATTACGAGCTCGGGATGGCCTTGCGCTGGGGCTATGGCTCGGCCTTCGGCATCTGGCACGGCATCCTGCGCCGCCGCATCGGCGAGCCCGGCGCCAGCCTGGGCTTCTTCGCGACGCTGATGACGGCGACGCTGTCGCTGTTTCCGATCCTCGGGCGCACGCCGCCGCCATGGCGCTGGCCCCGAGACGTGATGGCCACGGCGATCGGCACCCACGTCGCTTATGTGGCCGGGCTCGCAGCCCTCGACGACCAGCTCGCCTGAGGCTCGCGATGCTTTACCACTCGCTGCCCTTGGCGGCGTCGCAACTCGAGGCGGCGCGCAGCCAGATGGCGTTCACGCTCGGCTTCCACATCATCCTGGCGTCGCTTGGCGTGGCGCTTCCCGCGATCATGCTGATCGCCAACTACCGCGGCCTCCGCCACGACGACGCCGACGCGCTGCTGCTCGCACGGCGCTGGTCGCAGGTCGTGGCCGTCACGTTCGCGGTCGGCGCCGTCACCGGCACGGTGCTGTCGTTCGAGTTCGGCCTGCTCTGGCCGGCCTTCACCGGCCGCTTCGGCAAGGTCTTCGGCGTCCTGTTCGCGGTCGAGGGGATCTTCTTCTTCCTCGAGGCGATCTTAGTCGCGATCTACATCTTCGGCTGGAAGCGGCTCGCGCCCTGGAAGCACTTCTGGGCCGGTGTGCCGATCGTCATCTGCGGCCTCGGCGGCGCCTTCTCGGTCGTGGCCGTCAACTCGTGGATGAACCAGCCGCAGGGGTTCTCGCCGACCAGCGGGAACGTGACGTCCGTTCAGCCGCTGAAGGTGATCTTCAACCCGGCCGTGCCCTACGAGGTGCCGCACATGATCCTCGCTGCGTACCTCGTGACCGGCTTCATCGTCGCCTCGATCTACGCGGTCGGCATGCTGCGGGGACGGCGCGACCGCTACCACCGCCTTGGCCTCTTGATCCCGCTGACGGTGGCCTGCATCGCGACGCCGATCCAGTTCGTCGTCGGCGACACCGCCGCCCGCGCAATAGCGAGCGATCAGCCGATCAAGTTCGCCGCGATGGAATGCGTCCAGACGACCCATGCGGACGTGACCGAGTACATCTACGGTCGCTGCACCTCGAGCGGCATCAAGGGCGGCCTCGGCATCCCCGGCTTCGACTCGGTGCTCGTCGGCGGCAGCACCTCGACCGTGGTCACCGGGCTCGACACGGCGCCGGCGAACAAGCGGCCGCCGTTAAACACGCTGCTGCACTGGGCCTTCGACACGATGGTTGGAATCTGCACGATGCTGATATTGCTCGGGCTCTGGTTCGGCTTCGTCTGGTGGCGAAAACGCGACATCCCGAAGACGCCGTGGTTCCTGCGCGCGGTCGCGGTCTCGGGCATCTCCGCCGTTGTCGCGCTCGAGTGCGGCTGGATCGTGACCGAGGTCGGCCGCCAGCCCTGGATCGTCTACAACGTCATGCGCACGAAGGATGCGGTCACCAACTCGAGCGGTGTCTGGGTCACCTTCACGCTCGTGCTGCTGCTGTACGTGCTGCTGGGCACCGTCCTCGTGATCACGTTACGGGCGATGTCGCGGCGCTGGCGCGCGGAGGGAGACCGCGAGTCGGACGTGCCGTATGGGCCGGAAGAGGCGGTCTCGTCCGAGGCCGCTCCGTGAGCACCGCCGACGCAGTGGCGGCGGTCTTGTGGGTTGGCGTGACGGCTTACGCGGTGTTCGGCGGCGCCGACTTCGGCGCTGGGTTCTGGAGCTTGGTGGCCGGCCGCAGCGAGCAGGGCAAGCGCGCTCGGGAGCTCTGCGACTGGGCGATCGGCCCGGTCTGGGAGGCCAACCACGTGTGGCTGATCTTCGTGCTCGTCGTACTGTGGACCGGGTTCTCGACGGCCTTCGAGGCCGTCTTCTCGACCCTCTTCATCCCCCTCAGCCTCGCTGCCTTCGGAATCGTGCTGCGCGGCTCCGGCTTCGCCTTTCACAAGACCGCGCGGCGGCTGGCCGGGCGCAGCGTCTCCGAGCGCGTGTTCGGCCTGTCGTCGCTGTTCACGCCGTTCTTCATGGGCACCGTCGTCGGCGCGGTCGCGTCCGGCCGGGTTCCGGTCGGCAACGCCACCGGTGATCCGGTCACAAGCTGGCTGAACCCCGTCTCGCTGCTGATCGGCGCCATGTTCCTGGCGACCTCGGCCTACCTCTCGGCGGTCTTCCTCGTGAGCGACGGCCGCCGCGCCGGAACCCCCGACCTCGAGCACTACTTCAAGCTGCGCGCGCTCGCAGCAGGCCTCGTCGCCGGCGCGGTCGCGTTCGCCGGGATCTTCGTGCTGCACGCCGATGCCGACTACCTCTACCACGGGCTCACGCACGAGGGTCTGCCGCTAGTGGTCCTCTCGGCGCTCTGCGGGCTCGGCGTGCTCGTGCTGCTTCGCCGCGGAGCCCCCCGCGGCGCGCGGCCCCTGGCGGTTGGCGCCGTGGCGGCCGTCGTGTGGGCCTGGGGCGTCGCGCAGTATCCGTACCTCCTGCCGCAGACGCTGACCATCAAGAATGGGGCCGCGCCAAGCGCAACGCTGACGAGCATCCTCATTGTGTTCGGGGCCGCCGTCCTGCTCGTGATCCCGGCGATCGCGCTGCTCTACTCGCTGGCCCAGCGGAGCATGGTCGAGGAAGGCGAGCGGCCGACAGCCGTGAACTGAGCGCACAACATGACGACCACGACCGAAACCAGAGTGCGTTACGGCGCAGGCGTCGCGCAGAGTCACCTCCCCGCCGCGAGCACGGTGTACACAGATCCGACCAAGTACGACCTGTCGAACACCCAGTACGGAGCGCTGTACTTCATCCGCCTCGTTGCGTTGCACGTGGGCGAGGCCGTGCTCCTGCTCGATCCAGCCGGCCGCAGCATCGTGCCCACCATCGACGACGTCATCGCGGCGTTGCCAGCCGACTGCCGCGACGTTCACGCGGAAGGGCTGCGCGACGCGCACGACTGGGTCCTGACTCTTCCTTCGGCGTAGTGCGATCACGTCCGAGCGCCACCCAGCGGCTCGCGCGTAGTCGCGGGCGCCCTGGGCGAGCGGCGGCGCGCTACTCGTTCTCGTCGCCCCAGCTGCCCTCGCGATGCTTCTCGGGGTTGTCCTCCCCGAGCAGCTCCTCGCCCTCGGCGAACGTGCCGACGTGCTCGTCTTCCGGGTACTCCTCGGGATCGGCCTCGCCCTCGGCGAACGTGCCGACGTGCTCGTCTTCCGGGTGCTTCTCGGGATCGGCCTCGCCCTCGGCGAAGCTGCCGTGATGGCGCTCCTCGTCAGACATTCTCGCCTCCTGTTGTCGCGGGACTGATGGGGCTAGCCTCGCGTAATGCGGCCGCGGTTGCAAGCGTGTGCGGCTACGGATTCAGGCTCGGCGGCTGCGCGTTCTGGCCGCTCGCTGAACCGATGCTCGACGCGAGCACGACCCGGTGATCCGGGAAGGGGTGTCGAGGTATGCCTTACGTCGTCGATGTACTGGTGCAGCTCGGCGGCAAGCTCGCGCCGAGTCAGGTCGTGGCCGAACGGCTTCTCGACGACGACGCGGGCGTTCCGGTCATGCCAGCGTCATGCAGCCCTTTCACAACCGTCGCGACAGGAACGGCGGGATCGCGGCGTAGAAGACGGATGACTTGACGTCGCCGAGCTGCCTTCACCCCTGGGCTGAACGCCTCCGCATCGGGTGCGTGGGCGAGTCCGAGCTTGATGAAGATTTCAGCTTGGCACCGCCGGGCGGCGACCAGCGGTCGCGACTACCTTCGGATCGACGATGGAGGCACCGCGCGCTACCGCCTCGATCGCGCCGACGAGCTCAGCGCGGTTCCGTATGCGGTCCTTGAGCAGGTAGGCGCGGCCCTCCGATCCCGACTCGAAAACGCGGAGTGCGTACTGCGGTTCGGCGTAGCTGCTCAGGATCACGCCGCCGAGCTGCCGGCGGTCCTCGCGCAGGCTCGGCTGCCAGCGCGATTCGGTGGTCGACGTGCGTCGGCGGCATTCGGATGTCGCTGATCAGCCCGTCGGGCTCGTGCGTCTCGATCTCGTAGAGCGCGGCACCGCGGGTTCCGGCCGTAGCGGCGACCTCGATTTCGTCCGCTCTCGCCAGCACCGCCATCAGTCTCTCAAGTGCCAGGACGCTGTCATCGGCCAGGACGACGCGGCTCGCCATGTAGTGAACATAGGCAGACCGAGCTTTGCCGAACGCGCGGCGTGGCGAGCAGCCGGGCGGTTGACCCGGTCGGCAGCTCAACTTTCGGAATCGTCCAGTACGGCGTTACCAAGGCGACGGCGTCGGCAGAATGGCGTCCGAGCCTCTCGCAGCTTTATAGGAGTCCGAGCGATTTCACCCCCTTCGGGCGATGGCACCCAACCGCTTGTGAGGGAGCATTGCTCGTCATGAGACGC
>Ga0126314_10000828_pt1 | contig 14697 bp, 16 predicted proteins | sample Plot105B_FD_92535 | JGI IMG/M metagenome (GOLD analysis project Ga0126314, IMG submission 92535) | Serpentine soil microbial communities from UC McLaughlin Reserve, CA, USA - Plot105B | ecosystem: Environmental > Terrestrial > Soil > Grasslands | place: USA: UC McLaughlin Reserve, Lake County...
AGCGGGCCCGTCGGGATTAGATTCCCGCATGTAGTAGGGTTCTATGCTAGAGACTTAAAGCTTATCTATCAATTGTTGCTGTGGGCCGGGTTGTTTGTGAACTGATATCGGTACATTTTATGATCATATATTTTATGAAAAAATCAATTATCTGACCGGCTTTACATCTGCAGCTTCTATATGCTTCACTTTGTCAAGCAACTTGATCTTACCATCGTGGGAATGATCTGATGTAGAAGAAAACATTTTTGTCAATCAAGTCGAGTGCGGGCCCAAGGGGGTTTGAGTCCTGCATGTAAAGGGGTTCAGCATATTTAGCTATAAAGTTTTTCAAATTTTAAACCATTGTTATGCAAATGGCAGTTTATAATATTGCATTTTGCATTATTGACCTCATAACATAACCAAGAAACATGCAAAATAAAATTAACCGCCATACAGTATTCTCAGAACTTCTCAGGTATTAGATACGGCTAAAAAATAATATATTAATTAGGGGCTCAAAGATAGCATACGCTTGTTTATGACTACCCTTTTACCAGATACACGGAAAATATCTTCAATATCCCCGCCCTTATCAGTTTTTTGTTTTTCATCTATGGAATCGACGCGAGTCTTCGCTCGCATAGGCAGCTACAGCGTTATCAGCTGATCGTGTTTTGGAAAGAGACAATACTACTTCTTGCAATCGCTCCCCAGGTATTGCACAACTCATTTCAGTACCTGGCATGCCCGTGCGCACTCTACTAAGCATGCATCCTACACTCATTGCAATTTCTCTTTGTTCCTTTGCTATAGCAATAATATGACATTGGGGCTTACCTTCTATGCGTATGTCTGGTATTGCGTCATGTAATACCATAGATTGCATTGCATTAATAAACATGAACACCACATCTGGATCCATGTTTGTATCTTTTAGAGGACCATAACTAATAAAATTCGAGCGTTTCTTTATTGATGGGATTTTAGAAAACATCTCTTCAGTCACCCATCCGCATTCAAGTAGAGTAGAAACATCAGAATTACCTGTAATTTCTCTTGCAGTCTTGAGGCCATGAGTGTAACTTCCTACGCTGCAATTTCCATGATCCTCAGGAACAGTAGTGAAAGTCTGGTTCGATGCTTTCATCCAAAACACACAGCCTGCAGGCACTTTGCCAGTTCGTCCATCAACTGTAGGATCAGGCATGGTTCCTTCGTACCTCGGAACTTCTGGCGGAGCGGTATCTGAAAATGTAATAGCTATTGGTGGAGATTGTAGATTTAACAGTGAACTTAGTTCAGAAGCTAACCCTTTCCAATCACTTTTACTCATAACTTCAGTGGAAAATCGAGTTTTATAAGTATTGTGGAAATTTGGCATCTCCGTTAATTTACCTTAAATTCCTTAGATTTAGGAATCTTTTTCATATATTTCACCACTTCATCTATGCCAAATTCAAATTTTCCTCTTCCCACGTAATCATCTTTGGTTACGGCTATCACAAAAAATTCTTCTTCTTTCGCTCCTAGTTTTTGTCTTACTTCCTTTGGTATTGTAACTTGGCCGTGACTTCTAATTCTAGGAGCGCTGGTACTCCTACCTCTACCACAGTACAGTATGTCTTCAAAATTATCAAAAGTAGCTAAACAGAGCCATTTGGGCTCAATCTAGCAGAGTCGTTCTCACATTCATGTCCTACCCATATATCGAGCGTTCTTAAGTGAGATAAGATACAGAATCAATACAGAAATGCAGCTATTGAACTGAGCTTTCCACAATATAGTTTGTAAAATTCTCCAGGGTTGCGATTAATGGATTATATTCTGAAGGTACAGCATTTGCTACACCATTAACAAAAATTCTTTTTTTACGAGCTGCAGGATCAGGAGGTATGCTTCCTTTGGGAACAAATATACTTATTATTGCGTAGGAAGACCAGTCGCCACACATTATTCTACCCCTTAAGCAGCTGTCCATTCCTGTACCTACATCGGCAGCCTTTACTGCTAAATCACTAGCTAAGCTAGGTCTAGATGAAGATTCGTTTTCGATGAATATAGCCAAAATCCTATGCTTAATACCATTCTTGTTAATGACGTTTAGATAGAACATAATTATACCCTCACCATATTCACTCGAAATTGACTTGTATATGTCATGGTAATTCACGTTACAACCATTCGCGTCAGGCAATTTTATCGAGAATTTTCGTTCTCTAAATATTACAGACCTTCCGCTAAAGCCACATGTGCACGAATCGTCGTACAATGTAATTATGTCACCATTACTATACTTGATAAATGGAAACGCTCTAAATGATACGGTTGCTATCAATTCTCCAGTTCCTTCACTTTTATACTGCCCATTAGACAGTATACCCAATAACAGATCTCTCTGAAAAATATGGTAAACTTCTTGATTTATTGGACATGACAATGCTGAGACGCATCCCAATTCAAGTGAACCATACATAGTGACGATTTTTGTTTCTGAACCAATCCTCTCCATGGTTTCTTTACTAGCTAAACACATAACTACACCTTTTACATTAAGTGAGCTAAGCATACCTTCCGGAAAACTTTTCGCCCAATTATCAGGACAATCTAATATCACTAGCGGTTCATATTGCTTGATAATCGACCTCACCGATTCCCAATCAGAACTTTTTGCTTTCGGAATAATATAGGGAACCTTTTCGCCCATTGCAGACATGAGAGAATAGCAATTCGAAAGATTCTCGTGAAGGGGCAATGATGCGATATTATGCTCACCAAAGTATTGATGTAACGTTTCCTTAAAAGGGATCAAGAATTTTTTTATATCGCTATTGCTTATAACTACTTTCAAGGGACTGGCAGTTGTTCCGGAAGTAGTCGCTATGAAATGTGGTTCGTTAATTTGTAGCGGTTCAAAATAATTATGATCAAAGGTATGTTCAAATATTGATATTTCATCTCTGCTGAATGTAGGAAGATCACTGTATGTCTTAAATTCATAATCATCCATATCATTGTAAAGCCATCTGTAAAAGGGAAACTTGTTTTTAGCTTCTCTTGCAAGATTTAAGGCAGACTCTTCATTCATATGCATATAGTAATAGTCAAAGTATTTATCTTTATTTCGATCATGACTTTTAGCAATCTATTACATAGTATTTCATTGACCTTACAAGATCTTATGCCACCTAGCATAAGTTTTCAGACTCATTGAATAAGTACGTCCCCGTATCCTGATGGAAGCGCTTTGTCAGGAGTACTCTCTTCTTCGCAAATCTGCAAACTAAGTAGTACGTCAGTATCTGCAGTTCATCCTTGGGTATGTGCAGGCATTCTTCAGTACCATGAAATTCTCAATGCATTCGGTACCTATTCGCAGCCTCATCTTTCTTGAGAGTCATTTCTGCAGGCACGTAGGGGTGGCCTAGCTTTGTCTCGTACAGACGTTATAATTCTGCTCATTAAGAGTTATGTCTTAAATGTGACAGGATTGATCCGATAGCTGTTCCTGTCAAAAACAGATGGCAATACCGTCAAAGATGTATCAGAAGACAATCTTGGTATAGATTAATGGATCTTAGATTCCTGCAATAAAATATGCAACACATAATCTTTATAAATATATACGTGCATACAAGCACAATGGCGAAGCAAGGTAAGGAAAGGCGAAAGGGGGAGTTTAGGTCTAGAGGTCTGGAGACAGTAGAGTTTACAGGAGCCAAAGGGACAACATGTGCATGTGCAGTAGGAGGAGGTATGTGTCTTGATGGTTGTTTTTCCATAAGTTGTACGGGATCTAAAGTAGTCGAATCATATATTAGAACGGGTTTTAGGAATTTAGAAAATCCAGCTGAATATCAGCTTGAATCGAACACTGGAAAAGATGATTTGGCAATAGCTAGATTAGGTATACCTGAATCAGCACTTGAGAGACAAAAACTAATACCAACGGCGTGTCTCTGCTCTCTTGGTGGGGATATATGTACATCTGCATGCAACAGTATGAGTTGCTTTGGAACAGAAGTGGTTGAGAGTTACCTCATCAGAGGTAAATGAATTCCAATCCATCACTAATGTAATCAGTTATATTCTAGCCGTTAGCAGAAGAGAGTAATGAGTTCGTTGTGGAAAGATTTGTTAGATTGTAGTTTCCTTTGTACATTACCACACACTGTGAAATTTCTGTAAAACCAAAATTTTGAAGTAATGTTTTAACGTGTCGATTACTACCAGGAACGATAATTCTTGTTCTTTTGTGTCTACTTAAGGCGGATGTCAGAAGCTCATGTGCTATGGCAGGTTCGCATACCCATGGCCCAATTGCATCTTTTTGACAGATTAAGTAACCTCCCAGCTCTCCACGCTCATTTCTCTTTATGAATAACTCATTACCTGGATTTTGAAGTAATGTTTCTAATATGTGCTTTCGATTTAAACCTGTAGATATTTTGTCATAAGCACAGATCTCTTCAATTAAGGAGGCTGTAGCTTCGTTGGGATGAATTTCATTTTTTGCCACATAACCTGTAGCGGACTCTGTTTCCTTCGTCATAAAAATAATATGGCCAGTTTCAATAAAGCCTAACTTCTTAAAAATGGGAAATCCTGAACTGCTAGCGTTTAGCATAATTAAACTTACATTTTCAGCATTTAAGAAATTAAGAGCATATTTGGCCAATGATGTTCCTACCCCGCGATGTCTTGCTTCTCGTCTAACGAAGAGCCAACCAATTCTTCCAACAGGTCTATAGATAGGGCAGCCAATCATACCAACTGGTATTCTGTTGAATTCGGCAACAAAGAAGTTATTTGGAAATACGGAGTATGTCATTTTTAGATCGCTTACATCAAAACTGCATTCATCAGAATTTGAAAACAACTTTATGTCTTCTTCAGTAAGATTCCGAATGTTTATCTTATTTGAGAGAGAAGTAGAGTCCCTGATCTCTTTTAGAAAGACCCTAGCTTTAGGAACAATGGTTAGCGGGTTGTCGTCACGTTCATTCCCAATCAACTCAGTCGCTCTATCTATTCCATATGTTTTGATCAACTTTATTAGTTCGGCTCCATCTCTGTTTATAACGATGCTCCTTCCAAGTAGCTTGTCATGAACAACTACAAAATTTCCTGCTTCTTCTAGTTCGCAATCTTCAACGGGTTGCAAGTCATCATTGTTCAAAAATACAACCTACTCCTAAGTTGTGGACGATACGCTTGATTGGAGAACTTGCTCGCTCATTGGTTCAGCACAGCAGAACCAACATTCTGATAGATGTGGTAAGGTTTTTTTATCATAAGATCTGAGGACCTGTGGGTCAAATTCTCCTTCATTTTCTTCATTTTCATTTTTTAGCTTATATTTAGATATTAAAGTTTTAATTTTCAAGAAAGTTACTAATTGGTCTTCGGATTTTCTGGCAGCATCTTCCACAATGGAACAGCATTCGTTATAGATTTTATCGATTCTTCTATCAGGATGTGTCCAATTCAGATTGAAACCATCTCCATGCAACAGATCCATAGGTAATTGAGGCGTTCCTGCAAGAGAAGAACCCTTAGGAACTAGCAACCTAATTGCGTACTGAACAGGTTCGATATTATAGACCAATTCATTATTCTCTATGAAATCTAAACAATCTGCAAGAACATCAATACTTGACCAAGGATTAAAGAACACAAGTGTTGCCTGTACATCTATGCCTGTCTTTCTTAATATTCCTAATGCAAGCTCTATGTCTTTCCTTGTATGACCTTTCTTAAAGAAGCCCAGGACCTCATCGTTAAATGACTCGAAAGCACTGGTGATAAAGAGACATCCTAGCGACTTTAATTCAGGGAATAATTTTTGATGCTCTATTACATGTTCCACTTTTGTGGTGAAATCGAATGTTAAAGCTGGGAATTCTTCATGCATGTCTCTGACTATATTCAATGTATGTCTTATTCCATTGAGAAAGTCAGGATCAATAAATGTAATGTGTTCGGCTCCTAATTTTACCAAATTCCTAATATCTTCCATAACAACATTTTCTGGTACTATTCTTAGCCTTCCTGAGTAAACCGGGGTAATAGGGCAGTGAAGGCATGTATGTGCGCAGCCTCTTGTGGTTTCTACGTTCCCGACAAGTTTCATGCCGTTAGCTGTTATAAGTCTAGCATATTTTGTAAGTGGTGGCAGTAAATGTCTCGCTGGTGGAATATACGAAGGCCTCCCCAAGTAAAGTGACAAATAATTGTTCTTAGTCCATATTCCTGAAAGATCTTGTACCTTTTCTCCACTTAGTTTCTTTACCAAATTAATTAGAGGATAAGAGTATTCTCCACCTATTACACTGTCAGCTAGTCCCTTTTCAAGTAAGTATTGGCCACTTAAACTCCCGTATAATCCATAAAAACAGATATGGGTATTTGGGTTCAATTCTTTTATACGTTCAGCTACATTAATACCAAGCCTCAATGCAGTATGCATTGGTATCGAAATACCAACAAAATCGGCTTTCTTTAAGATGTCTTCGCGTAATCCTTCTATTGCTACATCCAGAAGGTCAACTGATATTCCATTATCAATCAATCGAGCCGCGGGAGAAGCGATGCTTAATGGTTGGAGTCCCAGCTCATACGTAGATACTAATACTACCCTCTGCACAAGTCATATTAAATGAGGTAAATAATAAGTCTATTTATTAAATCCAGGGCTCACTTGAAGGCTCGTATGGTAATTGTGAAATAACGATATACAAAAGGGGGACAATCTTTCTATCCAATAAAGGCTTAGAATGTCAATTAATCATCAATAGCAATGAACAAAAAATGTGCATAATTGTTTTATTGTGACATTTTTCAGAGCTTTCTTCACTCAGGTTCTTTATGACCGCAGCAGACTATTTTTTGTGATCTAGATTGTACTCTGTAATCAAGAAGAAAATCTCTTCAATGGATGTACATACCCTGACTCGTTCCAAGTTGATATATTAGATCGCACTAGAGTACGGGATCTCATAGATACTATCAACCAATGTCGCTTTCTATTTCATAGAGTTGTTGCCCGAATCGTTTGAACCATATCATCTGTCGGATAATGGCAATCACCAAGATGTTGTTTATATGCACAAATGACCCAGCTGATGGGAGTAAATCTGTATAGGCACTAATAATGATAAGAGGAAATTAATCCTCTTGGCTACTGATAGAATGAGCCAGCCAGTTGTCCTTATCAGCAGGGTCAAAATAGTTTCAGCCTGAGCGATCTGCCTATTAGAAGCTGAGGAGACATTCACTCTTTAGGAACTAACCCCGAATACAAAGGCTAATTTTACAATATCAATTTGATCATAAGATCAATATCGAGATTCCTCAGAAATTATGCCACAGGATGTAAGCGGATGCAAACGGACTGCAAAATTCTCGGTACTGTTATTCGATACAACCTAAATGATAAGTATCGCTTTTGAATGCTATCGTTGAGAACAAGACCAGCGACGCTTGGCAATTACTCGGAAAACTTAGTTTAACAGGGGAAATGTTTGTTGCCTAAGGTGGTGGCCCTGTGTGTCTTGCAGTTGCTATTGGTCTTATAGTCTTGCTTTATGCTACACCTGCCTATTGAACGCAAAATACGAAAATACATGAACTTCAATAAGCTTGAAGCTACAGTGTATAGACCACATTGAACTTCTTTTCTAGAATCTACAACCATCTCCTGACCGATTCCTTGTATCTTTCATACTCAATTCCAAAGTTTTTCTGAAGCCTATTTTCCTCAAATGGGATAATAATAGTATTTACTACAAGGAAAAAAATGGCAGGAGCTACGAATGCAGAAATGGAAGAAAGCGTAGTTGCTGTTCCTAGAGCAATTAGCAACAGTCCAAGGTAAATGGGATTTCGAGAGTAATTGTATGGGCATTTCGTTACAAGCGATGAGGGGTTTCTGTCAACTTCTACAGTCGTATTATGAGATAATAATAGGCGTACGGATTGCAAGACTAGATATACTCCAAATCCAACAATTAGTAGCCCAAGCAAATTATACGGAAAAGGAATTATTGTTGTTACTGGAACAAAATAATGTAGGATAACAGCTGTAATGATCGATGCTCCAAGAGTAGAAAGTGGTACATATTTGTACATTCTGACATAATCATCCTCGTCATTATTATTCATACAGAATTCATCATCACCACCACCACCATCACTACTGGAGCAGGCTTTTGAACCGCAGGCAACCACATAACATGAACTGCTCTTAGAATTATATTTATACTCAAGACCAAATCCAACTGCAAGCACAGTAAGGAGGGCAGTCCAAGTAATCCATGCTTCTAGATCTATGAATCCTATCTCCTCTAAAATAGCCAATACCCCGAGTCCGAAGAATCCAGGTCCAGTTATTTTGCAGTGGTATCTTCCACATGACCCATAATTCACTAGGCACATTGCGCCAGCTGCAAACCAGCCTGCAACTAGCGCCCATCCTTCATACTCTGAGGGCATTAAATTGTCCACAAGCACCATGTATGCGACAACTGCTAGCCAACCCCATAATGGAATCTCTCTACTATTATGCCTTATAACACGCCCAGCAGATTCAACTGGTGGTTGTTGTTTTGTCATAGACTCACTTTACAAGGCAATGACATTTTTCCTTTATACCGAACAGGTGGGGCACATATAATATTAGTAACGAGCTATTACTATGTCATGGTGGCAGATGCGGCGCGTCACAATGGAATTTGATTATCAAAAAGCATGGAAATGGATCTTCGGAACAAACTCAGAAAAAGTCGAAGTCTTAGAAGCTCTCAGGTGCTTTAAGTGCGACACCCAGGGTCTCGCCATCATTTGCAGATTAAGACTAAAAGACAGGAGCATGACTATACAGGATCTACTGATGGGAAAAGGTCTTCTCACAAATATAGAGCTTCTTTACAAGGAAAAGGATGACTCGCTTGTAGTATTCATAGAAGGCAGGTCCTGTGTTCCAAAGCCGCCAAAAGATATAAAACAGCCAAAGATGGTGATGGCTCGCCCTCCTGACTTTTTAGACATTGATAGAATGAAGGTAGAAATGATAGGCAAAGAGAATGAGATAAAAAAATTGGTTCACTACGCAAACAAATGGGGCGATAATTCCTTCAAGATTCTTGGACTCACCTCAATAGACGCAAAAGGAGAATCGCTTCTATCAAAGCTGACTACCAGGCAAAAACAAATGCTCCTTACCGCCTATGCTTTAGGTTACTATGACGTGCCAAGAAAGATTTCTTCAGATGATCTCGCTAGACATCTCAACGTAGACAAGTCTACCATTGTTGAGCATCTAAGAAAGGCTGAAAGAAAGCTTATTGGCGGCATCATAGCTGGATGAAAAAAATTTTGGATGGCAGAGAGAAAAAAGAGGAAAGCCTGACGGCTTTATTTAGTGGGTCGGTCGATGTACACATGATTTAGAAAACTTTAGCAGCAGATGTCTGCTTCCGTTTCATTGTACTTGTTATGAATCTTTTTAGCTGCATGGAATGCATCAATTACAGGATAAAACATCTTCCCTGGATGCTCTGCTATCCACTTAGACGCTGTTTCAGAAGAACTGAAGAAGTAGACGTAGTGGCAGACGCTCCCTCTGATGTTTGAAGAATCTACGCTGCTATTTACCCATGAAACAACTGCACTCTCAGGCTCAACCTTCTGCACTCCATCTGGTGTTACAGTGACTTGAATCTTATCTCCGCTTATGGGATCAAGCGATTCTATATGAGCAGTGTGCTTGAGCATGACTGGGAATAGCAATGCATCCACTGCGCACCATGTGTACAGCTTTTGACCGTTGGCTTTATAGAGATGTGGAGTTGGAACCAGAGTCAACCCTAGTCCCAATATATTACCCTCTTTGTCAAACTCTGCTCCAAAGCCTCGAAGTGTAGAGATCACGGTTTCTTGTGTTACTTGGAGGCGTATGGCTATCTCCACGGGGGGGACTGGGTAGCCGCCCTTTGCTAGAAGCTGCAGAGTTTCATCTATGATGCGCCACCGATCTTGTTCTATGTGGAGATTTTCAAATACATCGGTCAGGATCTCATCACTTGCTTGTTTTACGCCTAGGTTCTCTTTTGATTGGTTCTTTGTTTTGACCATGAGAACACTTGGAGAGCGCATTGGATTAGTTTTATACCATACATGTTGGGCTTGATATACTCTTTAGTATGGGTCATACTGTTGCTCCATTATCCGTCTAAAAGTAGTAGGATGACTTATGCTGCAGGTGCCTATCTTGTTTCTTCTTCTACTTTTGTTCACTATACTATCAACTGTATAGTATTTATGCTATCAAGTTTATAGGATAAAAGCAGCTATGATAAAGAATAACAATACTCAGATTGTATGTCTATGTCCACTTGAAGGAATAATAGATATAATCAGCAAGAAATGGGCTCTGCTAATAATAAATGAAATAGGCAACCATGAGCGGATCCGATACAATGACCTGATGAAGGAAATAGGAGGGATAAGTCCAAAGACATTAGCAGATACGCTCAAGGAGCTCGTAAACCACAAGCTTGTGAAAAGAGAATCATTCAATGAGATACCTCCAAGGGTCGACTACACGCTCACAAAAGATGGTGATGAGCTCAGGCATGCGATAATTCCTCTATTGCAGTGGGCGCTATCCAAGAAAGGGACTGTAGTTGCTCACTGTTCGTGTTCCATGATAGAAAAGGACAAGAAGATAGAAAAGATATAAAGCCATTTGAAATTATAGTGGATTTCATTTTCCGTACTTTTGTTTATTCAGTGTTCTCTTTGTGATAGACATATACCACATATGCTATGCTGTGCGGGATTAATGCTGGCTTAATAATGGTCCCACTACTGGAATACCTCGCTGCCTTATATTGCTGCTTCATTAAGAATAGAGGCTGGATTTATTACGTACATAAGATATTCCGCGTGCGAGAGCAGAAGAGAAGAAAAAAGAGTAGTCCTTAGTACAGCAGTAGTATGACGTACTGAATATTAGTAGAAGCAAGATGTCGACAGAGCATTAGTTGTAAAGAAGCTAACAATACTATGTTCCATAGTAGTTACTATATCGCTATAAAGTTGATAGCTTAAATACTATAATTTGTATAGTATTTACATTATGTGTGATTGCTGCCGTGGACCCAATGAAATGTCCGAAAGCGGTAGACCAGACGTTGTAGAATATAGAGCAAGAAAGGAGAGCGCCGAGACAGTATAAAGAGGGGATAGACCATGTGTTTTCAGACTACAAAGCCTCTTCTATTCAAAAAGGCGCAATCGTTACAGGTAGCGGTGTGAATGCAATGCGGGATAGATATGATCTGATAATTATAGGTGGAGGCACGGCTGCGTTTAGCGCTGCTATCAAAGCAAACAGTTATGGTGTCAAGGCTTTGATGATAGAGCGCGCCACCTTAGGTGGGACCTGTGTGAATATAGGATGTGTTCCAAGCAAGAATCTCCTTGGTGCAGGGGAAATACTACATTTAGCAAAGAATCCGCATTATCCTTCTGTCTTTTCATGTGACTCTGAATTTGATTTTCGGAAGACTGTGAGTGCAAAAGACAATCTTGTTAAAACTCTTCGGAAACAGAAATATCATGACGTTCTTTCTTCTCTAGAAAACGTAGAGCTGATGGAAGAAAGCGCGTCTTTTGTTACACCAAATAAAGTGAAGGTTAATGGGAAAATGCTAGAGGCAGACAAGTTCATCCTAGCAACAGGTTCTTCTCCTTCTGTTCCCCGATTCAAAGGAATCGAAAATGTAAGCTATCTTACTAACAATGAAGTACTATCACTCGAAGAAAAGCCCCCTTCTATGATAGTGGTTGGCGGACGTGCTTTGGGCTTGGAATTCGCACAGATGTATGCTAGATTTGGAACTAAAGTCACTGTGCTACAGAGAAGTGATAGGATAATTCCTGACCATGAGCCGGAAATATCCCAGGGACTAGATAACTGTCTTACTAAAGAAGGAATAGAAATTGTCACTGGCGTAAAGGTGGAGGAAGTCCGGCAAAAGAATGGAAGTAAGTTTGTCAGGGCATTGGTAAATGGAAAAGAGCAAGTATTTGAAGCAGAGCGATTGCTTATGGCAACAGGCAGAAGGCCCAATACTGCTGATTTGCATCTGGAAAATACTGGTGTGAGATTAAGAGAGGATGGAGCCATAGTTGTCAATTCTGAAATGCTCACTTCCACACCCCACATATGGGCAGGTGGAGATGTTGTTGGAGAGCCCATGCTTGAAACTTTTGCAGCCAAGACAGGCGCTACTGCCGCCGAAAATGCTCTCACAGGGAGTCACAAAAAGATTGATTTGCTTTCTGTTCCATCAGCTATCTTCACATCACCACAGGTAGCTTCTGTAGGGATGACAGAAGAGCAGATGATGAAGAAATATGGCTATTGTTCATGCCGTACCCTCTTAATGAAAGATGTGCCGAAGGCCTTGACTGTTAATGATACAGAGGGTCGGATAAAGATGGCAGTTGATCCAAAGAAGAACAATCGCATTGTCGGTGTGCATATACTGGCAAGCATAGCGGCTGACATGATTCATGAAGCGGTTATGGCTGTAAAATATAGGCTTACTGTTGACGACATCATTGACACTGTCCATGTATTTCCAACTATGTCTGAAGCGATAAAGCTGGTGGCGACATCATTTAAGCAAGATGTAAGCAAGCTCTCTTGCTGTGCGGAGTAAAGAATAAAACTGCTAAATTTTTCCTGAACGGATATTCTCTCTTTAGCTTCAGATACGTCTTCTCTACATATCCAAGGAAAGTCAGGTATGCCGACAACCTTGATACTGCCATCAATAATAGTAGTTGGAACCATTGTTACGCTGTATTCCTTCATTTTACCTTGACCTCTTCAGTCATTTTATTTTACATCATAGACTGTTTGGTTACAGTCTTTACATTTGCCTACCTCTATCTCGTCAGTTATATGCTCACATGTAGACAACCAACAGAAAATATCTGATCGTGTGATGCTGTTTCATGTCATTATTTTGCATTTAAATGCGTTAAATCAAATTACTATGCGGTCCGCTAGCCTGGATCAGCTCAGTTGACAGCAATATAATTATAAAGCACGCTGGCAGCATCGACTACCGTATTAGGAACCATGGCAGAGAGTACAAACACCGAGAAAATTTTGAGCTTGATATTCTATTATTGGTTTTCTTGATCTTATCATTTGTAATTAATATAGATATACAAACGGATAAGAAATATTTTTTACCATAATATTGGAAGTTTCGTGATATTATTTCTGTACCTTTATCCTTTTTTTGAAAAAGATTACGCATTGGGACAAGCCGGAAGACAACAAGAAGATATACAAGAAATAGATAAAGTATCAACACCACCCTATTACGATATTAATGTAACAAATGAAATAGAACCTGGTACAGATGCAGATGGAATTGATGATGTACACAATGTTTTTTGTGGTTTTGGTGTTTGTAATATAACCGTAATTAAAGGCTGGGATTTTGGTCTCTGCACAGCTTATTATTGGGGGCTAATTACTGATTGCCGTATTGGTCTGGGCGATAATCATGGAGGATATATGGGCTTTAGACAAATCCTGCCAACAGAAATATACATGAATATGATGGAGCAATAGATGTAGTTGTACAACATTGGTTGGCACCGTTAAATTAATGACGAGCCCTCTTACCGTCCTTTTTTTCTTGTTGTTTTTCAATTCTTAGCATTTCATTGATGTGCACTTAGATAGAGCAAGAACTAAATGACAAACTTCTAAAGAATGTCAAAGGAAGAATCTGAAGACATTCTTAAGTATCCAGTATGTGAAGGAATTACCGAATGTGGAGAAAAAAGGATAAAAATGCCTCAAATAGGGCACTGCTTTCAAGAGTTATGTTAGTAACTGGCATAACAACTATGATGTTTTTGGCTCTTGTTTCTGCTTCTCCGTCTTCCTCTATCTTGTCTTTGCAGCAGCAACAAGCTGAGGCAACATCATTACCCTTATCATTTAGATTAGGACACAGCATACTCCCGCCAGCATACATTGTAGTCGACGGTAAAACGTCCAGACTTCAGCTTGATAACAATCCACTGAACTTAGAGGAGGGGCTTGCAGACTATACTAGACCTCCTCAGGGAACAATATCGTTTGGTGAGCGCTTTGGGCTCCTGGTTCCGCAGTTTCCAGGCATTTTTAAAAATGCGCAAAGTGCCAGATTAACGGTCTGTAGCGATGAGCAATGCACAAACGATGACTTTCACGTACGTAAAGAGCTAGTGAATGTAAGGGACACTAGATACTGGTACCTAGAGACACATATCATTGACAACCCTGGTGGAGTGGGCGACGGATTTACAGCAAGCGATATTGGCTTTAAAATATTCATGTGGTGGGATGTTGGCTTTACAGATGGAACTGAGCAGACATACTTGGCAATTGTCCATTTGAAAGGAGACCCGTGTGAAGAGCATGGATGGGTCTACTCAAGAAGTGGTACTACATGTGTCGACCCTAACTTTTGACCATTGTGACTAGGGCAGCAAGTTGCAGCAGATTGGAGCGATACCTCTTGCATCATCACCTGCTGGTAGCAGTACGGCTCGGTCTTGATGATGGAACCGCAGGTCGTGGGTTCAAATCCCACCCGGTCCATTTCTTTCGTTCTGGTAAACTACGGTATTGAATTA
>Ga0126314_10000829_pt1 | contig 14691 bp, 13 predicted proteins | sample Plot105B_FD_92535 | JGI IMG/M metagenome (GOLD analysis project Ga0126314, IMG submission 92535) | Serpentine soil microbial communities from UC McLaughlin Reserve, CA, USA - Plot105B | ecosystem: Environmental > Terrestrial > Soil > Grasslands | place: USA: UC McLaughlin Reserve, Lake County...
CCCCGCGTGGAGGAGCTCGTCTTCTTCGGCCGCCCGGATCCCGACCCTGGTCGCAGCCCGTATGACCTTGCGCCGCCGTGCGTCCGGTTCGTGCCGCTCCTGCACTACAAGCGCGGCACCCCCCTCGGCCCGCCGCCGCACTCGCTCGGGCGAGCGCTCGCAGCCTTTGCGCCCGAGCTCGACCGGATCGACGCCCTCTGGGCCTTCGGTCCCGATCCAGTCGCGCTCGCGCTTGCCTTGATGGCCCGCCGCCGCGGTACGCCAGTGGCGCTCGGCGTGCGCCAGGACTACCCGTCGTACGTCCGACACCACTTGCCGAACAAGCGCTGGATCTGGGTCCTACCCGTCGCGCACGCGCTCGAGCGAAGCTTCCGAGCGCTCGCGCGAAGTTCACCCACGATCGCAGTCGGGGAGGACTTGGCGGCGAGGTATCGCGGTGGCCGCGCACCCGTTCTCGCAACCGGCTTCTGCACGGTTTCGCGCAGCGATGTCGTCTCGAGTGAGACGGCGCTGGCGAAGCCGTGGGCGGGCGAGCTCCGGCTCCTGAGCGTCGGTCGAGTCGATCACGAGAAGAACCCTCTGCTCCTGGTCGACGTGATCGCGGGCCTCCATGCCCGCAATCCGGCGTGGCGGCTCGAGGTTGTCGGCGACGGACCACTCCGGCCAGCTCTCGAGGAGCGAATTCGAGCTCGCCGCCTCGACGGCGTCGTCAAGTTCCACGGCAGGGTCCCAAACGGCCCCCGCCTCTGGGCGGTGTACCGGCGCTGCCATGCGTTCCTGCACACGTCGCTGACTGAAGGGCTTCCGCACGTCGTCTTCGAAGCGCAGGCAGCCGGGCTGCCGCTGGTGGCGACGGCCATCGGCGGCGTCCCGGCCGCCCTCGACGGCGGACGGAGCGGAATGCTTGTCCCACCCAAGGCAGCCGCCCCGGCGATCGCGGCTCTCGAACGACTAGCGGCCGATGGCGACCTACGCCAACGACTGATCGAAGTGGGCCTAGCCAATGCGGCGAGCAACACCATGGAGGCACAGCTCGACCGCATCGCGACGTTTCTGCGGGAGAACGCGGTTCGCGGCGAGCCGACGCGACGCGCAACCGTCAGCCGAGCAAGCGTCGCGAAGGACGCTCGTGGCGCTCGATCGAGTCACCGATGAGCCACAGCGTCGGCGGCCACAGCCCGACGAACAGCGCGCGCCGTTCCGCGTTGCCGCGCTCGTCCTGGTCGACGGTCTTCGCCCGCTGCCACAGCAGCACGCACAGCAACACCGATCCGAGCGACATCGCGTGGAGGAACCAGCCGCGGAGGCCGGCGCGGTGAAGCCCCTTGGTCAGCATGCAAGCGGCCTACCCGGGCTAGGCCAAGCTCATGCCCCAGCCATCTACTCGGCGGTCGCCGCGGGCCGGTGCAGTCCGGTCGGCCGGTTCCGCTTAGGATGGGCGCGTGACAGCGCTGCGTGCCGACGTCCTCGTGATCGGCGGTGGCGCCACCGGGGCTGCAGCTGCGTGGGACGCGGCGCTGCGCGGCTTCGACGTGGTGCTGGTCGACCGTGCCGACCTGGCCGAGGGAACGAGCGGCCGCTTCCACGGGCTCCTGCACTCGGGCGGGCGTTACGTCGTCAAGGACCGCTTGGCGGCGGAGGAGTGCGTCGCCGAGAACGTGATCCTGCGCCGTGTCATCCCACACTGCATCGAGGACACCGGCGGTCTCTTCGTCACGACGCCGGACGACGACCCCGCTTATGCCGACCGCTTCCTCCAGGGCTGCGAGGAGACGGAATTGCCCGCGGAGGAAATTCCGGTCGCCGAGGCGCTCCGCGCGGAGCGGCGACTCAATCCGAGGATCAGTCGCGCGATCAGGGTCCCCGACGCCTCGATCGACATCTGGAAGACGGTCTGGTCACTGGCGACCGGCGCGGCTGAGCACGGCGCGCGGATCCTGACCTACCACAAGGTGATCGACCTTCACAGCGCGGACGGTGCCGTCACCGGCGCGCGCGTGCGGCACGAGCAGACCGGCGAGGAGCTCGACATCGAGGCCGGCTTCACGCTGAATGCCTCGGGCGCCTGGGCGGCGCAGATCGTGCGGATGGCCGGCATCGAGGGCATCGGCGTCATCCCTGGCAAAGGGATCATGATCGCGATGAACCACCGGCTGGTGAACACGGTCATCAACCGCTGCACCATGCCCGCCGACGGCGACATCCTGGTCCCTATCCGGACGATCAGCGCGATCGGCACCACCGACATCCGCGCCGCTGATCCCGACGAGATCCCGGTCACCCAGGACGAGGTCGACCAAATGCTTGACGACGGTGACCGGCTGGTTCCGGGGCTGCGCCAGGCGCGCGCGCTGCGTGTATGGGCGGGGGCGCGGCCGCTGTTCCAGGACGAACGTTCTGGGCCGGCGGCGGCCGACACGCGCGATGTGAGTCGGACGCACGCAGTCGTCGACCACGCCGAGCGCGACGGCGTGCGCGGCCTGCTGACGATGTCGGGTGGCAAGCTCACGACGATGCGCCTGATGGCGCAGGACCTCGTGGACGCGATGTGCCGCCAGCTCGGCACCGAGCGCCCGAGCCGCACCGAGCACGAGCGCCCACCGGGCGCCGAGGACGGGGAGTACATGCGGCTCGGCTCGCGGCTACGGCGGCGCGAGGAAACGCTTCAGGACGAGCAGCTCATCTGCGAGTGCGAGCTGATCGGGCGCGGGCGCCTCGAGGAGGCGATGCGTAACAGCGGCACGGCAAACCTCGACGACATCCGCCGCCGCTTGCGGCTCGGCATGGGGCCATGCCAGGGCGGCTTCTGCATCTACCGGGCGACTGGCATCGAGCATGCGATCGAGCGCCTCGACGGCGCCGAGGCTTCAGCCTCACTGCTGTCGTTTCTGCGCGAGCGCTGGAAGGGCGTCTGGCCGATCCTCTACGGCGACCAGCTGCGGCAGGCGCGTCTCGACGATTGGATCTTCCAGGGCCTGCTCGACGTCGAGCACCTGCCGGAAGGCGCACCGGTCGCGTCCACTGAGGAGCCGGCGCCGGTATGACCCATCACGACGTCGTCGTCGTCGGCACCGGCGTGGCGGGGCTGACGGCGGCATTGCGACTGGCCGAGGATGGCGCCCGCGTCATCGTCTTGGCCAAGGGCGTTGGAGCCACCCACCTGAGCCCGGTCACGGTCGACGTGCTGGGGTACGACCCGGAGCGCGTCGCCCGTCCGCTCGAGGCGGTCCAGCGGCTGATCGAACAACGGCCCGATCATCCCTACGCGTTGGTGGGCCCCGAGGGCATCCGCGCCGCGGTCGCCTGGTTCAAGGAGCGCTTCGCTGACGGGCCGCTGGCGCCGTACGCCTATACCGGCGACGTCGAGCGCAACATGCTGTTGCCGACGGCCGTCGGTGCGCTGCGGCCGTCGGCTGTCGTGCCCGAGACGATGGCGGGCGGGGAAGTCGGCGACGGCGACGTCTGCGTCGTCGGGTTCCGTGCTCTCAAAGACTTCCACCCGCTGCTGCTGACCGACAACCTGAACCGGCTGGGCGCGGTCTCGGCGCGAGGCCTCGAGCTGGACCTCACGCCAGAGGGGCGTGCCGACATCAACGCGCTCGGGTTCGCGCGCGCGTTCGACGATCCCGGTTTTCGCGGGCAGCTAACGATCAGGCTCGCCGACCGCCTGCGCGGCGACGAGCGCGTCGCGCTTCCCGCCGTCCTGGGCATCGCCGACCCGCACCACGCGTGGGCGGACTTGCAGGAGCGGCTCGGCCGCCCGGTGTTCGAGGTTCCGACGCTGCCGCCGTCGGTGCCGGGCATGCGCGTGTTCGCGACACTGCGCGAGCGGCTGCGGCGCGCCGGCGGGCGGGTCGTGCTCAACAACGTCGTAACGGGTGCTGATCGGGCGGCTGGCCGCGTCACCGCGGTGCGCGCCCGCGTCGGGCTGCGCGACGTCGTCTACGGTGCCGATTGGGTAGTCGCGGCGACCGGCGGCTTCGCGTCCGGCGGCCTCGAGCTCGACTCGCGCTGGGTCGGCCACGAGACCGCGCTCGGGCTGCCGGTGAGCGGGATACCCGCGGTAGGGTCGGATCGCTTCCGCGCGGACTACTTCGACTCGCACCCGATGGGCCGCGCCGGCGTTGCTGTCGACGGCGATCAGCGGCCGGTCGATGCCACCGGCGCCCAGGTGTTCGAGAACGTGCTGGTGGCGGGAGCCACGCTCGCGGGCGCGGAGCCCTGGCGCGAGAAGTCGGGCGACGGACTGAGTCTCGCCACCGGCCATCGTGCGGCCGAGATCATCCTGGCGGAGTCGGGGGCACGCGCAGGCGCGGCCGCGGCAGGAATCGGAGGCTGATCGATGGCACTTGGTGACGGAAACGACGTGCTCGGCGGCCTCATGCGCGACTCGCTCGACCACTGCGTGAAGTGCACCATCTGCGAGACGTTCTGCCCGGTCTCGAACGTGACGCCGCTCTTCCCCGGCCCCAAGTACGTCGGCCCGCAGGCTGAGCGCTTCCGCGTCCCGGACGAGCAGAGCCCCGACGGGTCGCTTGACTACTGCTCGGGCTGCGGTATCTGCACCCAGGTCTGCCCGCAGGGGGTGCACATCGCCGAGATCAACACACAGGCGCGCGCGAAGCTACGCGAGCGCACGGGGTTCAAGCTGCGCGACAGGCTGGTCGCGCGCCCCGACGTCCTAGGGCGGCTCGGCACCCCGGCTGCGCCGGTCGCCAACTGGACGCTGCGCAACCCTGTGGTGCGGGGGGTGGCGGAGCGGATGCTGGGCGTCGACCGGCGTGCCGCGGTGCCGCCGTTCGCCGGGCGAACGTTCCAGGCGTGGGCGCAGCGGCACCGATCGCCGCCGGCGGCGCGGCGGGTGGCGTACTTCCACGGGTGCGGCGCGAATTGGTACGAGCCCGACTCCGGCCGACGGACCGTCGAGCTGCTCGAGCACGTCGGCTGCCAGGTCGACGTGCCGCGCGGCCAGTCCTGCTGTGGGCTGCCGCTGCAGTCCAACGGCATGTTCGACGCGGCGCGTAAATACGTGCGCGCGATGGCACGGGCGCTTGCGCCGGCCGCGCGGTCAGGGGTGGACATCGTCGGGACGTCCACGAGCTGCACGCTGATGCTCAAGCGCGAGGCGCGCGAGATCCTTGAGCTCGACGACGACGACCTGCGCGTGGTCAGCGACCACGTCTACGACATCTGCGAATACCTGCTGATGCTGCACGACCGTGGTGAGCTGCGCACGGACTTCGCGCCGCTGCCGCTGACCGTCACCTACCACGCGCCGTGCCAGCAGCAGGGCCACGGCGTCGGCAAGCCTGCGCTCGACCTGATGGCGCTCGTGCCCGAGCTGCGGGTGATCGAGAACGACGCAACCTGCTGCGGCGTCGCCGGGACATACGGGCTGAAGAGCGAGAAGTACGAGATCGCGATGGACGTCGGCGCCGGGCTGTTCAGGCAAATTGCCGAGGCTGCGCCCGATCTGGCCGTCTGCGACTCCGAAACGTGTCGCTGGCACATCGAGAAGGCGACAGGAGTCGAGGTCGTGCACCCGATCGAGATCCTCCATCGGGCTGCTCCCCTCGGCTAACCAGGTGTCGCTGCCGTGGTGGGGCTGGTAATCGTCTCGCATTCCGCCGCGCTTGCAGGCGGCGTCGTCGAGCTTGCGCGCCAGATGGGCGGCGAGCAGGTAAGGATCGAGGCGGCCGGCGGTCTCGCCGAGCCCGAGGGTGCGATCGGGACCGACATGCAACTCGTCCAGGCGGCGATCGAACGCGCCGCGGGGCCGGACGGAGTGGTCATCCTCATGGACCTCGGCAGTGCCGTGATGAGCGCCGAGATGGCGGTCGAGCTGATCGCAGCCGAGCATGCTGATCTGCGCGTGGAGCTGTGCGAGGCGCCGCTCGTCGAGGGCGCCGTAGCGGCCGCGGCCCGGGCCGGGGCCGGGGCGCCGATCGACGAGGTCGTCACCGAGGCGCGCTCTGCGCTCGGCATGAAGGCGGCCCAACTCGGCATCGACGACGGCGCTGCGCCAGCGGCTCCCGAGGCAGCGGCGCTCGGCGACAACGCGCATGAGACCGTTCTGGCCGTCGACATCCCGCTCGGCTTGCACGCGCGTCCAGCAGCGCGGTTTGTCCAAACCGTCGGCCGCTTCGACGCCACGGTCAGCGTGACCGACGACACGAGCAGCCGCGGCCCGGCCGATGCCCGCAGCCTGAGCGCGCTCGTCATGCTGGGCGTGCGTCAAGGCCACCAGCTGCGCGTGCGGGCCGACGGCGCGGGCGCCGAGGCCGTGCTCGCGGCGCTGCGCGCGCTCGCCGAGGAGGGCTTCGGCGACGACCCGGGCGGTGGTTCGGCGGCGGCGCCGGCGGCGGCGGCGGCGCCGGCGGCGCCGGCGCGCACGACAGAACCGTCGGCCGAGCCGCCCGCTCCGGGTGCGCAGCTAGAGGGCGTGGCGGTCGCCCCGGGGATCGCGATCGGTCCCGCGCGCCGCCTCGCGACGGCGCCGGCCTCTCCCGACCCCCCAATCGAGGAGCCGGTTGGCGACCCGGCATCCGAGTCGGCACGGTTGCAGGAGGCGCTCGCCGCCGCCCGCGCGGAGATCGAGTCGGCGCGCGAGCAGATCGCACGGCGCGCCGGTCAGGCCGAGGCGGCGATCTTCGACGCGCACTTGCTGCTTCTCGGGGACCCGACGCTGCTGGAGCCGGTCGAGCGCGAGATCACCGACGGCACCAGCGCCGCGCGCGCCTGGGCCGCCGCTGTGGCGGCGGCCGCCGCCGATTACCGCGGGCTCGACGACGCGTATCTGCGCGAGCGCGCCGCGGACGTGGAGGACGTGGGCGACCGCGTGCTCCGCCATCTAACAGGCGCCGGCGCGCGCGCCATCATGAGCGAACGCGGCATCCTCGTCGTCCCAGACCTTGCGCCTGGCGATGCCGCCGAGCTCGACCCGGAGCTCGTCGAGGGACTGGCGGTCGCCCACGGTGGCCCGACCTCGCACGCAGCGATTCTCGCGCGGGCGCTTGGCATCCCGTCTGTCGTTGGCGTCGGCGACGCGCTGCTCGGGGTGGCCGAGGGCACGACGCTGGTGCTCGACGGCGAGGCCGGCACCGTCGAGGTCGACCCGCCGGCCGAGACGCTGGCCGCCCGTGAGCAGGCGCTCGCGGCGGTCAAGGCGCGACGGCGCCGCGCCCGTGAGCGGGCGCTCGAGCCGGCCCAAACCCGTGACGGGAGACGAATCGAAGTCGCTGCCAACATCGGGGCGGCGGGCGACGTTCCCGGCGCGGTCGAGGACGGCGCAGAGGGCGTGGGCCTCCTTCGGACGGAGTTCCTCTTCCTCGATCGCGACACGGCCCCCACCGAGGACGAGCAGCGCGAGGTCTACGAACGGATCGCCGCGGGGCTCGCCGGGCGCCCGCTGATTGTGCGCACGCTCGACGCGGGCGCCGACAAGCCGCTCCGGTTCCTGGTCCAGCCACCGGAGGAGAACCCGTTCCTCGGCGTCCGCGGCATCCGACTCGGGCTTGCCCGGCCCGAGTTGCTGCGCACGCAGCTGAGGGCGATCATCGCCGTGGCGCAGCGCCACCCGCTGCGTGTGATGTTCCCGATGGTGGCGACGCTCGCCGAGTACCGCGCCGCGCGCGCGCTCGCCGAAGCCGCGCGCGCCGAGCTCGGCGCGCCGCCGCTCGACCTCGGGATCATGGTCGAGGTCCCGGCGGTGGCCGTCGCGGCCGAACGCTTTGCTCGCGAAGTCGACTTCTTCTCGATCGGCACGAACGACCTCACGCAGTACACGATGGCGGCCGAACGCGGAAACGAGGCGGTGGCGGAGCTGCTGGGCGAACCAGCCCCCGCCGTGCTGCGCCTGGTGGCAGCGGTCACGGAAGGCGCTCAGGCCCACGGCCGCTGGGTCGGCGTCTGCGGCGAGCTCGCCGGCGACCCCGGCGCCGCCGTGCTGCTCACCGGGCTCGGGGTTGACGAGCTCAGCATGGCGTCGCCCCGGATCCCCGAGGTCAAGGAGGCGCTGCGCGCGGTGCGGTTTGCCGACGCTCGGGCTGCCGCCGCGGCCGCGCTGGAACGCGACGACGCCGCAGCAGTCCGCGAGCTGGTCGCGCCACTGCTCCACGCCCCGGTCGAAGCCCAACGATAGGATCGGCACCTTGTGGACGTCGCGGGGATGAGCTTTGGGCGGCTCCGGTCGGCGCGCTTCCTCGCCTTCAGCACCTCGCTCCGGATCGTCCTCACCCCCATCGTCGTAGGCCTCGTGCTGCTCGACGGCACCGATCCGAAGACCGCCGCCGACGTGGCGGCCGCCCTCTTCTGCATAGCGGCAGCGACCGACTGGGTCGACGGACGGCTCGCCCGCCGCTGGGGGGTGACGACCACGCTGGGGTCCTTCCTCGACACGACGGCCGACAAGCTGCTGGTGACTGGCGGGCTGGTCGCGCTCGTCGCCGTGGAGCGCGCATCGCCGTGGATCGTCCTGATCATCGTCGGCCGTGAGCTCGTGATCATGGGCCTGCGTGGGCTGATCGCGAGCGAGGGGACGGTGATGAAGCCGTCGCCGCTCGGCAAGGTGAAGACGACCGTGCAGTTCTTTGCGATCGCAGTCGCGATCGTGCGTCCTTGGGGTCTGGTCGGCGGCCTCTACGTGGACGAGTGGCTGATGCTCGTCGCCGCCGCCGTGACCATCGCCTCCGCAGTCGAATACCTGGCCCGCTCCTCCGACCTGCTCTCGCTCGGCTCCGCGCGCTGAGCCGGTGCCGCGGATCTTCCTAACCGGGGGAAGCGGGTTCGTCGGTGGCGCGCTCGTCGACGCGCTACGCGACCGCGGGGACAAGGTCGTGGCGCTCGCCCGCTCTGACGCCGCGGCAGCGGCACTGCACGAACGCGGTTCCGAGATCACGCGCGGCGACGTACTCGACGAGGACGCGCTCACTGCCGGGATGGGCGGCTGCGAGCTGGTGTTCCACGTCGCGGGCGTCAACACCCTCTGTCCCTCCGATCCGGTCGCGCTGTTCCACGTGAACGTCCGCGGCGCGGAGACGGTCGTGCGCGCCGCGGCGCGGGCCGGGATTCGCCGTGTCGTCCTGACTTCGTCGGCCGCCGCACTAGGGGAGGCACGCGGGACCGTAGGTGACGAGAACTCGCAACACCGCGGCTCGTACCTGTCGGTTTACGAGCGCTCCAAACACGAGGGCGAGCTCGCCGCCTTCGAAACCGCTCGGCACGTGGGCGTCGAGCTCGTGTCGGTCAACCCGTCGTCGGTCCAGGGTCCTGGCCGCTCAGCCGGCACCGGCCGCATCCTGGTCGCCTATCTCAACGGCCGGCTCAAGATCTTCGTCGACACGCACCTGAGCCTGGTCGATATCGCCGACTGCACGGCAGGCCATCTGCTGGCGGCCGAGCGCGGCGACCCAGGCGCCCGCTACGTGCTCAACGGTGCGACGCTCACCTCACTGGAGGCGCTCGAAATCGTCGCCAAGCTGACCGGCGTGCGGCACCGCCCCCGGATGGCGCCGGGTCTGCTGGCGTCCGCGCTCGCTGCGGGCGCCGAGGACGTGTTCCTGATCGCTGGACGCACGCCGCCGTTCTGCCGCGAGATGGTGCGAACGCTCCTGCACGGCCACCGCTACGACGGCTCGCGGGCGACGCGCGATCTCGGCGTTGTGTACACGCCGATCAGCGACACCCTCTCGCGGACGGTGGCGTGGGCGGTTGCCGCTGGGTTGATCAAGCGCCCGCTCCCGTCGTGCCAGCCGGCGTCGGGTGTCACGGGCCGCACTGCCGGGTAACCAATCCGAGAAGACTCACGACGACGGAGGTTCCCGATGGAACGCGACTACGGCACGCACGACGACCGTGCGCGCGAAGCGGCAGACGAGCTCGAGGAGGACGTCGAGCACAAGCACCCAGCGCAGCCGACGCAGACGGATTCGGGCTTCGCCGAGGGCGTCGACACCAAGCCGGACACACCCGAGGAAGAACTCGAGCCTGACTTTGCCCGCGGCATCCGGGCTGGGCCGGAGGAGGATGCCGAGGTACAACGGCGCTTCAGCGAGGGCATCGAGCAGACACCCGAAACGCCGGACAAGACCGTGGAGCGGCGCTTCAGCGAGGGCGTCGAGCGCAGCCCGACCAGCGAATGATGTAACGGAGGCGGTCGGTAGGCGACTGTTGCACGTAGGCTGCAACCAAGGAGGTCGTCACCGTCATGACCGTTATCTGCAGGTCGTACAGCGATGAGCTGGAGGCTCATCGTGCCGTCGAGAGGCTGATGGAGCTGGGCGTCGAGGGACGCGGGATCAAAGTGCTGATGGGTGAGCCGTCGCGCGACGCCCGCGAGGAGCCCGCGGGCGGATTCGCCGGGGAACTGCCGCCCGAGCACCTCGTCGGCGACTTCGCGGACCGCGGCCATGAGGCCGACGAGGGCGCGGGGACCTTCGCCGGCAGCGCCGCGACCCAGCGCGAAGGCAGCTTCGGCGACATCGACCGCGACACTGTCGCGTCCTACCCTGCGGGCGTCGAGCGCTAGCGGATCGCAAGCCACAACGACCTCCGCAAACTGCTGGTGGATGCCGGCCTCGACCAGGCAACGGCGGAACGCGACATCGCGGCGGTGCACAGCGGCCACACGCTCGTGCTCGCCGACGTCGGTGATCGCGACGCGGCCAGCATGGACGCGGCGCCAGCGGGCTGAACTCGCGTGGAGTACGCGAAGCGCGGCTAGGGCGTCACGCGAACGACAACGGCGCGACTAGGGGGATGGTCAGCCGGGGTCGTCTGCTTTGCGGACGCGGTTATACGCGCCGTGATTTCCCATCGGTCCGAAGGTTCGTTGGTGAGTTTTAGGGGCTCTAGCACCCAAAACTCACCAACGAAGGGGATTTCCTCGCAACGCGCCGCGCGGTAGCGCCAGCCCTGCGCCGCCTTGCGGTGGGCCTCCCTGCGCTTAGCTTGGAGCCCGCCGCTCCTCAGTCGCCGCCGTTGACGCCTCGCCGGGCGGCGCGGCGTGCGGACGATGAGTGCCCGCGCAACCTGCACGTGGGGCCGGGACTCGCTGGAGCGTCAGGCGCGTCCAACCCCCCAGGAACGCGCGCGTGGATCTCCCACTCAGGTTGCTCACCGCGAAATAGCGGGTCCGGTGGCCTGCCGCGCATCGGGCTGGCACGATCACCACCATGGGGATCGATACGCGTGTCTGCCCGTACTGTGGCGAGCCGCCGGGGCCGGGGGTCTTCTGCGCCGCCTGCGGTCGCAACCTCAGCGCGGTCGAGCGCTTGCCCAGGCGGGCGGACTGGGAGGCGCGGCGGGAAAAGGACGAGCCGGCACCGCTAGCTGAGCGCTGGGCCGCGGCGGTGGCAAGGTTCCTGGCATCGATGCATGCCGCCGGCGATCCGGGGCGGACGGCCGTGCCCACGTCTCAGCGGCGCGCATTCGGGCGCCAGCCGACGATCGACGGCTGGATCGTCCGGCCGGTCGCTCGCGACGAAGACAGCCACTCACGCTACGAGCCCGGCTTGTTCCTCAGCGTCGGCGGCGCGTTCCACCGCATCGAGAGTGAAGTCCGTGGCTGGGGCCAGCGCGACTTCCCGCAGTACTACGAGTCCGTAAGGGCGGAGCCGATCCAGCCACCGGTCGACGAGCAGCTTCTCGACGAACTCGCCGCTCTGCTTCATGCCCACCAGGTGCCGAGCGGAGACGCGACCCCGGGCCGCGACGCCTGAGGCGCCACCGGCGCGGCCGCTCCTCAGCCCTTCGGCCGCAGCTTGGCGTCGCGCGACTCGACGATGCGCGCAAAGTCGTCGGCCTTGTGCCGAAGCTTCATGCCGATCTGGCGTATGCCCTCGACGCGCGTCCGTACCGGTCCGCGCCGCAGGCGCGAGGCGAGGTCCTGAAACTGACGGAGGACTTGCGAGTCCGCCGGCAGGCCGGACGTGTGCCGTTGGAAGGCGTCGGCAACCTCGGTCGCCGGCACCGTCCCGACGTTCGAGGACTTCACGAGACCGTCGAGGTCGGAGATCAGGCCGCGCATCGCCTCGAGCTCGCGCATCCGCCGCTCGTGCGGAGTCACTGATCAGTTCCGCGAGTCACCGGCTTCCGAGCGTAGCGGCGGCGGGCACCGGAACCGTGCTGATCGAGCTAGTCGACCAACTCCCGCCGCCGACGAAGCAGCTCGGGCGCTAGCGCGCGCAGCTCGTCGATCGAGCGGACGCCCAACAGCTGCGCCGTGCGCTTGAACTGCGTCATGAGCAGCTCAGCTGCTCGGTCGACCCCGGACTCGCCGGCGGCCATGAGCCCGTAGAGGTACGCGCGTCCGACGGCACCGGCGTCGGCACCGAGCGCGATCGCGATCGCCAGGTCAGCACCGTGGCGGATGCCTGAGTCGACGATGATCGGCACGTCGTGGCCGACTGCCGCGCGAACGTCCGGTAGCAACTCGACCGGTGGCACCGTCCGGTCGAGCTGGCGGCCGCCGTGGTTCGACAGGTGGATTCCATCGACGCCAGATTCGACTGCGCGCCGAGCGTCGTCGGGACCAATCGCGCCCTTCAGAACCATCGTCGCCGGCCAGCGACGCCGGATCTCTTCGAGGTCGTTCCAGTCGACCGAGGGGTCGAACTGCGCGGTCATGTTCTCGATCGTGATGCCCCGACCGACGCCGACGGCGGGCGGAGCGTTCGCGAAAGTCACCGCTGGCGCCTGCAACATCCGCATCCACCAGCCGGGACGACGAGCGACATCGGCCAGCGCGCGCAGTGTCAGCCGCGGCGGAATCGTCAGGCCGTTCCGCACGTCACGCGCGCGGTTGCCCGATACCGGCACGTCAACGCTCACCTCGAGCACCCGGTAGCCACTTGCATACGCTCGATCGACGAGTTCGTGGACCAGGCGGCGGTCGCGCCAGATGTACAGCTGGAACCACAGGTTCGGGTGCCCGGAGCCGGCGAGGTCCTCGATCGACGTGGACGCGACGGTCGACAGCACGTACGGGATGCCGGCGCGCCCGGCCGCGCGCGCAACACCGACCTCCCCGACCGGGTCGATCATCCGCGTGTAACCAGTCGCACTGAAGACGAGGGGCGCGGGCAGCCGGTGGCCGAACAGCGTCAGCGATGTGTCCGTTCCGGAAACGTCCTCCAGGTTCCGCGGTACGAACTCCCAGCGCCGGAAGGCCTCCAGATTGCGTTCAAGCGTGACCTCGTCGTCAGCGCCCCCGTCGACGTAGTCGAACACCATGCGCGGGATGCGCCTGCGGGCGATCGCACGCATGTCCGCGATGTCGTGGCAGCGCGCGAGCCGACGACGCGTTGCATTCAGCTCGGGCCAACCGAGGCCGATGAGGGCACGCAGCTCAGCGGGCTTCATCGTTCGCGTACGCTCCGACGCCGAGCAGCGAGAGCACGTTGCCGGCGAGCTGACGGTGGAGCTCGCCGTCATCGAGCCCGGCCGCGCGCATCCGCGGCGCGACAACCCGCGGCAGGTGGCTGTAGCCCGGTCCGCCGAAGCGGCGGAGCTGAGTCTTCGTACAGACGTCCTGCGCGTGCACGAGGCGGTCGCCGTACCCGCGGTCGATCAGCTCGAACGTCGCCTCGAGCCGCTCGTCGTCGCTTGGCATCGCCACCGCTCCGTAATCGAACTCGTCGCCCCAGATGTCGAACGCGATCGTCGCGCCGCGTCCGCAGAGCTCGACGTGGTAATCGAGCCCGCCGCTGATCTGCGGATCGAGATGACAAAGGACCGTCCGTCCGAGGTCGCCGCCGGCGTCCTCGACGATGTCGAGCGCCTCGTGGCCGCGACGTGCCCACGGATGCAGGTGCACGTAGAGCGGAACGGCCAGCTCGGCCTGCGCCAGCGCGGCACCGCGTAGCGATTCGCGCTCGATCGGCTGGATCGGATCGCCGGTGCCGATTTCGCCGATCACGGCCGGACGGCGGGCGTCGTCGGCGAACTCGGCGACGATCTCGTCTCGATAGTCGTCGGCGGTCAGCCGGATGTCGTCGGCGGGGCGCGACTCGGCGATATAGCGGCCGCAGCCAAAGACGAGGTCGAGCCCGGCCGCCTGCGCGACTGACGCGAGGCGCGCGGGGTCGCGGCCGACATTCGCCGGGGTCACATCAACGATCAGCGTCTCCTCGCGAGCGGGCACTAGCACCAGCTCCGAGACCATCTCGCCGGGATCGTCGAGCAGCAGGTTGTCCAGGCAGGCGAACGGGTTGCTACGGACCTCGGCGAGGTTGTCCGCGGTCAGCGGCTCATCGCGAAGGTGCCGCGTGGGCGCGTGGGTCTCGTCCAGCCAGCAGCGCGTGTCGATGAAGACATGCTCGTGCGCAAGCACCAACTCGTAGGACTGCCGCAGCGGCCGACCGTCGACCGTCACGGGCGGCTTCACGCGGCCTGCGGGCCCAGGTTGCGGAGCGCGAGCGTTTCCTCACGGATGCTCTCGAGCACCTCGCCGTAGAGCTCGCTGAACTCGGGCGAGCTGAGCATGTCGTAGCTACGCGGCCGCGGCAGGTCAACAACGACCTCCTTCTTGATGCGGCCTGGCCGGTTCGTCATTACCGCAACGCGGTCCGAGATGAAGACGGCCTCCTCGACGTCGTGGGTCACGAACAGCACGGTCAGCCGATGCTGCTCCCAGACCGAGGTGAGGAGCTCCTGCATCAGCTGTCGGGTGAGCGCATCGAGCGCGCCGAAGGG
>Ga0126314_10000830_pt1 | contig 14664 bp, 13 predicted proteins | sample Plot105B_FD_92535 | JGI IMG/M metagenome (GOLD analysis project Ga0126314, IMG submission 92535) | Serpentine soil microbial communities from UC McLaughlin Reserve, CA, USA - Plot105B | ecosystem: Environmental > Terrestrial > Soil > Grasslands | place: USA: UC McLaughlin Reserve, Lake County...
ACACGATCCTGCGCTCCACGCAGTTCTTCGAGTTCCTCCCGCAGATCGCCGAGGCGGGCGCCGAGGGCGTCACCGTCCGGCTCTCGACCGGCCTGATGCAGTTCGTCGCCGCCCACGACGTCGCCGCGACCGTGGCCGAACTGGCGACCGGCGCGCCGGTCGGTGGCCGCGTCGAGCTCGGCGGGCCCGAGGCGCTGGGCATCGACGCCTGGGCGCGGCGCCTGTTCGCCGTCGTCGGCGACGACCGCACGGTCGTCTCCGACCCGCACGCGCGCTACTTCGGCACGGAGCTGCACGGCGGCGAGCTGACGCCCGGCGACGGCGCCCGCATCGGGACGATCGACTTCGATACGTGGCTCGTCACCCAGGCGCAGGGAGTCGGACGATGACCGGGCCCCGAGGAGGCCTACAACAACGAGGCTGAGTTCTGGCGCGCGAACGAGCTGATCGGGGTCACCGTCCTACACGAGGGGCGCCTGCACCTGCGCATCGACCCACGCGCCGACGGTTCGCCGTGGCTGGCGGACGTCGTCAGCCTTGCGCGCGCCCTGGGCGAGGCCGGGCAACGGCTCGCGGCGTACTGAGGCAGCGCGCGCCTGCGCCGCCTGGCGTACTGACCCAGGTCGGCGTAGGTTCTCCGCATGACCTCCTCACAGGCAACCGACCTCCAGAGCCGGTGCGACCTGCTGCGGTCGCTGCAACGCCCCGGCGCGCCCCTCCTGCTTCCGAACGCCTGGGACGTGGCCACGGCGAGAGCCGTGGTCGCGGCCGGGTTTCCCGTGGTCGCGACCACCAGCGGCGGCGTGGCCGCCACGCTGGGCTATGAGGACCACGAGGGCGCGCCGGCCGACGAGATGCTGGCCGCGGCCGCGCGGATCGCGAGGGCCGTCGAGGTGCCCGTGACGGTCGACGCCGAGGCCGGCTACGGGATGGAGCCGGCCAAGCTGGTGGCAGCGCTGCTGAGCGCGGGCGCCGCCGGCTTCAACCTCGAGGACACCGATTACGCCGCCGGCGGTCTCCGCGATCCCGACCGGCAGGCGGAGTGGCTCACGACGGTTCGCGAGGCCGCGTCCGAGGACGGCTACCGGCCCGTGATCAACGCGCGGATCGACGTCTTCCTCGGCCCACTGCTCGCCGGCGCCGGTCCCGGGACCCAGGACGAGCTCGTTCCCGAGGCGCTGCGGCGCGCGCACACCTACCTCGAGGCCGGCGTCGACTGCGTCTACCCGATCGCCCTCTGGGAGACGGACGCGCTGCGCCGCTTCATGTCCGAGGTCCGCGGCCCGGTGAACGTCGTTCGCCTGCCGCAGGCGCCCTCGCTAGCGGAGCTGGCCGAGATGGGCGTGGCCCGGGTGAGCTGGGGGCCCTTCCTGTACCGCGACGCGATGGCTCGCTTCGAGGAGCAGCTGGCCTCGCTTCAGGAGTGAGAGGGGACCCGGCCAGGGTCGGGAATTCCGGCGAGCGCGCCGCGCAGTTCCTTGCGGGAGCTGACGTCGAGCTTGGTGAACACCTTGCGCAGGTGGTACTCGACCGTGCGCGGGCTGATGAACAGCTTGGCGCCGATCTCCGGATTCGTATGCCGCTGGCTCGCCATCCGGGCGATCTGCGCCTCCTGGGGCGTGAGGGCATCGCGCGTCTCCACGGTCCGCCTGGGCGCGGTCTCGCCGGTGGCCAGCAGCTCGGTACGTGCGCGCTCGGCGAACGCCTCGGCGCCGATCCGGCTGAAGTGGTCGTGTGCGGCTCGAAGCTGCTCGCGCGCGTCGACGCGCCGGTTCTCGCGACGCAGCCATTCGCCGTACCGGAGCCGGGCGCGGGCGAGGTGGACGACGCCACGGCTGCGCGCCAGCCGCTCGACCGCCTCGCGATGGTGAGCCTCCGCATCGCGTCCCGTGGCGAGCAGCGCGCGTGAGCCGGCCTCGACGCCGAGCGCCCAGTCCGTCCCGCTCGCTCGGGTGCGCTCACCCAGGCGATCGAGCGCAGTGGAGGCCGGGTCCGTCGCGCCGCTGTGGACGCCTGCCTCGATCAGCTCCACGAGGGCCCACGCAAAGAGCCCGACATCGTCGTGCTCGCAGCCGCGCTGGGCGGCCGCGAGCGCCTCGGCGTAGCGGCCGCGACCGTTGTAGAGCAGTGCGGTGGCCCAGTCGACGACGCCCAACCCCATGCCCTCGCCCCTCGCCGTCGCCTCGCGCCTCCCGGACTCGATCAGCCCGAGGGCGTCGGCCTCGTTGCCGCGCCACGCGGCGAGCATCAGCGACGCGTACTTCAACGGTGCCATGCCGGTCGCGTGGGTGATCGAGTCGGCCTCCTCGATCAGATACGCCGCGGCGTCGAACACTCCCGAGTGAACGTGCAGGGATGCGCGATAGGTGGCGGCGATCGGGAGCACGCCGAGCGCGCCCGTCTCCCGCGCGACGCGCACACCGCGCGTCGCGAGCACGTGCCAGAGTTCGTCGTCCCAGAGATCTTGGGCCAGGCGACACGCCAGCCAGAGCCAGCGCACGTCGCGTGCGGTCGATCCGTCCACGCGACAGAACGCGCCGAGCGCCGTCCGCAGCGGCGGCACGCCGGCCGAGTAGCCGTCGGTGAATCTCGTCGCGAGGGCGTCGAGGAGCAGGTCGATCGCCCGGGGCGGCTGCGGCGCCGCGGGCGCGTTCTGAGCGGCCTCGGCCGCCTCGCGGACGCCGGGTCCGTCACCGAGGCGACCGGCGAACATCGCCGCCGCCATCGCTTCGAGATGGGTCTCGCGAGCCATCGCGGCGTCGAGCGGTTCGAGGCGGCGGGCGGCATCGAGCAACAGCGCCGGAGCGTCGCTGCCGCGCGTGCGTGCGAACACGATCTCCGCGCGCAACCGCTCCAACCGGGCGCGCTGAAGCTCGTCGAGCGGGGCAAGCTCGGCGGTCGCCAGCAACTCGAGCGCCGCGTCCGATGCCGCAGCATCGAATTTCGCCTGCGCGGCGGCCACGGCTCGGCTTCCCCGCTTCGCCGGATCGGGGGTCAGCTCGGCCGCGCGGGCCAGGAAGGCCGCAGCCGCCGCCACGCCCCCACGTGCCTGCGCCCGGTCGGCCGAGCGCTCCAACTCATCGGCCACCGCCTCGTCGGGCCCGGACGCCGCTTGCGCCCGATGCCAGGCGCGACGATCGGGATCGGTATCCGGATCCGTCGCCTCGGCCAGCGCCCGATGGACCTCCTGTCGCTCGGGCACGGTGGCCGCCCGGTATACCGTCGAACGCAGCAACGGATGACGGAACCGCACGCGGGCACCGAGGTCGATCAGCCCTGTGGCCTGGGCCGGCGCCGCGGCGTCGATCCCGAGTCCCAGCCGTCCGGCCGCACGCCACAGCATCGGCACGTCGCCGACCGGCTCGGCCGCCGCCGTCAGCAGCAGTCGTCGCGTCTCGGCGGGCACTGACTCGAGCTGCCGCAGGAAGCTCAGCTCGATCCGGGTCGCCAGCGGCATGACCATCGTCGGAAAGCCGAACCCGCCGGCAAGCTCCGCCGAGGTCAGCCCGCGCGGCAGCTCGAGCAGAGCAAGCGGGTTGCCGCGGGCCTCGGTGACGACGCGGTCGCTCACGCGCTCATCCATGCGCCCGGGGATGGCGGAGTGCAGCAGTGCAAAGGCATCGGCCTCGTCCAGCCCGCCCAGGACGAGCTCGGGAAGTCCCGCGAGGTCCTGTGTCGGGCTGGGCTCGCGCACCGCGAAGACCAAGCCGACCGGCTCCGCCAAGAGGCGGCGGGCAACGAACGCCAAGGTCTGCGCCGATATCCGATCCTGCCACTGCGCGTCGTCCACCACGCAGATGAGTGGCCGGTCCTCCGCCACGTCGGACAGCAGGCTCAGCACCGCCAGTCCGACGAGAAAGCGGTCAGGCGGGTCGCCGGCACTCAGCCCGAACGCCGTGGCCAGCGCATCGCGCTGCGGAGAAGGAAGGCGATCGAGGCGATCGAGCATCGACCCGCAGAGCTGATGCAATCCCGCGAACGGGAGCTCCATCTCGGACTCCACGCCCGCGGCATGCGCGATACGACACCCTGACGCACGCTCGACGAGACACGCGAGCAATGCGGACTTGCCGATCCCGGCCTCGCCGCGGATGACCAGCACCGCGCTCTGCCCGGCGCGCACGGTCGCCACGAGGCGATCCAGCGTCTCGCACTCGCTGCGACGCCCGAGCAATCCTCGGGTCTGGGCGGAGGCCATGCATGACCGACCATATCCTCACGGCCGCGGTGCCCTCAATCGCGACGGCGCCTCATTCGCCCGCTCCGTGATCGCCGCCGATCAGCGTGTGCAGCGTCGCCTGCTCGGTGGGCAGCCGGTTGGCGGCCTGCTCCCAGGCGATCGAGGAGGGGCCGTCGATGACCTCTGCGGTCACCTCGAGCCCCCGGTGCGCGGGCAGGCAGTGCATGAACACGGCCCCGGGGGCGGCGACGCCCATCAGCGCGTCGTCGACCTGGTAGGCCCGGAGATCGCTCACGCGGCGCTCGCGCTCGGCGTCCTCGCCCATCGACACCCAGGCGTCGGTGTAGACGGCATCGGCGTCGTCGACGGCGCTGCGCGGGTCGTGCATCACCTTGATCGATCCGCCGTGCGCACACGCCAACTCCGTCGCCCTCCTGGTCACGTCCGGGTGCGGCCCGTATCCGCGCGGGGTGGCCACGGTCACGTGCATCCCGGATAGCGCGCCGGCCTCCATCAGCGAGTGCGTCACGTTGTTGCCGTCACCGACGTAGGCGAGCCGGATCCCCTCCAGGTAGCCGTAGTGCCGGCGCAGGGTCAGCAGATCGGCGAGCGCCTGGCACGGCTGGTGGTCGTCGGTCAGCGCGTTGACGACGGGGACGCTGGCGGCGTCGGCGAGCTCTTCGAGCGTCGCCTGGGCGAACGTGCGGACGACGATCGCGGCCGTGTAGCTCGACAGCACGCGGGCCGTGTCGGCCAGCGGCTCCCCGCGACCGAGCTGCAGCTCGTCCGGGCGCAGCATGATCGGGAGCATGCCGAGCCGGTGCGCGGCGACCTCGAACGAAGCGCGCGTGCGCGTGGACGGCTTGTCGAACAGAAATGCGATCGCCCGGCCGTTCCGTGCTTCGGTCCACCACGTCGGCCCGTTCTTCATGTCGTCGGCGAGGTCGAGCAGCGCGTTGAGCTGCGCACCCGTCAGGTCTGCGATTCGCAGCAGGTCCGACGGCGTCGTGGTCGTGGCGATGGCGGTCATGGTGTGTCTCCTAGAGCGTGGCGTCAGGCCGTCGTGCAGCAGCGAAGACCGGACAGCGGCGCGAGTCGTGACACGACCGCCGTCAGGCCGCTTACCTGGCGCGCGGTGACGCCGCGCCGCCGCCGGGCGACGCACCGGAAACCGGTCGTGACGGGCCTGGCGCGCCGGAGTATGGTCGGCGAGCCCGCGAGCGAAGGAAGGGACGATGCCGCAGACCCACGTCGAGCAGCCGGACGCCGCACTCGACGCCGCGCGACAGCGAGCGCCGGAGCCGCCGGCGCCAGACCCGCGCAGCGCGCACGTGCTCGCCCTCCAGCGCGGCGCGGGCAACGCCGCCGTCGCGCGGCTGCTCGTCCCTCCGGCGCCGGTCGCTGACGACCACCGGATCGCGTTCACCGCGGTGATCCGCCGCTCCGACGCACCGCCCGCCCCGGCGGCCACCGGCGGCGGCGCGCTCGCCGCGGCGTCCGACCACGACGCGGCTCCCGGCAACGAGGCCGAAGGCACCATCGACCCCGGGGCCGTGACCGCCGCGCTGCAGTCCTCCGCCCCGCCGGCGGAGGCATCCTCCTCGGCGGAGGGCGAGCGGGTGGCGCTGCCCGACATGCGCGTCCCGCCAGAGCTCGTCCCTCCCGACACCGACCCGGTCAACAGCACGATCACCTACTCGGGGTCGGTCGCGCAGAGCGGGACGGTGAGCCCCTTCGGCGCCACGAGCTGGGCCACGTTCAACGTGACCGGCGCGACCGTGACCCCCAACAGCGGCACCTTCGTCGCCACCTTCACGCTCGAGAACCCGATCACCTACAACGTCGCCGCCGGCGGCAGAACGCACATCACCAGCGAGAACGACGCCGCGCTCACGAACGCCAACTACGCGACCGCGGCGAGCGACCTCACCCCGAACATGTCCGACCTCGGGGGGCGCCCGCCGCGCACGAGCTTCTGGGCGCAGGACCTGACGCTGCGCCACGAGGGCTTCCACGCCAACGAGCGCAGGGGCTTCGCCAGCGCCGGGGCGTCACAGGCCCAGACATGGCTGAACACCCAGACGGCGAGCAGCGTCGGCGACGTGCAGACCCTGATCGCCCAGGTCCCGGGCCGCGTGATCACCGCCTCCCAGGCCTCCGCCGGCACCGTCGCGGTGAAGGAGGCGCGCGCCTACGGCGACGGCGCCCCGCTCTACAAGGCGCGCGCCGACGCGATCACGGCCAAGGGCGCCCTGGGCCCGAGTGGCGGTGGCTATCCGTGAGCGACGAGGGCGAGACCGTCCGTCTCGACGACATGCACTTCGAGGGCCCCGAGCTCGACATCGGGGTCCCGCCGCCGTCGGTCCCCTACGCCGATCACGAGGACTGGGTCGCGGACGCGCTGCTCGAGGCCAACGGCATCCCGCTCACCGAAGAGGGCGTGCTCGAGGCGCTACGCACGCAGGAGAACGTGCTGCTCGGCGCCGCCGCGCACGCGGCCGGCCGCCACGGGTACTCCGGCGCGGCCGACCGGCTGCGCGAGGTCGCCCGCGGGCCGGACGACTACGCCGGCGTCGAGGCGGCCTTCGCGCTCGCCCGGCTCGGCGCGGACGAGGGTCGCGAGCTCCTGCGCGCCGCGCTCGACCGGCCCGTCGGCCCGTACCTGAGCCCGCTGCTGGCCGCGGGCGATGCGGCGAGGCTCGGCGACCCGTCGGGCTTCGTCCACATCCGCGAGGGGCTCGGCAGCGACCTCCACGCCGTGCGCATGCTCGCCTGCAAGCAGCTCGCGTTCTTCCTCCCCTTCGAGGGAAACCCGCTTCCCGACGGCACCATGGTCGACGCGCGCGCCCAGCTCGAGCGCGCGCTCGCCGATCCCGACCCGGGGATCCGCGCCCAGGCGCAGGCGCAGCGACCCGCCGGGTAGCGACCTGCCTCTGACAGGTGGCTAGGTTGCGGCGCGCCGGCTCCAGGGCCGCCTCATGCGGCCGGCCAGGGCCGAACGCGCGAGCAGCCGCGCGATCAGGGTGCCGACGATCGCATAGACGACCGCAGCGAGCCCCCAGTTCAGGGCGATCCGAGCCTTCTCGCCGTCCGGGCTGAAGAAGCCGTGGAACGGCTTGGTGAGCCAGCTCGCCACATCGTCGAAGAAGGAGACGATCGCGTTCGAGGTATTGGCGTCGAGGACGTGGATCAGGATCCCCACGACGATCACCGCGACGACCACGAGGGTCGCGAGTCGGACGGCACGAGCGAGCGTGTACACCACTACCTCCTCTGGACGGACCTACGGCCCGGTGCTACCCGGCCGTCCCGAGCCGCCAACTCGATGCCAGGACCTTCTCGGGCTCGCCGCCGCTGTCGGTCCACTCGGCGAACTTGTCGGAGTAGTACGCCGCCATCCCGACCGGCGAATCCGCCAGCGCGTAGCCGAGCGTCTGCGGGCTCTGATTCATCATCGCCGCGTAGCCGAAGCCGTCCCGGTAGAAGTGCAGCAGCCGGGTTGCGGACGTTCCGGAGGATGTCCGGCGGGACGGTCCCGGGCATGTTGACGTGGATGCCGAGGAGTCCCTCGGGGGCACGGACCGCGAGCAGCTGCGAGATGATCGCGCCCCAGTCGCCCCCTGGGAGACGTATCGCGGGTAGCCGAGCCGGAGCATCAGCTCGTGGAACGCGCTCGCCATCCGGGCCGGGCTCCATCCGCTCGACTAGTCGGCCACGACGGCGAACTGGCCCATCATGCCGCGGTCCTCGTGCTCGAGGATGTCGCGTCATCGGTCTCGCGCGGGGTCGAATGCCGTGAGGTCGACACGGGCGAGGCGTGCGGGGTCTAGGAGGATGTCCATGCTCGCGACCCGGTCGCCGCGGACCGTGAGGGCGGCGACCGCGAAGAGCTTTCCGTCGAGGATCGTGATCCAGCCGGCCGCGCCGTTGACGAGCGCGGGCCGTGCGACGCCGCCGAGCCTCGAGGCGGCCCTCGCCCTGGCGGCGACGTTCTCGGCGCCGCGAACCTCGAGGATCGTCCCGGTCCCCCTGTCCTCTCGGACGACGACGTCGGGATCGAGCACGGCGACGAGGGCGTCGAAATCACCGTCGCGCGCGGCGGCCAGGAACGCGTTGACGACCTCCTGCTGTGCGGCCGCGTCGGCGTCCGGAGTCGCGTCGGCGCTGCGGACGCGCCGGCGTCCGCGGCTGGCGAGTTGGCGCGCCGCCTCTGGCGAGCGGTCGAGGACGGCGCCGATCTCGTCGAAGGGGACCGCGAACATGTCGTGGAGGACGTAGGCGAGCCGCTCTGCCGGTGTCAGCCTCTCGAGCACGACGAGCAGCGCGAGGCCGACGGTGTCGGCGAGCAGCGCCTCGTGTTCTGGATCGCCGCCGTCGGCGCGGTCGGCGACCGGATCCAGCAGGCGCACGTCGAGGGAGTCCTCGCGTCGCGTCTTGCGCGAGCGGAGCATGTTGAGCGCCACCCGCCCGACCGCCGTGACGAGCCAGGCTTCGAGGTTGTCGATCCCGCCGGCGTGGGACCGGTTGAGCCGGATCCAGGTCTCCTGGACGGCGTCATCGGCCTCGGTCGCGGAACCCAGGATCCGGTAGGCGACGGCCCGCAGCCGGGGCCGGTGCGCTTGGAATTCTTCTGCCAGCCAGTCGCGCTCGTCCATTCGGTCTGTAGACCCGCCCCGGTCGCCGACTGTGACGTCACGTCTCCGCGCCGCCGGGGGTCTTTCCCTCGAGCCATCAAACGAACAGGAGACGAATCATGGCGACGTCTGGCGACATATCTCGCGCTGAGGCCCCCGGTCCCCTCGCGGCCCGCGCCGTCGAGCAGACCGTCTGGCGCATCGACCCGGCGCGCTCGACCGTCTCGTTCGCGGTTCCCGCCTTCTGGGGCCTGACGACGGTCAAGGGCCGCTTCGACCGCTACGACGGCACGCTCGACCTGCGCCGCACGCCGGCGATCGAGCTGACGATCGACGCCGACAGCATCAACACGAACAACGCGAGGCGTGACAAGCACCTGCGCTCGGACGACTTCTTCGGCGTGCAGGCCCATCCGCACGTCCGCTTCGTGTCCGACACCGCGACGCTCGAGGGCGACCGGCTGACGGTCACGGGCGAGCTGCGCGCGGGGGGCGGCAAGGAGCCCCTGCACCTCGTCGCGACGCTGCGGCACGTCGGCCCGGAACTCCACATCGAGGCCACGGCCGAGGTCGACCAGCGGCGGCTCGGCATGACGTTCAGCCTGATGGGCATGGTCGGCGCTCCAGCCAAGCTCGCCGTGCGCGGGCGCCTCGTCGTGAGCGAATAGCGCGTCAGCCGAGAATCGCGACGAGCAGGTCGGGCCCGTCGAGTACGACGCGGTGGGCGATGTGCGGCTCCGGTGACCGCCATGGCCACCGGAGCCGCCGCGAGGCGCTGGACGCTCTCAGGCGCCCGTTCTACTCGTAGAGGACGGCCTTGATCTTCGGGTCGTCGATGTTGCTCTTGTCGTACCAGTAGAAGCCGGTGTCGATGACCTTCGGCAGCTGCTCGCCCTTGATCGCCTTCATGGCCGAGGAGACGAGCTCCTGGCCCATGCCCACCGGGTTCTGCGTGATCGCGCCGGCCATCACGCCGCTCTTGATCGCGTCGATCTGGGCCTTGCCGGAGTCGAAGCCGACGATCGTGATGCCCTTCGCGCCGCTCTCCTGGACGCCCTTGATGATGCCGATCGCCGAGCCCTCGTTGGCGCCGTAGAAGCCCTTGAGGTCCTTGTTGGCGGAGATGATCGACTTCGCGATGTCGGCCGACTTGGCCTGATCGCCGCCGCCGTACTGCACCGGCAGGACCTGGATGTCCGGGGCGTTCTGCTTCATCCACTCCAGGAAGCCGTCGCGGCGGTCGATGCCGGACCGGCTCGTCTGGTCGTGCACGATGACGGCGACCTTGCCCTTGTTGCCGATCTTCTCGGCCAGGTGCTTGGCGGCCTCGGCCGCTGCGGCCTTGTTGTCGGTTGCGGCCGTCGTCACGGGAACGTCGCTCTCGACGCCGGAGTCGAACGCGATCACGGGGATCTTCTGCGCCTTCGCCTGGTCCATCAGCGGCGCGGTCGCCTTCGAGTCGAGCGCCGCGAACCCGATCGCGTCGGGGTTCTTCTGCAGGGCGTTGGTGAGCATCGTGACCTGCTGCTCGATGTCCTGCTCGGTCGGCGGGCCCTCGAAGGTGATGCGCGCGCCCTCCTTCTTGGCCTCCTCCTCGGCGCCCTGCTTGACCGCCTGCCAGAACTGATGCTGGAAGCCCTTGGAGACGATCGCGATGTACGGCTGGTCGCCGCCGCCGCCGCCACCGCCGGACGACCCGCCGCCCTCGTCGTCGCCACATGCCGCGACGCCGAGCGCAAGCGCCGTGGCGGCCACGGCCGCCAGGGCTCCGAACCTACGAGAGTGCATTGCTCACTACTCCTCCTCGGGGAGACAAACGGACCTTCACGTTCCTCACACCACCGCGCGCTTCCTGGCCATGTCGGCGTAGACCGCGACCAGGATCACGATGCCGAGGATCACGTTCTGCCACTCCTGCGGGATCGACATGATCTGCAGGCCGTTGTTCAGGACGGAGATGATCAGCGCGCCGATGATCGTGCCCACGATCGAGCCCTTGCCGCCGGACAGCGACGTGCCGCCGATGACGACGGCCGCGATCGCCTGCAGCTCGTAGCCCAGGCCCGTTCCGGGCTGGGCGGACGCGAGCCGCGCGGAGATCATCACGCCGGCCAGGCCCGTGAAGAGCCCGCCGAGCGTGTAGATCACGATCTTCCACCGGCGCACGCTGATGCCGGACAGCGCCGTCGCCTCCTCGTTGGAGCCGATCGAGTACGTGTACCGGCCGAGGATCGTCTTGTTGATCAGGATGGCCGAGATCACGACCCCCACCGCCAGCACGAGCACCGCGTTCGGGAAGTCGACTCCGAACAGGTGGCCTGACGAGATCTGCGTGTAGCTCGGCGAGTCCGTGAAGTAGATCGGCGTGCTGTTGGAGATGACCAGCGCCAACCCCTGGGCCACCAGCATCATCGCGAGCGTGGCGATGAACGGCGGGATCCCGAGGAGCGAGACGTTGAAGCCGTTGACAAGCCCGATGAGGCCGCCGAACAGCACGGCGCCGATCACGCCGGCGAGGACAGGCAGGCCGCTCTTGGTGATCAGCACGCCCGCCATCACGGCGCACAGCGTCATGCCCGTGCCGACCGAGAGGTCGATGCCGCCCGTGATGATCACGAACGTCGTCCCGAGCGCCAGGAGCCCGATCACGACGGTCGAGAACAGGATCGCCGTGACGTTGTCGTAGTTGAGGAAGCTCGAGCTCGCGATCGAGAAGAACAGGAAGATCACGATCAGGCTCGCGAAGGCGAGGAACTGCTGCAGCTTGTCGCGCAGGGTGCTGGTGACGGCCTCGACGGGGGTGTGCTGCTCCTGTGCTTCGGTGGCCGCGGACGCGGTCATGTCTCCTCCCTGCCTTCCTCGGTGGTGCTCGCGCCGGTGAGCACGGGGTCGAGCCCGAGCTCCTCGGCGTCCTCGGGATTCTCGTCCGGTCGCAGCGTCGCGTAATGCATGACGCTCTCCTGCGTGGCCTCGGCGGCGGTGAGCTCGCCGGTGACACGTCCCTCGCTCATCACGACGATGCGGTGCGACATCCGCAGGATCTCGGGCAGCTCGGACGAGATCATGATGATCGACTTGCCGTCGGACGCGAGGTCGTTGAGCAGCCGATAGATCTCCTCCTTGGCGCCCACGTCGATGCCGCGCGTCGGCTCGTCGAAGATCAGGATGTCGCAGTCCTTGACGAGCCACTTGGCGATGACGACCTTCTGCTGATTGCCGCCCGAGAGGTTCTTCACGGTCTGGGCGACGGAGGGCGTCTTGATGCGCAGCCTGCCGACGTACTCCTTGGAGGTCTTGCGCATCGCCCGGTCCTTGACGAACCCCCAGGACTGGAAGCGCTCCCGCAGCGCGCTGAGCCCGATGTTGGCGTTGACCTCCTGCTCGAGCAGCAGCCCGAACTGCTTGCGGTCCTCCGAGAGGTACCCGATCCGGTGCTTGGCGGCCTCAGCCGGGTGGTGGATCACGACCTTGCGCCCGCGCAACCGGATCGTGCCCGCGTCGACCTTGTCGGCGCCGACGACCGCGCGCGCGACCTCGGTGCGACCGGCGCCCATCAGCCCGGCGAAGCCGAGGATCTCGCCCTTGCGCAGCTGGAAGCTGACGTCCTTGAGCAGCTCCTTCGTGCTCAGCCCGGAGACCTCGAGCAGCACCTCGCGGTCTCCGCGGACGCCCTCGGGCTTGGCCTCGCCCGAGATCTCGCGGCCGACCATCATCGAGATGACCTCCTTCATGGAGGTCTCCTTGGTCTCGCGCGTGCCGACGTAACGCCCGTCGCGGATGACGGTGATGCGGTCGGCGATCCGCTTGAGCTCGTCCATGCGGTGCGAGATGTAGATCACGGCCGTGTCGGGCTGGACGAAGCGCCGGATCAGGTCGTGCAGAACCTCGACCTCGGCGTCGTTGAGCGCCGCGGTCGGCTCGTCCATGATCAGCAGCTTCGCGTCGTAGGAGAGCGCCTTGGCGATCTCGACCATCTGCTGCTTGGCGACCGTCAGGTTGCCCACGAGCTGCCCTGGGGCGATCGGGAGGTGCAGGCGCTCGATCAGCTCCCGGGCCTTCGCGTTGAGCCGGCGCTCCTTGAGGAAGAACCGGGACGCGCGCGGCTCCTGCCCGATGAAGATGTTCTCCGCGACCGTGAGGTCGGGCATCAGGTTGAACTCCTGGTGGATGATGCTGATGCCGAGCTCCTGGGCATGCTTGGGGGAGGTCGGCTCGTAGGGCTCGCCGTTGTAGGAGAACTCACCCTCGTCGGCCTCGTAGACGCCGGAGAGCAGCTTCATCAGCGTCGACTTGCCGGCGCCGTTCTCCCCGACGACGGCCAGCACCTCGCCCGCCCGCACGTCGAGCTGCATGTCGTCGAGCGCCTTGACGCCGGGGAAGCTCTTGCTGACGCCCTGAACGTGCAGGATCGGCGGACGCGCGCTCACGACGTCACCACGCCCTTGCGGAGGATGACGTTGCCGTATGTCCGCGTCTCGCCGGTGCGCACGACCAGGTACGCCCCGGCGGCGACGTCGTAGAACTGGTAGCGGTCGAGGAACCGGACATCGCGCTCGGACGCCCCGGCGGCCGCGATCAGCTCCTCCTGCACCGGGAGCCTGCTTCCGTCCGCCGAGGTCATCAGGTCGACCCCCGGCGCGTCGTCGAGCGGGATCACCGTGCAGACCGCCGCGAGCACGTCCGGCGTCGGCAGCCCCGGGAAGTTCAGCAGCCGCTCGGCCAGGCGATCCGCGGGGAAGTGCGCGTCCGCGATCACGACGGAGTCCGAGTGGCCCATGGCGTCCAGGTACGCCAGCAGGTCCCCCGTGAGCAGCGGATGAATGGCGGTCAGCAGGGCCTCTCCCCTCCTCGCTCGTACCGGCTCGCCGCACCATACACACGCGCGCCGGTCGCGCCGCCGACGCGACGCTGTCTGGTGGTCGAAGCCGTCACCGCTCGCTTTCACTCCCCCTTCTGCGACGTCCGAGACGGTCTCGGAAATCGGTTCCTGAGAAATCGCTTTCTCCGGTCAGCGGGGGACCGTAGACCCGACCGCCGTCCCTGTCAAGAGATCGCTTTGACATCGCACTTACCACGCCGTAGGCTGCTCGCGCATGGTGGGAAACCGGTTTCTCAACGAATCGACGTCGGAGCGCTTGAAGATCTCCGATGTGGCCCGCCACGCGTCCGTCTCGCCCGCCACGGTCTCGCGGGTCCTCAACGGGGACCCGCGCGTCGGCGAGGCATACCGCCGGCGGGTGCTGCAGTCGGTGCAGGAGCTCGACTACCGGCCCAACGTCCTCGCCAGGAACCTGCGCCGCCAGCGCACCGCCACGATCGGGATCGTCGTCCCGGACATCGAGAACCCGCACTTCGGGGAGATGGCTCGCGCGGTCGAGGACCAGGCGTTCGACGCCGGCTATCGCGTGGTCGTCTGCAACACCGACGAGCGCCCGGAGAAGCAGCGCGCCTACCTGGAGGCGCTGATCGACGAGCGCGTGCTCGGGGTGATCATCTCCCCGTCGGACCCGGACGGCGAGCAGATCTCACGACTGCTCGACCTCAGGATCCCGGTCGTCGCCTACGACCGGGAGGTGGCCGATCCGCGGGCCGACGCCGTGCTCGCCGACAACGTGAAGGCACTGCGGATCGGCACCGACGTGCTGGTGGGCGAGGGTCACGAGCGGATCGCGTTCGTCGGCGGGCGCGTCGACGTCGAGACGGGCGCCGAGCGCCTGGCCGGCTACGAGATGGCGATGCGCGCCGCCGGCCTCGAGCCCCTGACGGTCGACGGGGACTTCCGGCTCGAGCGGGCAGAGGAGGCCGTGGCCGGCCTGCTGGTGCTCGAGCCCCGGCCCACGGCCATGATCG
>Ga0126314_10000831_pt1 | contig 14663 bp, 8 predicted proteins | sample Plot105B_FD_92535 | JGI IMG/M metagenome (GOLD analysis project Ga0126314, IMG submission 92535) | Serpentine soil microbial communities from UC McLaughlin Reserve, CA, USA - Plot105B | ecosystem: Environmental > Terrestrial > Soil > Grasslands | place: USA: UC McLaughlin Reserve, Lake County...
CGACCGGGGCTTTTGACCCGAGCCGCTTGCGGTGGTTTGCGATCTGCTCCTGCAAGCCGATCACGAGAGGCCATCTGCTACTTCATCTCTCATCTCCTACATCGCTTGCTGCGGCACACTGATGTCCCAACTCCAGACTTGGTTGCACCTGGTGGCGATGTGCTCGGCCCGGGGCCTGGGCGTGGGGGCTCTGGCATGGCCACGGTGGGCCAACTGCCCCGCTTCGCGCAGCACCCGGTAGAAACTCACTTCGCTGGCGACGTACTCGCCCCGGTCCGCCAGCCTGGGGACAATCTGCTTGGGCGAGGCGTCCCGGAACTCCTCGCTGTTGGCCACCGCCAGGATTCGGCGCCGCTCCGCCCCCGACAGCCGGTTGGCCGGATGGGTATGCGGACCGCACCTCCGGTCCTCCGCCGTGGCGGGCTTCCTCCAGCGTTGAATCGTGCGCGGGGCCACCCCGAGCCGCTCGCAGATGGCCTCCAGGCGCACGCCTTTTCCCAAGGCCTCGTCGACGTGGGCGAGCGTCATTTCTCGCTCTTCTCGTCCCCGGAGTCGTCCTCGTCGGCCAGGTGCCTCTCGTCCCATCCCATCGCCTGAAGTTTTTTTCGAGCACCAACAGCGCCGCCGTCTCCGCCAGCGCCTTCTCCTTGCTGTGCAGTTCCCGCTCGAGCTCCTTCACCCGCTTCTCGGCGGCGGCCAGCCGCTTGCGCTCCTTGGCCGGCAGCGGCTCGCTCGCCGTGCCTGAGAGCGCCCCCGCGGCCGCCTGCTGCCACTCCCGTAGCTGCGCTTCATGCAGCCCCTCTCCACGCAGCAATGCCCCCAACTCCTCGCTTTTGAGTTCCTGGGCAGCCGCCAGCACGCGCAACTTCTCATCGGGCGTCCACTTCTTGGGCCCAGCGGGCGGGGCGGGCTTCTTCTCGTCGGACGGGGGCGTCATGGCCGCTACCCTATTCGCCGCGCGCAACCACTGCGACAGCGTCGGTTGGGACACTCCTACCTGCCGGGCCAGTGTCGAGGCATTCACCCCGCTCGGGCCCATCATCCGCTTCACCATCTGCGCCTTGAATGCGTCTGTGTACGGCACTTCAACCGCCTGCACTCGCCCCCATTGGGTGGTCAGCTCAGCACCTCAGCCGAGGCGACTTCTTCCCTGACACAGGGGGCTTCGTCCGTGCCCATCTGCTTCATCTCCCGAACCTGCGTCACACTCGCGTAGGCACTGCTCCAGGTCCTGGTGGAGGACTCTGTAAGGGTGAGGCGCTGGCGCAGGCGGCAGTAGGAAACCGGTTAGGTGCAACCAACTCCCCATGGTGGAGGCAGTCCCGCTGGTACGAGAGGGAGGCAAGAGTCTTCCCTGGGTCGCCAAGGACCAGGACCTGACCATGTCGGTCCTGCGCTGTTGCTCTTTCGGTGAACGCACCGCGCCTTGGCTCGTCTCCCGAACGAGGAAGATGTACGATTCCCGGAGATATGTGGGCTCTGAGGATACTCAGGTTACTGAGCGTTGGTAACGGAGCGATCATCCAAGTGGAGCAGGGCGGATGACGCTTGAAAGGGGCGCATAGGTTGAAGCCAGGGGGATTCGTCGAATCAGAAGAGAATGATCTCGGGGTCGGCAAACTGGTCGAGATAGATGGCCGCAGCGCAAGTATTGAGTACTTCGTCTCGCCTGCATCTAACGCGCGACAGTTGCTCCGCGTTGCCGTCACAAGTCTCCGGCCCGCCGTACTCCATGCCCAAAGCAGGGTCTTCTGCTGGGATGCCGGCCGATCCGTCTGGCGTGCGGCCCGTCTCCTCGATGGTGAGCCCATCTCTGGCGAGACGCTGGGGACGAGAGAGGAGCACTACTTGGTCGCCTTCCCCAACAAGCAGGAGGCCAGGATCCCCGCCTCGAACATGTTCCTTCGATGGAGGCGCCCAGTCGAAGATCCGACTGACTGGCTCGCCGCCACCATCACGGAAACACCCTACTGGCATGAGCGCAGATCCCGCTTCATCCGCTTTGTGACCGAGCAGCGCTCCCGATTCGGCGGCCTCTCCGGGCTTGCCTCCTCAAGCGTCGAACTCCACCGACATCAGGTCGCCGTAGTGCGCCGCGTCCTCCGCGACCCCGTGCAGCGATTCCTCCTCGCGGACGAAGTGGGGCTCGGCAAAACAATCGAAGCTGGAATCATCCTCCGCCAGTACTTCCTCGATCACGCGCTCGATGCGACCGCTCTCATTGTCGTCCCTGAACATCTGGTTGATCAGTGGCGCAGCGAGCTCCAAGGCAGGTTCCATCTGGGGGACGAACTGGACGACGCCATCCACGTGATCGCCTCCAGCAAGCTTGCCGAGATGAAGTTCCGCGCCGACCCCGGAATGCTCATCATCGATGAGGCGCATCAAGCCGCCAACTGGGCTTATTCTCCCCAGCACCGGGCTCGGGCGACCTACGAGCTACTCAAGAAGTTGGCGAACAAGGTACCGCGCGTCCTGCTTCTGTCCGCCACTCCCCTCCTCCACAACGAGGACGGCTTTCTGGCAATGCTCCACTTGCTCGATCCCCAGGTGCATCGCATTGAAGCCCGTGAGCGATTCCACAAGCTAGTGGCCAGCCGCCAAGAGATCGCCGAGCACATCCAATCCCTCCAGGATGGTGTGGGAGGGCTGTTCCTGGAAGAGACTCTCGACGGGCTGGCACGGCTCGCACACGAGGACTCGCGCCTGCGGGAGCTTATTGACGCTGCCCACCCCCTGGTCGACGAGGATGAATCCAGCGAGGAGCGCATCTCCGCCATCCGTGCCCTTCGTGCGCATATCGGCGAGACCTACCGCATCGATCGCCGCCTGCTACGGACCCGCCGCGAGTCCGATTACGTGGCAGGAGATCTGCCTGAGCGGACAGGAGCAAACTTGGTGGACCATCCGTGCGAAGCCAGGGCCGCCGCCGCCAAGCTTCTCGGGCAATGGCAGGAGCGTGCCTCGTTCCATGTCCGTTCGACGGGAGAGTCGGCCTTCGAGAAGGAGATCCGACTGCTCTTCACGCACTTTGTGGAGGCATTCCTGTCCCACCCTTCAGTGCTCCGGGAGCAATTCACCCAACGCGGGCTCGCCTTAGACAAGGGGGGGCGGCCCGCCTTCGACACGGAACGCGAGTGGCTGCGCGACGCGGAGGGGTTACTCGAACTTCCGCTCGAACAGGATGAGCGGCTTGGGGCGCTGGCCGAGGTGGTAGCCGCGCACAAGGCCAAGAAACAACGCGCCGTGATCTTCGTCGATGACCCCCGTGTCGCCGAGGCCGTGCATGCCTCGCTCTCGGCGCGCGCCATCGGCAAGGTGCTCCGGGCCCCCTTCCCGGTCAATACGGATGCAGGCGCCGTCGCGATAGTCTGCGATCGGCGCGCCGAGGAGGGGCTCAATCTCCAGAGAGAGCGAGCCGTGGTCGTCCACTACGATCTGCCGCTCTCGCCGAACCGGATCGAGCAGCGCATCGGCCGCATTGATCGCATTGGGGCTCGCGGAAACGTAGGCTCCGTCCTCCTACTGTCGGGAACACGATGGGAGGAGGCATGGACCACCTGTTTGAACGAGGCCGTGGGTGTCTTCACGCGCTCAGTAGCCCCTCTGCAGTACGTGCTCGAGGAACAAATGCGCCTGATGACCACGAGCCTCCTCCATGAGGGAACGGCGGCAATCGACCAATCCACTAGCCGGATGCGCGACATAGAGACGGGGCTTGAGCGTGAGCTAAAGCGCATCCGTGCGCAGGAAATTCTGGACTCCACAGACCCGGCTGAATTGGAGGACGGTTTCTCCTTCGAGAACCTGGAAGAGCATGACGATGAAGACGGCGCTGTGACCGAAGCGCTGCGCGCCTGGGCTGTTGAAGGCCTGCAGTTCGAGCTTCGGCCTGAACGGGGCGAGCCCAAGTTCTTTCGCTACACCTATGCACACCGGCAAAACGGGTCGAACACCCTCATAACGGCGATGGAGCTCGTTTCGTGGCTGGGCAATGCTATCGAGGGAGGAGGCCGTCAGGGCGAGTGGCGCACCTACAAGATGACCTCAAGCCGCCGCGCGGCTGCCCTCTCCCACACTCCGCTGCTCCGCGTAGGGCACCCCTTTCTGGACGGACTCATGGAGTTGGCGCGCAGTGACGACCGGGGGATTGCCTGGGCGGTCTGGCGCCGGGTTCCTGGTTACCAGACGAGTGCGGTGGCCGATGTCTTCTTCCGCTTCGACTTCCTGGTCGAAGTGGACCTGGCCCCCGCGCTTAAGCTCCTTCTGTCATACGAGGAGGGCATCCACGCAGTCCGCCGCCGGGGTGATGAGGCCTTCCCTCCTATCCTCAAGACGATATGGGTTGATCGGGATGGAGAGCCCGTCCGGTCGCAGGAAGTGCTCGCCCAGATAGAGGGCAGCTACAATCGGGAGTCTCACGGAGGGGCTGACTTCAACCTCAATCCTGGGCGCTGGGAAGTGGTATCCAACATGGGCCTGCTCTCCGGGTGGGAGGGCACGTGCCGAGCTGCTCGCAAGCAGGCGGAGGCCCTGCTGTCCGCCGATGTCGGCTTGGCCGAGCTGACCGAGGAGCATGCCGCACGTCTCGACCAGCATGCCGCCATGGTGGCGGCAAGGCTCTCAAGCCGCCTGATCCATCTAGAGGAAGGCCCGTCGCGAGCTGCCGAACAACGCACCCTGGAGTTCGAGAACCAGCTCGCCGCGGCGCTTACGCGGGGTATTCGCCAGCCCGGAATCCGGCCCGACTCCGTCGGAGCCGTGTTCCTCTCGGGGCAGAACCCGTTCGAGAATCGATGAACTCCTTCTATACGCTCCAGTCTCTCCTGGCGAAATGGCCGGACGACCCGATCCCTGAAGAATCATTCAAGGAGGCCATCCACGAACGGCTCCGCCTTGCGCTCATCGGTCTTCGAGAGAAGCGAACCGGCCCTGGCGATCTCGCCGGCCTTATCCGCCATGTCCTCGCCAGACAGGCTGCGCTAGAAGGAACGGGCCAAGTATCACCCTACTTCGCCGTCCCCCGCGGCGCAGGATGGCCGGATAAGGCCACTTGGAGCGCGTTCGGAATAGAGATCCTCTTTGAGTCTCCGGACCGGTTCAAGATCCGGGCCCTGCCATGGCAACCGGCTTGGCTCGATAGCCCAAAGACAGATCCCACGGTTGGAGCGCTTGCGGAACTACCACGGCGGCGCGGTGCCGTGCTCCCCATGGATCCGGCTGTTGCAGAGTTGCTCGCTCCCTCTCAGAAAGGGCTGGGAACCTACACTTCTCCCGGCCAGCGCCAAGCTATTCGTGCAGCGTTCCTCATGCCCCCAGGCGCTACGTTGCTCGTGAACCTGCCTACCGGCGCAGGCAAGAGCCTCGTCTTCCAGTCACTCGCCTTGGCGGCTAGGCAGCGCGGCCAGATGACCGTCGTCATCGTCCCGACCGTAGCGCTGGCCAAGCACCAGGCGCAACGCTTTGCCGAGTTGGTAAGTGAAAGTGAAGTGGAATGGGCATACCACGGAGGGCTGAGTCAGGAAGCCAGGCAACTCTTGCGGCGGAGGATCCGCTCGGGAGAGCAACCCATCATCTTCACCTCGCCTGAAGCAGCCGTGGGCACCCTTCGGGCGGCACTCTTTGACGCAGCGAGGACCAACAGACTCGCCTACCTCGTCGTGGACGAGGCGCATCTCATCGCCGAGTGGGGCGCGGACTTCCGCCCCGAGTTTCAGCTCCTCTCGGGGCTTCGTAACGGACTGAAGAGCGAGAGTTCCGGGCAACTACGCACCCTCTTGGCGACGGCGACATTGACGGAGGACACTTGGTCGACGCTGGACCTCTTGTTTGGAGACCTAGACATCATTTCGGCCGTCCACCTGCGCCCGGAGCCGAGCCACTGGATCCACCGTGCCCAAGATGAATACGACCGCACAGAGAAGCTCGCGGAGGCCATTCGCCGTGTCCCACGCCCGTTCATCCTCTACACCACACGCCGCGAGGATGCGCTCATGTGGGAGGTGCGGCTGCGCGCGATGGGAATGTTGCGCGTGGCCTGCGTGCGTGGAGGCGATCTCTCCACAGATTGGGGCACACGTATTCTGGAGGGATGGGCCCAGCGGGAGATCGACGCAGTGGTCGCCACTTCGGCCTTCGGCCTAGGAGTAGATCAATCAGACGTGCGAGCGATCCTCCACGCCTGTGTGCCAGAGACGGTTGATCGGTATTACCAGGAGGTGGGCCGGGCTGGGCGAGACGGCAAGGCTTCCATTGCCCTGATGGTGTACATCCAGAGCGATCTCCAAATCGCGCAGCAACTCGCAGACGAGCGGCTCATCGGCGTCGATAAGGGTCTGGCTCGCTGGAAGGCGATGTGGCAGAGCGCTGAGCGGGTTCCCGAGCGTGATGGCGTCTTCCTGGTGCGCCTGGATGCACGTGCCCCCCATGTCACAGGAGACTCTGAGGAGAATCAAGCGTGGAACCGCCGCACGCTGGTCCTCATGGCCCGCCTCAAGTTGCTATCGCTCGATGCGGTCGTGCCGCCTCTCCTCGACCCCGAGGAAAACGAGAGTGAAGCCGCCTTCGATCAGCGCTGGCGCGACACGTTGAACCGGTTCTACGAGACGAGCGCCGTAAAGTTGCTCGAAAGCGGGCACCACCTGGATGAAGTGTGGAGCGAGAGGCGTTCCGCCATGATTCCAGCAGGTGACCCGCTAGCGGGAATGAGGGAGATCCTCTCGGGCCAGCGCGCTCTCTCTTCCATTTTCAACCGCATGTATACATTGCACGGACTCGGGATCTTCCCGGAGGGCGCATCCGGAGACTGCCCGGTCACGCGAGGAGACCACCGGGTCTCCCATAACTACGTGGTCCCGCAGGCCGCGCCACCTCGCCGGGTAATCGATGTGTTCGATCGAGCCCAATGGATGGAGGCTTCCCCCAACGGTCTGGTCATCATCCCCTATGAACTCCCGATACCAGGGGACAGACAGTCCCTGAGCGTTTGGCGCCGCAAGACCATCGATCTGCTCGGCGTGCTGGTTGCCCGGGGGTTCCTCGAGGTCGCCACTGGACGCATGCTCTCGGAACAGAAGGAGGTCCGGGACCTCTGGCATAAGTCGCCCCTGCGCTTCCTCATCCACCGGGACATCGCCGATGAGGACTCGCCATCAGGGGAGCCTTTCGTGCGCAGGGTCAGTGTCATCGAGCCCCTGGAGGACCGACAGCACCACCTCTCGTATCTGTTCTCGCTCGACCGGCCATCACACATCCTGGTCCTTCCGGCGGGCTTTCCCGAACCTGGCGGCCGCGGCCGTCGGTTAATCGACCTCCACGAGCACATCCCCCTGGATCTCTTTCTCCGAAGGCTTGACTAATGGGTCTCCTCAACCGCGCAAGTGATGGGCAACTCAGTGTCCTTCTGGCTCTCCGCAGTGCGTTGCTTCACCGAGGCCCCCTTCCAAAGCAGGAACTCCTCGACCTCTGCGCTCCCAAAACGCTCTGGTCATCGGCGCAGTCCACCAGCGAGGACAAGAAGGACGAATCCAGCAAGAAAGAGCAGCAGCAGGCCAAAGCCACGCTGACCCGGTGGCTCGAGATCGGTTTCTTCTCGCAAGCGGACGATCCTGACAAGACCATTTCCCTGGCGCCCGCTTTCAAGGAACCCAACCTTGAATCGATGGACCCAGTTCCCTTAAGAGCAGCGATTCGCCAACTGGTACTCTCCCCCACGAACAACACCAATATCCTTGCGGAGGAACGGGACTCCGAGGTTGCCGGGCAGTGCGCCGACCTCACCCGCGGAGCGTGCTGGGTACTCACCCAAGACTCGTACACCTTTCCCGGGGGTAAGTGGTCCGAGGTGGACGAACTCATCAAGAAGCAGGTCTCCTCTAAACCTATGCCCTTCCAGAACGACACACGCTGGTACGCATACCGTGACGACTACGCTCCATTTCTCGGGCTGGGCTGGCAGAGCCCTTTGCCAGGGGGCGGTGTCCAGTTGATCTCCGATCCAGCGGCGGCCGTGTTCGACGAGCTACCAGGCACTTTCGAAAGCACTCGTGAACTCCCCATCGACCGCTTTCTGGAGCGGCTTGCCGCGCGGTTGCCGGTCGTTGATGGCGGAACCTACCGCCATCAGATGGAGGAACACCTCCGCAAGCGGGATACATGGCAGCCTCGCGGCCCGCATGAAGTCTCCACCAGCCTCTCGCGGGCCCTTATCCGCCTTGAGGAGTCTGGAGCGCTTCAACTGCCCGCCCGCTCCGATGCTCCCGTGGCGAAGATCCTGCTCGGCAGAGACAACACGACCCTCCAAAGGGTTTCCCACGTGGTGTGGACGAAAGCCTCATGAGCATGACCTCCCTCCTGCCTTATTGGCCGACGCTCGAAAACGTCAAGGCGTGCATTTCCGCCGAGGCGGAGACGAGTAGCAGCGCCATCTTCCTAGCTGCCCACCAGCGCATGAAGTTCGAATGCATGCGCGTGGGTGGCGGCCAGGAAACCGAGATTCGCGACGAGCGCGTCTTGCTCGAAGCCTTCATGGAGGATAAGCCACCGGAAGGCCGGGTCATCCTACCCATCATCGGAAGCTCAGGAGTCGGCAAGTCCCATGTCATCCGCTGGCTAGACGTGCAACTGCAGCGGCACCCCCGATATGAGCACCTTCACATCATCCGTATTCCCAAGGGCTCCAGCCTCAAGGGAGTGCTTCGCCTGATCCTTGAGAAGCTCTCCGGGCCTGCCTACGCCACCTTTCGCAAGAAGCTGAACGAGGCCCACGAGCAGCTCGATCCGGATCTTGCGGCGAAGATGCTGCTGACGAACCTGCGGCACCTGTTGGTGAAGGCCTCCGACGCGGCTACAGAGCGGCTGGCCGCCAAGCGATCGCAGGATCCGGATCGGGACAAGCTTCTCAAGAACTACGGCACTCCGCGTGCTCTGCCCGCCCTCCTCGGAGATCCCGTGCTTGAGAGCGCGCTCTTTCTCGGCACCCCAGCCAAGCCGGGCATCGTCACCCGGCTGGCGGAACAGGTCACCAAGGAGGGGGGCTCTGACGTCGACCAGCGGGTTCACCAGTTTGAGTCGTCGCATTTCCGGGTCCCCGACGAACTCGTACCGGAGATGAATGCCCAGGCGCGCAACTTCTACAGTCAGATCGCCAAGGAGGGAGAGCACCATCGAGCCCATGCAGCGAGCCTGCTGAACGGGTTGCTCGATCAGGCCAAGCAGGAACTACTCCGAATGGGGGACAACACCCTCACGGAACTGTTCGTGGACGTCCGTGCCCAACTCTTCAAGGAGCAGAAGGAACTCATCCTATTGGTCGAGGACTTCGCCGTGCTGTCTGGCCTGCAGGGAGCGCTTCTAGACGTGATGATCCGCGAAGCCTACCGAGACGGAAAACAGGTGCTCTGCACCATTCGCAGCGCGCTGGCCTACACCGAAGGTTACATGTTGAAGGACACGGTGCGCACCCGGGCGCGCATCGAGTGGCTCATCCCCGAGAGGGACAATGATGTGATCAGCCGCGCGGTGGATCTCGTGGGCGGCTACCTGAACGCGGCACGCCTCGGCCGCGACACCCTCACGGAGACCTTCAACGCACGGTCGCTCGGCACCACTGGCGAGTGGTCCGCCGAATGGGCTCCTCGCTTCGAGCACGATCTCGATGAGCCGTCAGCGCAGGTTCTCGATGCATTCGGCACATCCTCACAGGGGCATTCTCTCTTCCCCTTCAATCGCCCAGCCATCGAACGGCTCGTAGGGGCGGGCTCCCAAGGTCCGGATGGCCGCCCCTTGTTCAACCCCCGCAACATCATCAACAACGTCCTGCGCGAGACACTCGCGTACCGCCCGGAGTTCCAGCGTGGAGAATTCCCGAACGAGACATTCGGAACGACCGAGGCCCTCTCAGTCGATACGCTCGCCGAGATCCGGCGCCTCCAGCCAAGCCAGTGGAAGCGGTATGCCCGGGTGGCGGCCTACTGGGGCCCGCTCCCCGAGGCCTTCAAGGCCTTCGGGCTCTCCGCACTCGACCTGACAGGGCATTTCACCATCGAGGAGCCTAAAGGCAAGACCTCTGTGTCGCCCGCGGCTCCCAAACCTCCTGCGGTCAACGCCCTGACTTCGAAGATCCAGTACTGGGATCAGAAGCTTACCGAGTGGCATCGAGGCAGGAACTTCACTCAGGCCGAAGCGCGCGACCTGCGGAACTGGATCGCTCCCAGAGTGATGACGTTCATTCCTTGGTCCCTGCACATGCTTCAGCCACCGTGGGATGCGAAAGAGGTGGCCGACAGAATTTTCCTGCCGGGCGGCTCGACAGCGGAAACCACCGAGGGCAACGCTCTCTTCATCGTCTGCACGCAGCGGGAGCGCGAGGACGAGCAGGCCTCGCTCGGCATCCGCAATGCGTTGCTCGCCATCATCCGCCACGAACTGAATGTGAGAGAGTGGAACTACGAGGGGGCGGAGCGAGATAGCGTGCGTGTAGCTCAGTTCTTGACGGACCGGATCAACAGGACGGTCGAGTCCGCCCGAGCGCAAGCAGATGAGTTCATTGCTCCGATGGTGGAAGTCCTGCTCGTGGGTGCACGGTGCCTAGGTGCCAAGGTCGGCCACTCTTCGGACCGGATAGCGTTGGTGGAAGCCCTGTTCGAGAAGCTCACTCCCCCTGCTCCTAGGCCTGATACCCAGCGGCTCGAATGGCGCAGGTGGGACTCCGTGTTGGAGAAGAGCGCAAGCGTGCGCTCACAAACTCAAGGACGTTCGTCCGCGCAGGACATCCTGCTCCAGCAGGTGGGCGCCAGGCAGGGTGACGGAAAGGACGTGCATGCCCTCGACGTCGTGCGCCTCCTTCCAGCGCTGGAGTCGGTCAAAAAAAGTTGGAGCATCACCTCACAATTGAAGGGGTCTCCCTCGAAGACGCTGCGCGCGCTCTCGAACGAACTCTCTGGCCTGAAGACCGATCTTCAGCCTGCAGTGAAGAAGATGTCCGAAGAGTTGATCGAGTTGCGCCGGGTGACTCTGGCATTCCTGGGCGAGCCGTTCGAGAAGGAAGAGATCAGGACCGCCTTCATCGAACTCGTCGAGTCCACCTCGATGCTAGGCGTGGTGCAGGGGATCGATCCACAGGCACTCCGGCAGTCTATTCAGTTGTTCTACGAGAGTCCGGTCAAGACAGTGCTCGATCAGGTTGCCCGCCTGGAGACGGAGAAAACCCCTGGGCAGGCGCTCGGCCTGCTCGCGCAACTCGATCGCAACGCCCTCTTCGTCATTGAGACCTTCATCGATCAGATGAATGCCCTGCTGAGGAATGCCGGCCAAGCCATCAAGGCGCATCTGGATGCCATCGGTCCGGATCCCATCGAGGCCGCCCGGAACGCGCTCGTAGGAGAACTTGAAACCATCGGACGACACCTCCAGAGCCTGCGGGGATCTACCTTATGAGCAACGCCGTCACTCGCGCCCGGGAGTTGCGACAGCAAGCCGCTAGGCTCAAGAACCGCCAAGCCGACGAGGCCAAGTCCCAGCAACTCGAGAAGCGCCGGAAGGAACTCGCCGAGCAGCGGGAACGGATGGAGGAGTTTGCACTTCCCGCGGGAGTGCTTTCACGCAACGGGAATATCCTTCCCGATGGCATCCCCGACACCGCTGAGCTCGAAAGCCTGCTGCCCAAGCTCTTGCTCAAGGTCCGACAGGAGGCGCCAGAAGACTTCACCAAGGGCAGCGATTACTCCCGGTTCCGCAAGTGGCTCGAGGCGTACAACACCGAATTGGAGAGCCTCGTCAGCGAAGCTTGGAAGCAGTTCCTGGCGGAACTCCCCCAGGTCAACGAGAAGCTGCTCGATGACATCGCCACTATACCTGGACAGGAACTGGCGGTGAAGCAGGTGCGGCAGCTGAAGAGCGAGTTGCAGGCCGCTATCGTCCGCCCCCCAAGGGTGGATGACGAGCTCAAGGGCATTCTCAAGCGGGCGGAGGCACTCCGTGCCCGGCTCTCAGACCTCAGCGATACGCACTATCCCCAACCGGTGCGCCAGTTCCTCCGGGCTGCCCAGCAGTCAGGAGGCGCGGCGCTCATGCTCTTCACGGATGAGGTGCGCCAATGGCTCGAGGCTCGGGGCCTTATTGACCGAATCCGTCTGCGCTGGAGCGAATCTCAAGGGGGCAGGAGACCATGAGCCCGGACGATCTGCAGCGCCGTGGGTTCGACTTCCTGAATGAGCTCGAGCGCGCCGAGGCGGCGCTGCTCTCCTGGGGCATTGTCGATGGCTTCTTCTCGCAGGAGGAACTCCTGGAGAGAGCCTCAAGATTCCTCGAGCGCACAGATGAGCCCGGCTTCGATGATCCCCAGGAGCTCATCGACTGGCTGGAGAACGAGCGTCTGCTGTGGCCAATCCACAGCGAGGAGGGGCGGTACCGCACGAGAATGGCGGAGACGGTCCGGTTGCTGGCGAGGCTGCGCCAGATCTTCGCCAAAGACCCCTCCACCCGCTGGCGAACGGGGAAGACCCTAGTCGCAGACTTCCGCCTGCTGCTGCGCCCACGCTCCTTCCCCAAGCGCCGGCTCACTGCGCCAGAGGTGCTCTCGGCTCTCAAAGGCTCCAAGCTCGACAACCGTCAGACAACCGTAGTGGAGGCCATCCTGAGGGCTAACTCGAAGGAGCCCTTGAAGCTGGCCCAATTCCAGCTCACCGCAACAAAGGCCATCTTGAGTCAGCGCGTCTCGAGTAAACGCGCGGTCGGAACCATCGTCTGCGCGGGAACCGGCAGCGGCAAGACGCTGGCATTCTACCTGCCGGCCTTTACCGCCATAGCCAGCTGGCTTGGCGGTCAGCCCTGGACCAAGTGCTTGGCCTTGTACCCCCGCAACGAGCTGCTGAAGGACCAGTTCCGCGAGGCCCTCGGGCAGGCGAAGCGGGTCAACTTGGCTCTTCCCGTTGGAACCCGGCTATCCATCGGCGTGCTGTATGGCGATGTCCCCAAGGCCGCTAAGGATCTGCTCGATCGCTCGCCTCAGAAGGCAAAGCAGTTCGACGCGTGGGAGCAGATCGGGGACAAAGCGCTCCGGTGTCCCCTGAGCGACTGCCCCCGCTGTAACCGCAGGCTCCTCTGGCGGCTGGATGACATCCAGGCCGGCATCGAGCGGCTCTCGTGTGAATCGAAGTCATGCGACTTCAAGGTGGGACCGGACGAGGTGCGCATCACACGAGATAGGCTCTCCCAGAGCCCGCCGGACCTGCTGTTCACCACCACCGAGATGGTAAACCAGCGGATGGCTACCTCGCTGGGCAAGCTGTTCGGATTCAAGCAGCCCGAGCATCAGCGGCCGCGCCTCGTCCTGCTCGACGAGGTGCATACCTACGAGGGGGCTCACGGCGCCCAGGTCGCCCTATTGCTCCGCCGATGGCAGAGACTTACCGGGGCCCGTCCTCACTTCGTGGGACTCTCTGCGACCCTGGCCGACGCGGAGCGCTTCTTCGCGGAACTCGCCGGGGTGCGGCGGACAGATGTCATCGCCGTAGGGCCAGACGAGTCCGAGATGGAGTACGAGGGCATGGAGTATCAGGTGGCACTCCGTGGAGATCCGGTCTCTGGCGCAAGCCTCCTCTCCACCTCCATCCAGACGCTCATGCTCATGCGCCGGATGCTCGAACCGAACGACGTCTTGCGTCCGGCCTACGGCAAGAAGGTCTTCGCCTTCACTGATAACCTCGACGTAAACAACCGTCTCTTCTTCGATACCCTGGACGCGGAAGGCTGGAAGCGCCCCAGCCAGCCCGACCCCAAGAAACCATGGGGCTCCCTGGCTACCCTCCGCGCTCGCGAGCATCCCGACCACACCACCAGGCTGGCCCAAGGTCAATCCTGGGTCGCTGCGGAGTGGATTGGGCACTCGCTGGCCCCAGGAGCTCGCGCGGCGGTCGACCGCGTGAGTTCCCTTGATCGAGGCATCAACCGAAGCGCGGAGATTGTCGTAGCCACCGCTTCGCTCGAAGTCGGGTTCGACGACCCAAACGTGGGAGCTGTAGTGCAACACAAGGCGCCACGCAGTGCGGCCGCCTTCTTGCAGCGAAAGGGGCGCGCGGGCCGACGCCGCGAGATGCGTCCGTGGACCATCGTCGCTCTTACTGACTTCGGACGTGACCGGCTCGCCTATCAGGCCTACGAGCAGATCTTCTCTCCCGTCCTGGCGCCCAGGCACCTGCCCATCGGAAACCGGCATGTCCTGAAGATGCAGGCCACTTACACCCTGCTGGACTGGATGGCGGCGGTCTCCGCGGCCGGCAATACATGGCTGGACTCCTGGCTCATCCTCTCCACCCCCGATCAGGGCGGCTACCTGCTTCAGCGTCAGCAAGCAGCGGCCGCTCTGCTACGCAATGTCCTGGAGAGCCCAGCGGGCCGTGAGCGTTTCACTCGGTATCTCCAGCAGGCGCTTGCACTCGATGAGTCCACACTCCAATCGCTGCTCTGGGAGCCTCCCCGGCCTCTTCTGACCACGGTCATCCCGACGGCCCTTCGCCGGCTCGAGCGCAACTGGAAGATGGCCACTGCAGGGAAAGGCGAGGCACAGGAGCCCTCCACGCCGCGTGCTCCGCTCCCAGAGTTCATCCCTCGGGCACTCTTCAGCGATCTGAACGTGCCTGAAGTGCAGATCATCTTGAACAACG
>Ga0126314_10000832_pt1 | contig 14658 bp, 9 predicted proteins | sample Plot105B_FD_92535 | JGI IMG/M metagenome (GOLD analysis project Ga0126314, IMG submission 92535) | Serpentine soil microbial communities from UC McLaughlin Reserve, CA, USA - Plot105B | ecosystem: Environmental > Terrestrial > Soil > Grasslands | place: USA: UC McLaughlin Reserve, Lake County...
AATAATTCTAATAATATCTTGAGTTGATTTAAATTTAGGCATATAAAAAAAAAAATTAAATAGATTATTAAACTTTCCTTGATAGGAAAAAAGTTAATTTTTACTTATTCAAAAGATAAACTTGCTATAATTTCCCCTTTTTTAAACATATAGCCTTAATTATTATATAAAAAATGAAAGATAGTAAAAAAAGTGACATTTTAAGTTCTCAATTTATACTTCCGATAGGAAATAATCCTTTGCGATGAATCGAGACAATTTTCACAAAAGCAATTATAAAGTAATAGATTCATCAATTGGTATGTATATTTCAAAAAATTCCAATTGATTTTGTAACAATTTTTTTCCAACACCTGACGAAGGAGTTTGTAATTATTGTAAAAATAACAGAAACAATTTCTATTCTACGGATATCACTTAGTTTGAGAATATGGAAAAGGTTAAAAAAGTAGTCTAACTCTATTAATATAATAAATAAAAATATGGTATGAAGGTTATTTAACTTAATTTAATTGGATCTTCATACAATTAAAATATTAAACGAACAGGTAAAAGGTACATAAAAAACACTAAAACATTTTAATCCTGACAAAAAGATCGAAAATAGAGAGATTAACATTAAAGTATAATTGAACATACATATATTACTTGAAATAATTAAAAATGTTCAATGAATATTACCGACAAGTCGAGAAAATCAATGGAAAGTCTTGGCTTGACAAGTTATGAAATTAAAGTGTACTTATCATTATTAGAGCATGGTTCTATGACAGCAGCAGATATAAGTAAAACCTCAGGTGTTCCATACTCAAAAATTTATGAAGTATTGAATAGTTTGGAAAATAAAGTTTGGCTTGAATCAGATAGTTCAAGACCACAAACATTTTTTCCGAAATCTCCTTCTACTGCATTAGATGCAATAAGACTCCAAAAAGAAAATGAAATTAAAAGTAATGAGGAAATCATTAGAAATGAACTAATGCCTATTTATGAAAAAAGTGGAATAAAAGAAAAACCAGAAATATGGGTAGTAAGAGGGTTTTATAACATTGCAGGTAAAGTAAGCGAGATCATTCAGAATAGCCAAAGAGAATTGTTAATAGCCTTACCCCAAATAGCACAGGAAATAGCTAAACCATTACAACCTATGCTACGAAGTTTACATGACAAAGGTATAAGAATTGTAGTTCTTGTTTCAGAAGAGACGAGTACAGAAATTATAAAAATGATTTCAAGAATTGCAGATGTAAGAATTAAAGATAATATGTTTGGTGGAGGAGTTATAGGGGATGGTACCCAAGTTTTAATTTTATTAGGAGAAGAAGGCAATCGGAAGGGTAAATCTGAACCCATTGCAATATGGGCAGATCACCCAGGGTTAGCAGGATATGCAAAAGATTATTTTAACTATTTGTGGAATGATGCTACGAACAACAACCACTGACATTTAAATAAATACTACTTTTGTAATAATAAAATTATTGTAATACAATAGATTAGATAACTTTTTATTTTATTTGATTCACTGCATTTTGGCAAACAATGACGAAACTAGCCCTACTGATTTAAAAATGAAGAAGATCTTGAGTTTGGAGTTTGTCATATATTTTATTTGATTGAGATAAATATAAAACTAAAAATATTAATTTTTAATAATAATTATGTGTCTCGTTCTCCATTAATAAATTGTAGAAATTTTTCTTTTGCTTTAGTATACGGCATCTGGATTGGAGGATGTTTAAAACAATATGCCGAAACACTTTCTAACGCTCCTGATAATCCTCTATCTAATCCTATTTTGGTTGCACGAATTGCATCGATCATTATTCCAGCACTATTATACGCGTCAGCTACTCGGAGTTTCAAATCTAGTTCTAATGGAATATTTCCAAATTTTTTACCTCTGATATTAATATAACACACTTTATCATTTTCTAAGGATTCAACAAAATCAGAGGGACCTATCCTCATAGGAATAGAATATGGGGACATTGCTTCAACTGCACTGGTTTTGCTTATTCTTTTATCCTCTAATCTCTCATCATCTAGCATATTATAAAAATCCATATCACCACCTATGTTCAATTGATATGTTTCATCCACTTTAACCCCTCTATCAATAAATAATTTTACCAATGTTTTATGTACAACAGTAGCTCCAATTTGACTCATAACATCGTCACCTGCACACAAAACATTATTATCTTTAAATGACTTTTGCCATTGAGGCTCAGATGCAATAAAAACCGGAATTGCATTAATAAATGAAACGCCTGCTGCTAAACACTGTTCTGCATAGAATTTTGTTGCTTCACGACTTCCAACAGGCAAATAATTCAAAAGGATGTCTGTTTTAGAATCTTTCAATATTTCGGATATATTGGATGTAGGATAATTTGATAAGGTTATCTTTTCTGCAAGATGTTTACCTACGCCGTCTAAAACTTTTCCTTTATTTACTTTAACATCCAAAATATTAACACTGCTGATCTTCTTAGCGTTATTTGGATTTGAAAAAATTGCCTCAGCGAGATCTAGGCCAACTTTTGAATCTGAAACATCAAAAGCTGCTACAAATTCAATGTCTACAGGAGTATAACCATCCAAATCATATGCAGTCAAACCAATAGAGTTCTGTTCATCTACAGACTTGTAATATTGGATTCCTTGAATGAGCGCTGAAGCACAATTTCCCACCCCAGCGATTGCAACCCGGATTTTTTTTGCCATGCTTTTTAATAGTCTACTTTTTCATTTATTTATATACTTTTAAGAACACTGTGGGAAATAATGCTTAGCAAATATTATACTGCCATAGTAGAATTAACATAAAGATAAAATACTAATAATGATACTGAATCAGTTGGAAAAAACTCTTTTGTAATATATGAATGAGGGAAATATATTTTATGCTCATTGTTACTTTTCAATTGATGAAATCCATAATTTGATGCAATTTTTATTATTTCTTTTTCCTTCTCGCTGTTTTTATTTAAATTAATAAGAATTTGAAATGTGCCATGGGATTTTAGAGATTTTGAAGCCCCTTTAAATAATAATGATAGTTCTGAATCTTGACCATTATAATTGTTAAAATTAGAAAAATTATTTAATATAAATAGAATATTATCAATAGAGCTACTATGAAGATTAGGCAGTAGTTTTTTAGCATCGCCTAAAAAACAAGACGCATTTTGTTGTTTCAAAGTGGCCAATTTATCTTTAATATAGAGCACAACATCTTCATTAGTACTTATACCTATAAAATATTCATCTTTATGCTCTAATGCTATATGGTATAAAATTTCTCCAATTTGGACACCAATTTGTAAATTAATTTTTGAATATGAAAATTCAGCATTTTCTATTGTCCTGTTTATTTGTGTTGATGGATTACCCTCATGATAAAACTGATAAACCAAATTCCATCGTTCCTTGAAAACTCCAGAAAAATTACGATTATTTAATAATTCTTGGAATAACTCAATTTTCATGATTTCAGAGAAAAACTGATCGGTTCTAGAAATAGCCTCAGATCGTGGAAGATCTAATTCTTCATATAGACTAGTTACTCTATACCATGCATTAATTGGATCAGAACTCATGTATGTTACTGATAAATCTGCTAAAGATAAAACTTCAGATAATAGTATGTATTTTTCAGATGATCCAATTAAATGAGAAATTTTATCAATTAGTGCGTAATAATTTCTTTGAGCGTAGGTTTTTTTTGTAAATGGATAATCTGTTCGCCAGATTAAGGTTTCAATTATTAAACTTTGGAGAGGTTTGTTAGATTTCACAAATTCAGGATGGGTAGTAACATAATCAACGGGTGGCAATAAAGGATATTGATAGTAACGAAAATAATTTTTGAACTCTATTTCATTCATACTAAAATAAGCATCTATAATCCTAATTTTTAAGAGTTCTCTGATTGTATTTTCAACTTTAGGACCTTCAAATCGGTATAATCCTATACTGGTTTTATAATTATATTGATAAGGATCATAATCATGTAATAAGCTTGCTACTAGAATATATTCATAATCTTCTTCTAAAAAATAATAGTCATGTAACTCTTCAGGTAACATCTGCAAGCTAACATATGCGTCCTCAAGACTATGGTGTAGATTATGATACCGTTTAGAACCATCACCTAAGCCTAATTTTTCATATTCATTTTTAAGAAATTGTAAAAGAATATTAACTTTTTCTATACTTTTCGAATGTATATTCTTAAGTCTTGCAAGAACTAGTAATGATTCAATTAATTCCTCATTACTTAAATATGCCAAATTAATATTAGTTTCTTCAATAATATGTTTTTTTTGTGCAGGTATATATTTAGCAGTTTTAGTAAAAATTTCTTTGTAAATAATCTGAATCGGTAAACTCTTTATTAAGTAAATTGGTAAGGAACTAAACTTCCAAGAAAATCTAATTCTTTGTTTTTCATGTTGTGTAATATCATTGGATGCTAAACCAAGTTGTTTATTAATAGCATTCATTAATAAACCAAAATTGGAATCATTCACATTTAGTTCATTTCTGGAAAATATATTTAGTTCAGTATTCATTACTAACCATTGTGGAACACAAACAACATAACGATATTTTTTTTTAAACTTACTCTCAGTTTTCAAGTTTTCTCTTGATGTTGTTGCAACGTTTCTTTTGCCAGAAAAAAAAGGAAGATCATTGTCTTTAACCACTTTAAGAATTACCTCTTTGTTTTTAATTTGCAATCTAAGCATAATATGCCAATATTTTCCTTTATCTAGCCATTCAGGAACCACAGTTTCTCTATCCCAGAAATCTGTAGGTCCTATCGGAAAATAACCTGATTCATATGTTTTAGTAATAGGATTAAAAGTTGAATAGTCATAATCGCCAATAAGTGGATCTATTTTTTTGCAAAGATCTCTAACTAACAAAACATTATCTCTAGTTTTTGTAAATTCCCTATACGCCATTATACCCCATATACTTCCTAAAAAACTAAAAATTGCAAATATTATATCTAAATTGTTTATTGGTACATCTGTAAAATAGCGTGGAGCTAATGGAATTCCGAACCAACCTGTCGAGAGTATTCCTGTGAAAGCGAGTGTAACAAATAACGTACGCACTAAGTCGTAGTAATATAGACTAAATGATTTTTTATAATTGCCCAATTGATTATAAGTCATAAAAAATGTGATAATCTTAAAATATAATAATTTCATATTAATCTTTTTCCAATCTACAGGTATTCTTTATAGCTACTCTTAATATATATATAGGAGTTTGCTAAATACTTACTGGAATTTTTATTTGTTACAATATAATTTATTGTAATTAAAAATTTAAGTGATTAAAAGCCTTACATCCTTCTCATTTAGCTTAAATGTTAAGTTTTTTATTTTACTTTTATAATAAATTAATTTGCGTCCTTTCTTATTAATAATAATTTTCTCGATTGATATTATACCCAGATCTTCTAACTTGTTTATTCTTTTATAAATTGAACTTAATGGAAGAGATGTTTCTTTGTGCATTTGATAAACTGTTTTGGAATTTTCTATAACTGATAAAATAATCTTATATGTTTCATTTACGAGGATATTATTTAAAAAAGAAATAGTTTCATTTTTATCTATATCAGAATTATTCTTGATTTCAGTTAAGCTAAATATATTAGGCTACCCTAATTAGGTATGACTAATTTATAAATGTAGCCTTACCAAATAATAACAATTATTTTTTAAAATCAGACATCGATTTACGAGATGATTCGATGAGTTTTTTTTTCCGTGGTTGAATAATAAGAATATAGACTGAACCGACAAGATATACAGATAATAGAGTTAGTTGAGCAACAACAGTTTCGAGAGTTGGATGTATACCAGTCATCGTTGCTAGATTAACATCTAACCGTGGAATTATTCCGAACAAATGTGTAGTTGTTATATATCCTACTTCTTGAAACTCACGAATAGCATTTCCCAAAAAGGTTATAGACATATATGCTCCTATTCCCATGGTTAAACCAAATAGAACTCTTAACGGTAGCTTCTTTCCCAGTTTTCTGACTATGAATGCGACTCCTATTATTACTGCTAGACCGATAATCATTCCCAAAATAACAAAAAGCTCCATATGTTTAGCGTAGGACAACATTGCTTGATAAAACAATACAGTTTCAAATCCTTCTCTATATACTGTAAAAAATGATAATAAGACAAATACCATTACACTGCCTGTTGTAGTTGCTTTCCATACCTTTGACTTAACGAATTCTATCCATTTTTTCGTTTCTATTTTGTTAAGAACCCAAAAACTAACCCAGAATAATACAGCTACAGCAGATACTCCAGCTATAGCTTCTATAAGTTCTCTACTCGCACCAGACAACTCGATAAAGAATTCTGCAATCATCCACGTTAGAGCTGTTGCACTGGCAGCAAGAATTATACCATAATAGACATGTTTTTTGAATCGCTCATTTCTTGAAGCTTCTAAATATGTAATTATTGCTCCGATGATTAAGGCAGATTCTAATCCTTCTCTAAATATAATGGAAAAGGACGAGGTAAATGCAATACCTGGAGCTATTGTACCAATTCCTGAGACTAGTCTTTCCGATTCATCTAATCCTTTTTGAATCTCACCGATTTTTTTTACAATATTTTCGTACTGTGATCCTTGTTCTATCATATTTCGGAGTTCAGCAAATTTAATTTCCATATCTAAAGTAAAATCGGGATCGATTGGTCTAAGTGGTAGTTCTATATTCTCATAACTATCTAGGTAAGCAGAACGTGCTACTACTAATGCTTCATCCTTTTTCTTTTCTTTTAATAAATCTAATGTCTTTTGGAGATTTAATCTAATTTGATCTATATCATTTCTAACACCTTGTTTTTGAGTATTAGTAGATTGACCTATCTGTATACGATCTCCTTGAAAGGATCCAAAACCTTTACTAAGTTCTTCAATATTGGCAAGGTTATTTCCTGAAGAGATTAATTCTGCTGAAATACTATTGTTCTTATTATTATTAGTTACTATTAATGGATCATTTTCTAAAATTAATTTAGCATTATCTAGTTTAGTTATTATTTGAGTAATAAAGGATTCAATAACTTCTAATTCTTCATTATTTTTAATAAGTTTTCTGAGATCTTCTCTCATGTCCATTTCTATATCAACCATTAGATTTGGATCATTTTTTTCAATAGGAGCTTCTAGGTATTCATAATTATCTAAATAAGCAGACATGGCATATTTATCAGCTTGCTTATAATCATTATTTTCTCTTATTTCAACAATCACATTATTTAATAACGCTCGAATAGTTAAAAAGTAATTTTGATATTCATCCGGAAGATTTGATAGATTATTGGTATTTAATAATTCTTTCAAATAGCTTTGAAGAGAGGTAATAGATGAAGATAAATCAATAAAATTGTTTTGAGCAAGATTTTGTTGTACTCTTGAATACATTGAAATTATTTGGTTAATTTCTCTCTCATCCAATTCATTAGATGGGAGTTGATTGATTTGATATTTTGATCTTTCTAATATTCCTTTTATATTATCATTTGCAAGATTTTTTTGTTCTGAATCTTGGAATGAATTGGAATTACTTAAAAAGTTTGAAGCATCTTGTAATAATTGTATTGAGCTTTGAATTAAAAAATTCTTGTCACGTAGAGTACTATTTCCTACTATTTTACTATCTAGTAAATAATTTGTATTTCTTATTTCATCTATAGTTTGTTTAATTTCCTCTATAGATGGAGTTTTAACATCCTTTAGGAAAATAGGCAAATCAGTTAAAAGTTTCTCTAATTTAGAAGATAATTCGGGAGCAACTGCTTGCAAATCAGATTTTATATTAGGAAAAATGTTGGCATGTATAATATAAGCTTGTGAAAATGCTTTATCTAAATTGTTTGATGCTATATTTTTTTCACTAAGATCTAATTGAGAATTTATTCTTTCAAGATTAATAAATATAATAAATTTTTTTTGGATATCTATTTGAGAATCTAAATTCTTAGTTACAGAATCACTTTGTGAATATCCATTATTGAGTAATGTAAGTGTAATTAAAAAAAATACTATAAACGAAAATACATAATCTAATTTGATTGTATTTATTTTATTTGTCATTTGAATTTTTCCTCGGATAATGCAGTATATATTAGGTTTACCTAACTATTTAGCTATATTTAAATATATAGAATATCTCTACCTAATAGATATCTTTAATCTAGTTATTATTCATTAAAGAAGTAAGTACTATATTTTATTCTATTTCTTTTTCTATATTTCATTCAACTAATATTGTAATTACTATTAAAATAGACGATTGCATTTTTATTTGTTCCATCATTATTGGTTATATTGTCATATGATCCATAAGACTGTTATATCAGAAATTTATTTTTAAATGATTTGTACTCGATAACAATAAATATATAATACAAAATACATATATAAATTATTATTAATTCTTCATATAAACAACAATTATTGGAATATAAATTATTATGATTTATTTCTATTATTCTACAATCTATGTTGCGTTAAAAAGTGAAACTTATCTGTGACTAGATAATTATTATAAAAAAGTTCATATAATAATATTTTTGTAATAATATAGTGAAAAAATACGAATATTATTATTTTTGGTCATTTTTGATAATTTTTTTAATACTCATCAATCATCCTAATTATTACCATATTTATCCAACAGATCAAGTAATAGCAAATATAGAACCTACTTGTGGACTCTTAAAAGACCATAGAATTAATATGACTGGAAATGGTTTTAATAAGAACGGTAATGTATACTGGGAATTCATTAATTCTAAAGGCATAATTGATTATTATGGATATTTTGATACTAATGCTACAGGAGGATTTAATGATTATACTATAGCAGACGGTCTTTTCCCAAATACCTATACACTTCGTTTCTTTGATGATAAAAACAACGATTATGTTAAAGATCCTAATGGCTTAGAGATCAATTTCACCTATGCTGTTCCTTGTAATGGATAATTCTAGATAAATAGGATATCGTTATAGAGTATGATTAAAGATGCTGTTAAATTACTTCATCTCCTTTTTTGATAAAGAGAATTTTTTTTCTAATTTTGAATCATTGAATATACCAGTAATTTAACATACTATATACATTTTACAGTTTCAATTTGTTTAGGATAGTTATCATCTAAGCATTATGTTCTATCCTTGAAATTTCTGCATCAAACTTTCAATTAAACTTTTTTCCAGAGTATAACTCACTCTGTTTCTAAGGTTAGAAAGGTACACTTCTGTATACCAAGTAATTAACATCTTTGTATACCATAACCATTTCTAATTTTAAGTTTCATTTACAAGAAATATAGAGATTATTGACGTTAGTACATGATATGAGTCAAATATATATATATCAAATTCCATACAGAATATAATCTCGATTAGTCGATAAAACCATCTAACAATAAAACCCTTTTTTGATCTCACAAAGCATATCTTTTACATTCATATCTATTTCACTTGGATCTATTTTGGAATCCAAACCTTTTTTCAGCTTGTTTAAGCCTGTAAAGTAATTCTTATCATTTTCTGATAAATATGCTTGTGACTTATCTAAAAGGTTTATAGCTCTATTAAAAAACTGGAGACCATCCTGATATTCTAGCAGATTAATGATCTTTCCCTGACTCATCGATTCTGCATATTCCTCAGATGCAATAGTTATCAAGTCTGCAGTAACATTGAGTATATGATCTCTGTTACTTCTTTTTTCTAAAGATATAGATTGATCTAATGCATTCTTAAGCAATTTCTCTAATTCTCTTTTCTCTATAATAATTTTATTTAGATTATCCAATCTTACAGTTTGAACATACTTGTTTAGTTTGCCTGAGAAATCTTTTGTTAATGTTTCATTTGTTTGAACCAGTCTACTATTTATTACATCTACAATTTCTTCGATAGGATGTAATGCATGGGCAACAGCTAATATACTATTATTGTTTTGAACATTTAGAATTGAAGCATCTAAATGCCCTTTCATTTGTTCTAGATAACCATGAAATTCATGATCGCTTATAGTGGATGGTTGCTGTGCCTCTACAGAGAATAAAAAATTGTTATTGGAATAAGAAGAAGAAGAAGAAGAAGAAGAAAAAATAATGGTAAAGTATATTATTGATATTGCAAATATTATTGAAACAACTTTCAAACTCATAATAATATCTATTGCAAATTGTAAAAAGGCTATTTTAGTCTATGTATGTTTCTATGAAATGAAAATCAAGAGAAATCTATATTTTAACTTATCGCAACTATAATTTTGTAAAACTCAAATTATTTATATTTCAAGAGAATCTACTAATGTATTTAAATTTCACATCTATAATATTGTTGTCTACAGATACCATAATAAGAATTATGTTATAATAAGCCTGTTGATTAATAACATATTCTCAATATTTCATATAATATACTTTAATAATTAACTTTTCTATATTCTATTATATTTCATCCTCATAATGGATACTTATCTAATTAAATTGAGCAATTTATCTCGTAACCATTAAAATATTAGGTTATACTTATTGTAGAATTAGAAAAAAAATATATTTTTATTTGATTTATTCATTATAATTTAAATTTACTAATACAAAGTATTATCATTTTATTTTTAAATAAATAACTAAATACATTCTTATCTAGGAGTGATATTATTATACTTTAAATAATAATTATATTGATGAATCCTATATTATTTGATCTAAATTTGTCTATGGTAATAAGAGTTTGATTAATAATGACTCCAATAAAGATCGCATCTCTAAGTTTTTTTTACCCATAGAAAATCAGAAAATATGTAGATCTAATAAATATGTAAGATCTTTTGGGGAATAAGGAAAATAGCATTTTTGATTGGGTATGAGCACATTATCAAGAAATCCTGTACAGACTACTGAAGCCTAATTTTTTTATTATTATAACGTATAAAGTATACATATTTGGATTAGATATAATTTTTTGTTAAAGAATAGGAAAATATATTAATGTTTCTTATCAAAGAACATATAGATGAAAAAGAAAAAATTCTGGGCTGCTATTGTACAGATGAAATCTTCAATTAACAAGCAAGATAATTTACTAGAATCACTAAAATATATCAAAGAAGCAGCATATAGACAAGCAGATTATATTTTTTTCCCAGAATTTCAGATGGCTTTTTCCTCAAATACTCAAACAGCAGATGAACTTTATAATAGTGCAGAACCGCTAGCAAATAGTAAATTTATAAAGAAATTATGTCAGTATTCTAAAAAATATAAGATAGGAATAGTAGGTACATTCTTTGAAAAAAATCTTTATAAAACAGATAAAAAAGTTTTTGATACCGCTTTCTGTACTGATAAAAATGGAAAAATCGTTTCAGTTTATAGAAAATTGCATCTTTATGATGCCTTTGGTTTTAAAGAGTCTTTAAAGTTTAACAGAGGAGATGAAATTCCAAAATTAGTCACAACTACAATAGGTAAAATAGGTTTGATGATTTGTTATGATATAAGATTTCCAGAACTCTCTAGAATACTTACTGTTAATGGTTCAGATATAATAGTAATACCATCTGGATGGGTTCATGGGATCATGAAGGAAGAACATTGGATTACTATGCTTAAAGCAAGAGCTATAGAAAATGGAGTATATGTAATAGCACCAAATCAAGTAGGAAATATATTTTGTGGAAGAAGTATGATAGTAGATCCTTTGGGGTCTGTTCTTACTGATTTAGGCGATAAGAGAGGAATTGAATGTGTGGAGATTCAAAAAGAAAGAATAGACGAAGTCAGGAAAACATTACCTTTATTAAAAAATCGAAGAACCGATATTTATAATATTAATATTTTAAATTAATTTTGTAGGGCATTTAATATTTGTACAAAAGTTTTTACTGTATCTTCTAGTTGGATAAAACACATTTAATATTGGCCAATTGCAATCTTTACAAATTTTATTTGTATTCTTTATAGAACCTCGCTGTGGAATTGGGGCAGAAGCAGTGCAACCATCGGAAAAGTAACCAGAGCATGAAATAAATCGCTTTTTGGTTTTTTTAGATCTTATAATTTGAAACTTTCCCTTTTTACAAACAGGACAAGCTGCTATCAACATCAAATTATTGCTCCTAACCACTGGATGTTCAATTGGCGATATACATTCTATTTTTTGAATGTTATACATAGAATTAATTAAATCAGTAATTATACTATTTAATATAAATATTCTATCTATAATTCCTCCTTCAATATCTGCTAAATAATGTTCTAAAGATCTGGTCAAATCAGTAGAAATTATTTTTGGAAGGTTTTTTTTCATAAAGTCAATTAAAAAGATTCCAAGATCATTTGATTTGATATTATTATAATTATTTACGGTTACATAATCTCTTCGTATTAATAATTCTATAATATTCCCTCTCGTAGATTTTGTGCCTATCTCTTCTGATTCCATTTTAGATAATAAAGACGAATAATTGAAATAGATTGGAGGCTCAGTCAATTTCGATTCTTTAATAATATCTATGTTAGTCAATGTATCTCCTATTTGAAGATCTGAGGAGCCAATAGAGTTCTCACTATAATTATAAAATGAATTATAAAATTCAATCCACCCTTTTAAAAGTATAGTTTTTCCTTCTTTATTAAATAAAAAATTATCATCTACCAGAATATCAATTTTAGTTTTTTTAAAAATTGCAGTTTCTCCAAATGAAGTAAAAAACCTTTTTACTATAAGATCGTAAACTTTTAATTCGGCCGAATTTAGATTTATTGGTTTTATTCCAGTAGGATAGATAGCCGGATGAGCTGGATCATTCTTTATACCATTATTTGGATAAAGCTTATTCTGATTTAACAATATAGTAACATATCTTTGGTATTCTTCTGAAACTTTTTCCAAATCATTTAATATTTTTCTATAGTTAATTGAAACTGGAAGAATTTGACTGTTAGTCCTTGGATAGGATATCAATGCTTTTAGGTAAAGACTTTCAGCTATTGAAAGCGTATAGATTGGAGAATATTTAAATAATCTAAATGATTCCTTTTGAAGGTCTCCTATGTTAAAGGGATGTAATGGTTTTAGATATTCTTTGTAAATATTTATTTTATTTACGATGCCATTTTTACCATTACACTGATTTATAATATAATTTGCTTGTTTTAATGTGTCTATTCTTTTTTTTTCAAAGAAAAAAACGAAAACTTCATCATCTTTTTTAAAATGAGCTTTTATGCTCCAAAAAGGAACTGGTATAAAGTAATTTATTTGCAGATCTCTATCTACTATAAATTTTAGAGTAGGAGTTTGAACTCGTCCAACGGTTAGATAAGAATATCTATTTTTTATTTTTATAGCACGTGAAATAGCCATAGAAAAATTTATTCCATAAATATAATCTAATAAGTGTCTAAACATTCCTGCGTAAGCCATATTTCTATTGGTTTTTTCTAATGTAATAAAAGATTTATTTATATCATCAGTAGTCAAGGTTGACAATTTTGCCCTATGAGAATTACCATAAGCTTTTTCGCATACCAATTCTAATATATTATATCCAATTAATTCACCTTCTTGATCATAATCGCATGCATGAATAAAAGTATCAGTATCCTTAGCAAATCGACTTATTAACTCTATGACGTTTTTTGAATTTTTATTATGGGAATTGGATATTGGTGCCCAATAGATATCAAAAATGGGAAAGATTTTACCTCTCTTAGTATTTTTTAGACCATACAGATGACCTTTAGAGGATAGAATTACATAACGTGTGTTTTCTTTGGTAAGTACATCAAAAACTATATTACCTTTTATTTTTGTTTTTTTTATCTCAGATGTTCCTAAAGCAATAGCAATACGATTAGCAACATTTGGTTTTTCACATATTACAAGGGAATATTTTTTATCTTTTGAATTGATATTCAAATTCTGGATTTTGATATCTTTCATCTACTTTCTAATATTTAACTTTTGTAATTAAAAATATAGTTTCCAATGCAATTAATGGGTTCCTTTTTAGATGATTAAAAATAAAATATATAGCAGAAAAGATATAAACAATATTTAATCCAATCAAATTATGCGTATAACAGTTTCAGCAATAAAAGCAGATATAGGTGCAATTGGTGGGCATACCAGACCTAGTGATGAATTACTTGATGTTGTTAAAAACTCTATAGAGAAAATGGGAAACGAACTCATCATAGACCATTATATTGGATATAGTGGAGATGATATTCATATTATCATGACCCATAAATTCGGAATAGATAATGACAAAATTCATAAATTAGCATGGGATGCATTTAGTGAAGGAACTAAAACAGCTAAAACCCAAGGCTTGTATGGAGCTGGACAAGATTTGTTAAAAGATTCTTTTTCTGGAAATGTTAGAGGAATGGGTCCTGGAGTTGCAGAAATAGAAATGGAAGAAAGACAAAGTGAAGTGTTCTGTATTTTTGCTGCTGATAAAACAGAGCCTGGTGCATTTAATTTTCCATTTTGGAGAATGTTTGTAGATGCCGGAAGTAATACAGGACTTTTAATAAATGAAAAATTGGCTGGTGG
>Ga0126314_10000833_pt1 | contig 14654 bp, 16 predicted proteins | sample Plot105B_FD_92535 | JGI IMG/M metagenome (GOLD analysis project Ga0126314, IMG submission 92535) | Serpentine soil microbial communities from UC McLaughlin Reserve, CA, USA - Plot105B | ecosystem: Environmental > Terrestrial > Soil > Grasslands | place: USA: UC McLaughlin Reserve, Lake County...
AGAAGGACAACGCCCCGATGCTCTTCAACGGCGAGAGCGTCGGTGACGGCACGCCACCGCTCGTCGACGTCGCGGTCGACCCCATCGACGGGACGACGCTGACCGCCCAGGGCCGCACCAACGCACTGTCGGTGATCGCCGTCAGCGACCGGGAGTCGATGTTCGATCCCGGGCCGTCGTACTACATGGAGAAGATCGCCGTCGGTCCCGAGGCGGTCGGTTCGATCGACATCACTGCGACGCCGACCCAGAACCTGCGCTGGATCGCCAAGGCGATGCGCGAGTCGGTGCGCGATCTGACGGTGGTCATCCTCGACCGCCCCCGCCACGCCGACCTGATCGACGAGGTGCGGACCGCCGGCGCCCGGATCCGGTTGATCAGCGACGGCGACGTCTACGGGTCGATCGCCGCCGGCCGACCGGGTTCCGGCGTCGACGTGCTGATGGGCGTGGGCGGGACGCCCGAGGGGGTGATCTCAGCGGCCGCCCTGAAGTGCATGGGCGGGGAGATCCACGGCCGCCTCTGGCCGCAGAACGACGACGAGCGCCAGGCGATCATCGACGCCGGCCTCGATCCGGCCGCCGTGCTCACCACCGACGATCTCGTTCAGGGCGACAACTGCTTCTTCGCCGCCACCGGCATCACCGACGGACCCCTCCTCGATGGCGTGCGCTTCGACGCCCGCGGCGTCACGACCCAGAGCCTGGTCATGCGCAGCCGCAGCGGGACGGTCCGCCGCATCGACGCCCACCACCAGCTGGCCAAGGTGCAGGAGTTCTCGGACATCGACGAGGTGTAAGCGGGCTCACTCGCGCTGCACCATCCCGCTGACGGCGCGCCGGATCCAGCGGGGCGTGATGTTCACCGCCCAGCTGGCGCCCTTGTAGAACGCCCCGGGCACGACCAGGGCACGACCCTTGGCGACGCCCTCGAGGGCCGCGGTGCAGACCTCGTCGACCTCCACCCAGACGAACCCGGGCAGGTTCGTCTGGTAGTGGTGGGTGTTGCTGACGTCCTGGAACTCCGTGTGCACGAGGCCGGGGCAGAGCGCCGTCACCACGACGCCGGCGCCGGCGACCTCCTGGTGGAGGCTCTCGCTGAGGCTGGTGACGTACGCCTTGGTCGCCGCGTAGACGGCGAGGCGCGGCGCCGGCTGGAAGCTGGCGAAGCTCGACACGTTCAGCAGCCAGCCACGCCCGCGCCCCGTCATCGCCGTCACTGCGGCGTGCGACAAGCGCGTCAGGGCGGTGACGTTGACCGAGATCTCCTCGCTCAGTCGCTCGACGTCGAGCTCGGCGAAGGCCCCGCCCGTCCCGAAGCCGGCGTTGTTGACGACCAGCTCGACGGGCCGGTCGTCGTCGGCGATGCGGGCGGCGACGGCGTCCTGGCCGTCCGCCGTCGCCAGGTCGGCGACGAGCACCTCGACGCCACCGAGCTCGGCCGCCAGCGCGTCGAGGCGGTCTCGCCGCCGGGCGACGGCGACGACGGGCACGCCGGCGGCGACGAGTCGGCGCGTCAGCTCCTCACCGATGCCGCTCGACGCGCCGGTCACGAGCGCTGACGTGAACGGGTAGCTGGCGCCCATCCGGTGGACCGTATCGGTCCCCCGTCCGGACGCGTTTCCGTCCGGATCGTGGTCGCCGGCGCGACCACGATCCGGACGAAGACGAGATCGGGCGGCGCCTAGGCTGCGCGCAGCGGTGGTGGAAGGAACGGAGGCGGTCAGGCGCCGGCGATGCCGGCGCCGGGCCGAGCGACGGCGAGCGGTCGCCCGCCTGCTCGTCGTCGAATCCGGACCGGATGCCGTCGTGAGACGACGGCGGGGCGGCAGGACGTCGATCGGGAGCGCGGTGGTCCCGCCCGGACATCGCAACCCGATCGGCTGAGCGCTGGCGGTCGCGGGTTCTGCCCGCTCCCGCGATCGCGGCGCACGCCGACCCCGCCGTCGTCGCTGGGCCTCGGGCGGACGGGTCGACGGTGGCGGGCCGGGACGGAGTCGGCTCTCGTCAGCGCCGCGGACGAGGTCCGTGGCGAGTCAGGTGACGAGGATCGAGACGGTGTTGCGGCTGACCTCGACGAAGCCGCCTTCGATCTCGAAGCGCTGCACGGTCCCGTCGAGGAGGTAGACGCGGGTCTCCCCCGCCGTCAGCGTTCCGAGGAACGGGGCGTGGTCGGCGAGGAAGGCGACGTCGCCCTCGGTGGTGCGGGTGATGACCTGGGTGGCCTCACCGTCGAAGAGCACCTCCTCGGGCGAGACGACGGACACGTTCATGTCACGTCCCGCGCTGCGCTCACGAGCCCTCCTGCAGCGACTTCGCCTTGGCCAGCGCCTGCTCGACGCCGCCGACGTTGAGGAACGCCTGCTCCGGCACCTCGTCGAGCTCGCCGTCGGCGATCGCCTCGAAGCTCTCGACGGTCTCGGCCACCGGCACGTACTCGCCCTTCAAGCCGGTGAAGACCTCGGCGACGAAGAACGGCTGCGACAGGAAGCGCTGGATCTTGCGCGCCCGGTACACCGTCGAGCGGTCCTCTTCGGACAGCTCGTCGAGGCCGAGGATGGCGATGATGTCCTGCAGCTCCTTGTAGCGCTGGAGGATCTCCTGCACGCGGCGGGCCACGGCGTAGTGCCGATCGCCCACGACCTCCGGCGACAGGATCGTCGACGTCGACGCCAGCGGGTCGACGGCCGGGTAGATGCCGAGCGCGGCGACCTGGCGGGACAGCTCGGTCGTCGCGTCGAGGTGGGTGAACGTCGTGAACGGCGCCGGGTCGGTGTAGTCGTCGGCGGGGACGTACACGGCCTGGAGCGAGGTGATCGAGCGACCGCGGGTCGAGGTGATGCGCTCCTGCAGCTGGCCCATCTCGTCGGCCAGCGTCGGCTGGTAGCCCACGGCGGAGGGCATCCGACCGAGCAGCGTCGACACCTCGGAGCCGGCCTGCACGAAGCGGAAGATGTTGTCCACGAACAGCAGCACGTCCTGGTTCTGGACGTCGCGGAAGTACTCGGCCATCGTCAGCGCCGACAGGGCGACGCGCAGGCGGACGCCCGGCGGCTCGTCCATCTGGCCGAACACGAGGGCGGCCTTCTCGAACACGCCCGACTCCATCATCTCGAGGCGCAGGTCGGTGCCTTCGCGCGTCCGCTCGCCGACGCCGGCGAACACCGACACGCCGCCGTGCTGCGAGGCGACCCGGTTGATCATCTCGGTGATGAGCACCGTCTTGCCGACGCCGGCCCCACCGAACAGGCCGATCTTGCCGCCCGCCACGTACGGCGTCAGCAGGTCGATCACCTTGATCCCGGTCTCGAACATGCGCGCCGAGGGCTCGAGGGCGTCGAACGTCGGGGCGTCGCGGTGGATCTCCCACCGCTCGAGCTGGGCCAGGCTCGGATCATCGGAGTCGAGCGCGTCGCCCCACGCGTTCCAGATGTGGCCGAGGACCTGCTCGCCGACCGGCACCTGGATGCCGTGGCCGGTGTTGCGGACCACCGTGCCACGGGTGAGACCGTCGGTCGGCTTCATGCAGATGGCACGGACGCGCCCCTCACCGAGCTGCTGGGCGACCTCGGCGAGGACCGTGATGTCGTCGCCGGCGACCGAGATGTTGAACTCGAGGGCCGAGTTGATCTCGGGCAGCGAGCCACGTTGGAACTCGACGTCGATGACGGGGCCGGCGATGCCGACGACCCGGCCGTCGGTGCTGCGACCCCTGGACGTGGTGGCGTTCTCGGTGACGGTCATAGCGCTCCTCCTGAAAGGGACTCGGCCTCGAGGCTGTCGAGGATCCGGATGGCAGGCGTCTCGTGGCCGGCACCGAGCGCCTCGGCGCCACCGACGATCTCCATGATCTCGGTCGTGATGGCGTCCTGGCGGGCGCGGTTCATGACCCTGCTGAGCGTCTTGATCAGCTCTTCGGCGTTGTCCGTCGCGGCCTTCATCGCCCGCTGCCGGAAGGCGTGCTCCGAGGCCGCGGCGTTGAGCAGGGCGGCGTAGACACGCGCTTCCACGTAGCTCGGCAGCAGCATCTCGAGGATCGTGTCCGGCTCGGGCTCGAACTCGTAGTCGCCGGACGGCGTGTCGGCCACGCCGCCAGGGCGGCCGTCACCGCCTTCGACGGTCTCCGCGGTCAGCGGCACCAGCGGCCGCAGCACAACCTCCTGGTTGCCGGCGGTGACGAAGCGGGTGTACACGAGCTCGACTCGATCGACCTGTCCGCTCGTGAACAGTTCGACGACGTGGCCGCCGATGCGCTTGGCGTCGGCGTGGGTCGGGTTATCGGTGAACCCAGCGAAGCGCTCGCCGACCTTGTAGCCGCGGAAGCGGAAGTAGCCCTCGGCCTTGCGGCCGACCGCGATCACCTCGTAGTCCTTGCCGGCGGCGACGTCGGCCTTGATCTCACCCTCGGCGGCGCGCTGCACGCCGGCGTTGTACCCGCCGCACAGGCCTCGGTCGGCCCCGATCACGACGTACGCCGTCGTGCGTACGTCCTCACGTCCGGCCAGCAGCGGCGAGCCTTGGCCGGCGCCGGCCGCGGCGAGGTCGCGGACGACCTCGGTGATCTTGTCGGAGTACGGGACGGCGGCATGGACGCGCTGCTGGGCCTTGACGATCCGCGAGGCCGCGATGAGCTCCATCGCCCGCGTGATCTTCTTGGTCGACTGGATCGTGCGGATGCGCCCTCGGAGGATCCGTTCCTGTCCACCGGCCATCTCAGTTGCCTCGCTTCGCTCGGCGTGTCTCGCCCGGTCTCGTGGGTGTCATCCGCAGGCTCGCCTATTCCGTTGCCAAGGTCTTGTCGCTCTCGGCCGCGCCGAGCTCGTCGGCGTCGGTCGCCAACGGGTCGACGACGACGACGTCGCCGGACGACGGACTGAACTGCTCCTTGAAGCCGATGATGGCGTCGTCGAGGTCGTCGGGGACACCGGCCGTCTTGAGGGAGTCGAGCAGCGACGCGTGGCGGGTGCGGAAGTAGTCGAGCAGCTCGCTCTCGAACCGCTTGACGTCAACGACGGGGATGTCGTCGATGAAGCCGCGAGTGCCGGCGTAGATGACGACGACCTGCTCCTCGACCGGCATCGGCTGGTTCAACGGCTGCTTGAGCAGCTCGACCAGGCGGTACCCACGGGCGAGCTGGGCCGCCGACACGGCGTCCAGCTCGGAGCCGAACGTGGCGAACGCCTCGAGCTCGCGGAACTGGGCGAGATCGAGCTTCAGCGTGCCGGCGACGGCCTTCATCGACTTGATCTGCGCCGCGCTGCCGACTCGGGACACCGAGTTGCCGACGTCCACCGCGGGGCGGACACCGGACTTGAACAGGTTCTCCTGTACGTACACCTGGCCGTCGGTGATCGAGATCACGTTGGTCGGGATGTACGCCGAGATGTCCCCGGCCTTGGTCTCGATGATCGGCAGCGCCGTCATCGATCCACCCCCGTTCTCGTCGGACAGCTTGGCGGCCCGCTCGAGCAGGCGGCTGTGGAGGTAGAAGACGTCGCCGGGGTACGCCTCGCGGCCCGGCGGGCGGCGCAGCAGCAGCGAGACCTGTCGGTACGCCTCCGCCTGCTTCGACAGGTCGTCGTAGACGATGAGGGCGTGCTCGCCCTGTTCCATCCAGTGCTGGCCCATGGCGCACCCGGCGTACGGGGCCAGGTACTTGAACGGCGCCGGGTCGGCGGCCGGCGCGGTGACCACGACCGTGTAGTCCATGGCGCCGTTCTGGCGCAGCGTCTCGACCGACTGGGCGACCGTCGAGCCCTTCTGGCCGATGGCGACGTAGATGCACTTCACCCCCTGACCGCGCTGGTTCAGGATCGTGTCGATGGCGATGGTCGACTTGCCCGTCTTGCGGTCGCCGATGATCAGCTCGCGCTGGCCGCGCCCGATCGGGGTCATCGCGTCGATGGCCTTGATGCCGGTCTGCAGCGGCTGGCTCACCGGCTGGCGGCCCATGATCCCGGGCGCCTGGATCTCCATCCGTCGCAGCTCCGTCCCGATCAGGTCGCCCTTGCCGTCGACCGGCTCGCCCAGCGCGTTCACGACACGCCCGATCACGCCATCGCCGACGGGCACCGAGAGGATGCGACCGGTCGACTTGACGGGCTGGCCCTCCTCGATGCGGTCGACGTCGCCCAGCACGACGGCGCCGATGGAGTGCTCATCGAGGTTCAGGGCGAGACCGACGGTGCCGTCCGCGAACTCGAGCAGCTCGTTGACGGCCGCATCGGGGAGTCCGGACACGCGGGCGATGCCGTCACCGATCTCGGTGACGCGACCGACGGTCCGGGCTTCGAGGTGCGGCTCGAAGCCCTCCAGGTTCTTGGTCAGCGCGGCGGCGATGTCGGAGGCGGAGAGGGTCAGTTCAGCCATGGCGAATGTGGTCCTTTGTTAACGGCGTCGTGGCGACCGGCCACATCACAGACGGGACTTCAGCTCGTCGAGGCGCGTGCGCACGGTGCCGTCGATCACGGTGTCGCCCACCGTGGCCACCAGGCCGCCGAGCACGAACGGGTCGACGACGACCTTCAGGTTGACGCTCTTGCCGGTCGCGTTGGCCAACGCGGCGCGCAGGCGATCGCGCTGATCGGCGGTCAGCTCGACCGCCGAGCGCACCTCGGCGACGGTGACGTCCTTGCTGCGAGCGGCCAGCTCGACCATCCGGTCGATGATCTGCGGCAGGTCGCGGCTGCGGCCGGAGCCGACCACCATCGACACCAGCTGCACGGTCGTCGGGGTGGCCTTGCCGGAGAGGAGGTCCTCGACGATGCCCTGGCGCCTGGGCGGCGGGATCTGATCGTCGGTCAGGGTGTTGCGCAGCGAGTCGTTCGCCTCGTACAAGCGGGCGAAGCGGAACAGCTCGTCTTCGACCTCGTCGAGCGTGCCCTCCCCCTTGGCGACTTCGAACAGGCCTCGCGCGTACCCGTCGATGCGGGCGTCGGTGGTCATGTCGTCACTCCTGCCCCAACTCGTGAGATGAAGTCCTCGACCAGGCGCTGCTGGGTCTCGGCGTCGATGGTCCGCTCGACGACCCGATCGGCCGCCGCGGACGACAGCCGGGCGATGTCGGCGCGCATCTCGTCGCTGCCCCGGCTCATCACGGCCGCGATGTCGGCGTCGGCCTTGGCGTGCATGTCGGCGATCTCCACCTCGAGACGGGCCCGGCCGTCGACGAGCAGCGCCTCGGCTTGGGCGTCGGCCTCGGCGAGGATGCGGGACCGCTCGGCGGCGATATCGCCCAACGCTTGACGGATCCTCGCCGATTCGGCCTCCGCCGACTCCAACGCGCCGGCGGCCGAGTCGAGCTCGCCCTGGATGCGCGCTGTGCGTGCCGCCATTCCCCGCTTGACGATCGGCCCGGCCTTCCACCACAGCAGGGCGAAGATCAGGACCGTGGCGATGCTCCCGAAGACGAGCTCGTAGCCCTCGGGCCAGATCGCCGACGGCGTCTGATCGATGCGCTCGGCAGCGAGGAACGAAGCGAGCATCATGACGGCGCTCCGGTGTTGACGAGGTCGGCCACGACGGCGCGCACGTCGCCGTCGGCGGGGCGCCGGCCGGTGCTCAGCTCGACGAGTCGCCCGGCGACCGCCATCGCCGCCTCGTCCACGCTGCCCCGTGCGGCGAGGCGGGCCGCTTCGGCGTCCGTGGCGGCCCTCGACCGGCGCACCGCGATCGCCTCGTTGGCCTCGGCCACCTGGTCGAAGCGCTCGCGGTCGAGCTGCATGCGGGCGGCGTCGATGCGCTCCCTGGCCTCGGCGCGCACCGCGGCGAGCTGGGCCTCGTACTCGGCCACCTCGGTGCGGGCGGCGTCGCGCATCGCTTCGGCGGTCTCGAGGTCGGTGCGCACCTTGCCGTAGCGGTCACGCATCCCCTGCTGGACCTTGGGGACCAGGATCAGGCGCATCAGGATGAGCATGACCAGGAACGCCCCGAGGCCCCAGAGCAGTTCCTTCGCTTCGGGTGCGATCGGGCTGGGACCCGGGTCCTCGGTCGCCGTCTCACTCTCCTGAGCGCGCACGAACGAGCGGGCGGCGGCGTGCTCGCCGGAGTGGACCAGCACGACGTTCGCACCGTCCATGCTGACGGAGACGATGTGCACGATCGATCCCCTAGAGGCCGAGGAGGATGAAGACGACGAAGCCGATCAGCGCCAGCGCCTCGGTGAAGGCGATGCCGAGGAACATCGTGGTGCGGACCATGCCGGCTGCCTCGGGCTGGCGGGCCATCGCCTCGATGGCCTTGCCGACCACGTAGCCGATGCCGATGCCGGGACCGATCGCGGCCAGGCCGTAGGCGAACCCGGCGCCGATGGCCGCGTTGGCCTTCTTCTGGTCGTCAGCCGTGAGCCCGGCTTGGGCGACGAGGACGGAGAGCGATTCCATTTCCCGTGGTGCTCCTGTTTTCTGTGGTGTGGAGATCGGTGGGTCGAGGGTCAGTGCTCGGGGTGAGCGGCGAGGCCGATGTAGACGGCGGTGAGGATCGTGAAGATGTACGCCTGCAGCAGGCCGACCAGCACCTCGAAGGCGGTGAGGAACAGCAGCATGAAGAACGGCAGGACCGACATCGGCTTCAGCAGCAGCTGCTTGGTCTCGGCGAACAGCATGGCGTTCGTCAACAGCGCGAACGTGACGAGCAGCATGTGCCCGGCGAGCATGTTGGCGAAGAGTCGGACGGCCAGGCTGAACGGGCGCAGCACGATGTTGGAGAGGAACTCGATGAGGCCCACGAGCGGCCGCATGGCGACCGGGACGTTGCGGGGCCACAGCATCCCGGTGAGGTAGCTGAAGCCGTTGTGCTTGAAGCCGACGATGTTGTAGACGAGCCACACGATGACGGCGAGGAAGAGCGGGACCGCCATGCGCGCGGTGGCCGGCATGTAGAGGACCGGGATGATGCCGGGGAGGTTGCACAGGTAGACGAAGATGAAGATCGTCAGCAGGAACGGCGTCCACCCCAGGCCGTCGCGACCGATCGTCTGCATGACGATCTGATCCTCGATGAACTCGACGCCCGTCTCGGCGACGTTGCGCACCCCCGTCGGCGCCACCATCGCGTTCCGCCGGGCGGCGATGACGAAGATGACGATGCCGATCAGCGCCGCCAGGCAGGCGATCAACGCGATCTTGTTGAAGGTCGGGAAGATGTCCTTCCACCGGATGACCTCGTTGATCGGGGGGAACTCGAGAGCGAGCATCGGCGATCTACCTCGACGGCTTGAGGCCCGGATAGGCCAGGGAGAGGGCTACGTACTTGAGCTCCCACACCAGGAGCCCGAGATGAGTGACGATGATGGTCGTTCCGAGCGCGGGCAGCGAAATCCAGCCGGCGTCGCGCACCAGGAACACGGCGGCGAAGATCAGGCCCAGCCGCAGCAGGTAGCCGAACAGGACGGCGGCCAGCATCAGCGTCAGCGAGATCCGGATCGTCACGGCGATCAACCCGGCGGCGAGGGCGAAGTTGGTGAGCACCAGCGCTATGCCGTAGAGCGACGACAAGGCGCCGGCGCCGCCCCAGATCACGGCGCAGACACCGACGATCAACGGCGCCGCGATGAACCCCCGCTTGATCAGGTCGGTCGAGACCTGGACCTCGGGGGCCGGGCCCTCGACCCGGGTCGTCAGCATGGACGCCGCCGGATCACTCATGGCGATCCTCGGTGCGGCCGGCGTTGATCCGCTCGAGGCGGGCGGCCTCGTGCTCGTCCATGGCGGCGTCGTACTGGTACTTGAACTTGGCGAAGAACCCGACCGCTCCGAGGAGCGTCATGCCGATCATGAAGATCGGTGCGGTGCCCAGCCAGCGATCCAGCGCTAACCCGACGCCGAACAGCAGCGCCACCGTGAGGGCGATGTCCACGCCACGACCGAACATGTCGTCAGACTTCGGTGCGGTGAGGTTGCGGGGCAGCAGCTTCATGGACGGTGATCTTGTCGAAGGCGTCGGGCCGACGCTTGTGAACGTAAGAACAAGCTAACGGATGCCGTCCGCCAACCGCAATTCCCTGGGAGGTCAAGGTGCACGGGGGCTCCGCCCCCGTGGACCCCCGAAGACCCCCACCCCCCGAAGCCCCGCGTCCCCAACAACCGCCCCCCGCGAAGCCGAAGACCCCTCGAGCCCGGAAGACCGAGCCACAACCGGGAGTCCCGTGGACGGCGCGAAAGGGCAGCCGGCCGTCGGTGGGCGGCGCGCGACGATGCGGGGGTGACCGCCACGCAGACCCGGGACCGCTTCCGCGCACTGCACGTGCCGGGCTCCCCGCTCGTGATGCCGAACGCGTGGGACGCCGGCTCGGCGAAGCTGTTCGCCTCGCTCGGGTTCGCGGCGATCGCCACGACGAGCGCCGGCTTCGCCGCCACGCTCGGCCGGGGCGACGGCGGCGTGACGCGCGACGAGGCGCTGGCCCACACGGCCGACCTCGCGGCCGCCACCCCGCTTCCGGTGAACGCCGACCTCGAAGACTGCTTCGCCGACGATCCGGCCGGCGTGGCGGCGACGATCACCGCCGCGACCGAAGCCGGTGCGGCCGGGGCGTCGGTCGAGGACTACGCCCACGCCGGCAGCATCTACCCCCTCGGCGCAGCGGCCGAGCGGGTGGCCGCGGCGGCCGACGCGGCACGCGCCGGCGGCCTGGTGCTGACGGCGCGCGCCGAGAACCTGATCCGCGGCGTCCGCGACCTCGGTGACACGATCGCTCGCCTGCAGGCGTACCAGGAGGCAGGGGCCGACGTGCTCTACGCCCCGGGCCTGTTCTCCATCGACGACGTGTCGAGGGTCGTCACGTCGGTCGACCGGCCGGTCAACGTGCTGCTGCTACCGGGCGGGCCCGACGTCGCCGAGCTCGCCGCGGCGGGCGTCGCCCGCCTCTCCGTCGGTGGGACGCTGGCGTGGGTGGCATGGGGCGCTGTCGCGCAGGCCGCCGGCGAGCTGCTGGCGAACGGCACGCAGGGCTACGGCGAGCTGGCCCGGGTCGGCCGCAAGGCGGCGGGCGCCGCGCTCAGCTGAGGGGGTCGTGGGTCACCGGCGCGACGGCGGGCGCGGGGCCGGGCGCGGGCGCATCGGCGCCCTCCGGCGCGACGGGTGCGGCGGGTGCGGCGGGTGCGACCTCGCCGGTGCCGTTCGTGCTCGTCGTGGTGGCGTGGGCGCCGTGCTTGCCGTTGCCGTTGGCTCGGCGGGCGCGACGCACCGACGGGTGGAGGATCGTGAACAGCACGACGAGGATGGCCACCATCCCGAAGGGCAGGTACGTCGGGTTCTCCTCGGCGAGCACCGGATACAGGACGAACGCCGACAGCAGGGCCGTCCACGCCCACAGGATCATCACACTGCGCCGCTGCCCGTGGCCGAGGTTCATCAGGCGGTGGTGGAGGTGGCCCTTGTCGGCGACGTCGAGCGCCTTGCGCTTGGTCGCCCGGCGGATGATGGCGAAGCCGAGGTCGAGCACCGGCACGCCGAGGATGAACAGCGGCAGGACGAGCGGAGCGAGGAAGAAGAACGTCTGACCGACGAACCGCTGGTCGGTGTCGGCGCGGCCGCCGACCACACTGGTCGACACCGCCATCAGGAGGCCGAGCAACAGGGCCCCGCTGTCGCCCATGAAGATGCGCGCCGGGTTGAAGTTGTGGGGCAGGAAGCCGAGGCACAGCCCGACGGCGATGATCGCCATCAGCGGGCCTATGTTCGGCTCCCGCAGCAGGTCGAGCGAGCTGAGCTTCTGGCTGTAGAGGAAGAAGGCGCCGGCGCCGATCGCCACGATGCCGGCGGCCAGGCCGTCGAGGCCGTCGATGAGGTTGATCGCCTGGGTCATCCCGATCAGCCACAGCACGGTGATCAGCGGGATCCAGTCGTCGGAGAGGACGATCACGCCGGCGAACGGAAGGCGGAAGTAGAACATCGTCACGCCGAACCAGACGAGCGCCAGGCCGGCGACGACCGTCCCGGTGACCTTGGCCGGCGCCGACATCCCCTTGACGTCGTCCCACAGGCCGATGGCCACGATGATCGTCATCCCGACGACGACGCCCTGAGGTTCGGAGTTGCGAGCGAAGAGCGGGTCGAAGCGGTCCATCAACCGGGCGACGGTGAGGGCGACGAGGAACCCGCCGTACATCGCCAAGCCGCCGAACGCCGGGATCGGCTTGGTGTGGACCGTACGGTCGTTGGGCTCGTACAGCCAGCCCCGCCAGCGCGCCAGCCGACCGACGACGGGGGTCAGGAGGAACGTGGTCACCCCGGCCACGAGGCCGATGATGAGGTACGAACCCGTCGCCGGCACGATCGATCAGCCTAGGAGCGCCAGGCCCGCCCTCCGAAGCACCCCACGCTCGGTTTGTCGAGCCGGCTCGACCGGGCCTTCGCACAGCACCATGCAGCGCGACTCCATGCGTGAGCGGCGCCCAACGCGGTCCCACGACACTCGTCGCGATCGGGCCGCTGCATGACGGAGCGATGACGTCAGGTCGGTTACGGCGCCGGGAGCCCGGGTAGACGTCATCAGTCGGCAACCCGGAGGTTCCGGACCGCCCAGCCGATCGACCAGGAGGAAGTATTGATGTTGAGGAAGAGGATCTTTGTCGGAGGCGCGGTGGCCGCGTTTTCAGTGGCTGCCATGGCGACTTCCGCGGGCGCTCAGCCAATCACTCAGAGTGGTCTGGTGAACGTCGCCGCCGACAACACGACGGTCCAGATCCCCATCTCCGCAGCGGCCAACGTCTGCGGTGTCGCCGTCAACGTGCTGGCGACAGCGACGAACCTCTCAGACGTGGATTGCACTGCCACGGGTGTCGCGGTGGCGGACAACGAGCCGAGTGGCCCCGGCGGGCCCGTGACCCAGAACGGTCTCGTGAACGTCGCCCTGACCGACACCACGGTGCAGGTGCCCGTGAACGTCGCCGCGAACGTCTGCGGCGTCGCCGTCGGTGTCCTCGCCCAGGCGACGAACCTGTCCGGTGTGGACTGCACCGCCGACGGCGTGTCGCTCGCCGAGGCCTGAGCGATTGACCAATCGGCTCACCGCGCGTGAGCCCACATAACAGGGTCCGGCCCGGGCTTCGAAAGAGGCCCGGGCTGGCTCATGTCAGGACGAGACACGCAACATGACGTGGTGCGTGACAGGCGCTGAGGCTCACACGCCGTTCGGGTAGGCGGGGAACTGGGCGCAGAGCGCGGCGACGTCGGACTTGATGGCAGCGAGGGAGTCGGCCGACTCGCGGTCGCGCAGGGCGCGGGCGATGTAGGACCCCACGGCGGCCATCTGGGCCTCCTCCATCCCCTGCGTCGTCACCGACGGCGTGCCGATGCGCAGGCCACTGGTCACGAAGGGGCTGCGGGGATCGTCTGGGATCGTGTTCTTGTTCAGCGTGATGCCGGCCTCGTCGAGCGTGATCTGGGCGACCTTGCCGGTGAGCTCCTCGTCGAACGGGCGCAGGTCGACCACCATCATGTGGTTGTCGGTGCCGCCCGACACCAGCCGGAAGCCCTCGTCGGCGAGAGCGGCCGCCAGTGCCGATGCGTTGGACACGATCTGGTGGGCGTACTCCTTGAACGACGGGTGGGCGGCCTCGCGGAAGGCCACCGCCTTGCCGGCGATGACGTGCTCCAGCGGCCCGCCCTGCCAACCGGGGAAGACGGCCTTGTCGATCTTCTGGGCGAGCTCCGACTTGCACAGGATGCAGCCGCCGCGGGGGCCACGCAGCGTCTTGTGGGTCGTCAATGTGACGACATCGGCGAACGGCACGGGGTCCGGCGCGGCGCCGCCGGCGATCAGCCCGGCGATGTGCGCGGCGTCGAACATGAGCAGCGACCCGACCTCGTCAGCGATCGCCCGGAACGGCTCAGGATCGAGGCGCCGCGGGTACGACGTGGTGCCGGCGACGATCAACTTCGGGCGGTGCGCGAGGGCCAGGTCGCGGATCTGGTCGAAGTCGAGCCGCTCGTCGCCCGGCGTCACCTTGTACGGGAGGAACCGGTACATGAGACCGCTGGCGTTCACGGGCGAGCCGTGCGTCAGGTGGCCGCCGTGGTCGAGCGACAGGCCGAGCACCGTGTCACCGGGCTGCAGCAGCGCCTGGTACGCGCACATGTTGGCGTTGGCGCCGGAGTGCGGCTGGACGTTGGCGTGCTCGGCGCCGAAGAGCGCCTTGACCCGCTCGATGGCCAGCGCTTCGACGGAGTCGATGACCTGGTTGCCGCCGTAGTAGCGCTTCCCGGGGTAGCCCTCGGAGTACTTGTTGGTCAGCACCGACCCGACGGCCCGCAGCACGGCCGGCGAGGTGAAGTTCTCGCTGGCGATCAGCTGCAGCCCGGTCGTCTGGCGCTCGAGCTCGCGAGCGAGCAGGGCCTCGACCTCGGTGTCCGGCTCGGTGTCGGTCGGGAACGGCATGGCGATCGTCTCCAGTGTCGAGGAGGTGGCTCAGAACTGCGCTTCGAGGTCGGTGATCTCGGCGATGCGGCGGGCGTGGCGGCCGCCCTCGAACTCGGTGGCGAGGAACGTGGCGAGGATCTCCTCGGCCAGGTCGATGCCGACGACCCGCGCCCCGATCGACAGGACGTTGGCGTCGTTGTGGGCCCGCGCCAGCCGGGCCGTGTAGAGATCGTTGCAGAGTGCAGCGCGCACGCCACGCACTTTGTTCGCGGCGAGCTGCTCGCCCTGCCCGCTG